>Ga0208396_100018_pt1 | contig 98071 bp, 83 predicted proteins | sample LakWasMet64_LOW9_2_FD_183896 | JGI IMG/M metagenome (GOLD analysis project Ga0208396, IMG submission 183896) | Freshwater sediment methanotrophic microbial communities from Lake Washington under simulated oxygen tension - Sediment Metagenome... | ecosystem: Environmental > Aquatic > Freshwater >... | reverse complement strand
TTTTCTGCTTAAAATGCTCGCTGCCTAAAACCCATGCCTTATTCGTTGCCTCGCGCATTTGCGTTAAACAGATTTCATCTATCTGCCCAGTAAATAAACTGCGATATTGTGTTTGCCTTGCTGCCTCATCTTGCCCTAGTGCGTAATACATGGGTTGTGGAGTAATCAACGCATCATATTGACCTAATGCATTTGCACGGTAGCTACTCCAAGGATATTCTGACGGGTGTTGTACCATATTCGCCCGTACGGGGTTAAGTTCAATATATCGATAACATAACAAAGCATAGGTATCACTATCAATCAGACTGGCTTTGTATCGACCCTCCCATAACGTACCACTACGTTTATAGGTGTAGTTGAAGTATTGCACGTAATATCGCCCCAGCATTTGCATCATTTTAGAGATGCCGTCTGTTTTGTTTGGGGTGGCAAGCAAGTGTAGATGGTTCGTCATCAATACGTAGGCGTGAATGTCACACTGATGCTTTTTAGCGGCATCGGCGAGTTTATCTAGAAAGAAGCGGTAATCTTCTTCGGCAATAAATACAGGTTCACGATTATTGCCACGAATAATAATGTGTTGTGGATGACCAACCAACACAAAACGAGGAAGACGTGCCATGACAATGATCTGCTATTTGAATTAACGAAGCGGCAAGAATAACAGCATCTTTGGACAGAATCAATGGAGTCTGACCCCATTGATTCTGGTGCGGCAACGTCAATGGCGAAGTTAGGCGTGGGGTTAGCGCTTAATGCGCTCACACGACCGCTTTGGCGGTAAAGCCGTTCTATTTTCACATTAACATTAGATGCTTTAGCATCAACGTTAATGGGGAAGACCCTTGCGGTCTGTAGCTGTAAGCGATGGTGTTTTTGTGATTAAGTGTTGGGCTTCACAGATTCAGCCCAACCTACTAGCTGACCCCAATTATTCAACCTACGAACTAATCGGCTTTTTGACCTATGTTTTCTTTCTCTTCTTTCCGCTCCAAAATTTCAGCCTCCATTAAGGCGTCTTTTCGCATTTTTTCTTTATAAGCTTCTCGTTCTTCTTTTGATGCATATTGCTTTACTAGCTTAGCTATCGCCAAAATCAATATCACTACAGCCACTTTGTTAATTACAATCATTCTTGCTTGATAGGTTATTTGATCTCCCTCGTTTAAGTTAGAACCAAAAAAAGTAGCAATTTCTCGCATGTAATATAAGCCTGTGTAACAAATTGCCATGTTAATCATAAACGCTACAAACCCGCGCCAGCCGTAGGCTTGAAGTTTTTTGTCTATCCACCTATCAAAAGTGGTACCTTCTTTTGAAAAAACACTTTTAAAAAGTTTGATAGGATTCATTTGGCATTCACCTTTTCCCAAGCTTCTTTCGTACCTGTTTCGGTGATAGCGTTAAGCGCTTCTTGTTTTCTTTCTAAAATTTCAGCTTCCATTAAGGCATCTTTTTGCATTTTTTGTTGGTTGGCTTCACGCTCTTTTTTTGAGTAATCTGAAATGAGCCTGTATAAACTAATTAAAAATAATGTGGTAGAAGCAGTACTTAAAACCAAGCCTCTGGGATAACTATTAATATCTGCATCATCACTTAAAAAATAAAGCGCCCCTAATATGACTGGTATCAGGCTAATCGTCCTTGCCACAAAACCTCGCCAGCCGTAAAAATTGCAATTGATTTTTATAAATCTATCTAGGGCAGTCTCTCTTGTAGGAGATAAAAATGCTAAGATTTTTTTTATCTTACTCATTTGGCATTCACCCTTTCCCAGGCTTCTTTCGTACCTGTTTCGGTGATAGTGCCAGTAAAGCCAGATAATGTGTCTTTAATTAATATTGACCTGCCAAGCACTGGGTTAATAACTGGCGCAGGATTAAGCAATGCGCCTAATTCTGGGTTATAGCCTTGAGGGCGGATATATTGCGGAATGTTACCAGTCCAAGTTCTAACTAAAAATGAATCAAAGAGTTTTCCAGAACCACCACCAATCCCTCCAAAGATAAACGAATTAACCAAGTCATCGGGCACTCTTTCCTCTGGCGTGTAATAGCTATTTAAAAAAGCACTATTTGCTGTAGCAAAGCTGCCACCATAACCTATGTTGTAATAAATATTACTATTGGCCATTAACGGCCCTGCCACCCCACCCAAAACTGTCGATGAAATAAGCTCAGCTGGATATAAAATTTCACCGTATTTAATATACTGTGTCACTGCATTAACTGTACCACTTGTGCCAGCACTAATTGCAGCGGCCGTAGGGCTTGCTATCACAACCTGAGGTGCAAAAATCGCCAATGTAGCTGCTGCTGCCGTACCTGCTAATATCTTGGTATCTTCTAATGCGCTGTGTGGCTCATACATCCCGATGGTTCCACCAAACTGACCAGCCGTGGCTACTTGCCCCATGATGTTTGCTGATACCCACATATATTTACCTGTTTTAACATCGTAAGCTGCGCCACACTCACCTAAGCAAGAGTTTCTGCTATTTAAAAAGTTACTTTCAATCATATTGTTGTAATCAACGGTGGCTACTGGGGAGGTTGTCGCACCCCAGCTGTAAGTGTTACCTGTGTGTTGTTGAATAAAACTCACAATATCAGCCGATGGGGTAGTAATGCCTGATTGTACTAAAAACTTTCCGTCAGGTGTCATGATCATCCCAGTGGTATCGTAGACCTCATTCGCTGACGTATTTGTATTGAGTGCTACATATAGACCTTTATCTACACCTTCGTTACGGTCATTATTTCTAGCTGCTCTCAACGCATTTTTTATTTCTGCAACAGTATATTTGCCTTAATTTACACTGACCCCAATTATTTTTGTTTATTTACACTGACCCCAATTATTTTTGTTTGGGAACTGTGTTTTTAAGCAAATTATTCATTTGGCGATTGGTTTGTGTTTGTATATCATGCTGTAGTTGTTGATGTTCAAGCTCTCGACGGAGCCGTTCCCGATTTTCTGGTGCTGAGTCTGAAACGGAACCATGTTCTTTCAACGCATTGTCGCCTTGGTCTTTTATTGACGGAGAGTCGGCCGATGTGTAATCGTTCTGACACACGTAGGTATGTGGGTATTTTTTGCAATAAGGACTATTAAGCCTTCGCTGAATGCTACGAGTTGGAATAATAGCATCAGGTTGACAAGATGGGGTTAGACTATAATTTGGATGTTTGCATAATGAGTGTTTGCTAAGCTTATCAATAAAGCCACCTTTAAGCATACAGCCCCGTCGTAAAGGCTCCTGTTCATAATATCCTTCGTATCTCACATCCTTAGACCAATCAGGTACTCCACTGTATGGGTTTGCATAGCCACATTCCAGCAGTGCCTTTTGAATTTCAAAATCTGAGCTACCATTTTTCCTATACAGTAAATAAGTATCTGGAATTGGCTTGAACCCGCTACTTGGAGTACATCCAAGTAGCGCGAATGAAATTAGCCAAGCCATTAAAACTCTCATTTTGCACCTCCATTAGAATTTGGAGAGATTGTCTTGGGTGTAACTGGAAAGCTAGACCAATAATCTCCGCAGCCCGCATGTCCAGCCCCATAACAATTATGCGCGGTAGCTTTGCCATAAAATATTTTCACCCACTCTTTGAGTAAATTACTATTAATGGGAATTGTGCCACCTGTTGGCTGATTTTTACCTAGAATTGTCCCCACAAAATCGTCAAGATGCACTTGAGAGGTCAGAGTCCCGTGACCTGCACTTAGCTTATCAAGCAACTCTCTGGCTTGTTGCTCGTTGTAGGCTGAGCCAAATAAGTTAATATCTGTTTTATCTAGGACACCTTGTCCACTGGCTAGCTGTGCAACAGTTTCCATCGCATTGCCCGTTGTCATGCCACCACGGCTGTGACCGTCAACAATTAAGCCATCTTTGCCATATTGATTCATAATTTCAACATTAGTTTGCGTTGCATTTGTTAGTCCTAATGTACTGCTTTCCAAGAACTTTTGATAACCTGCCACCATCAACTCAGAGAGAAAATTATTAGCTTTAGGAAAATATACTAAATAATCTGCATTATTGTTTTGTAAGGCTAAACTTTGCCCATCTTCAAAAGAATTGAAAATCCCATTATTAAAAATGTGTACTTTGCCGTCAACTCCAGGCTTGAGACTCAGCTTTTCTTCTTGACTCATCTCTGCCCATAAAGGTTTACCATCGACACCTTTTATCAGATTTCCTTGATCATCTCGTAAAGCTTTATACATCTTTGTTTGCTCAACAAACATGCGTCTAAACGACTCATCTGTAAAAGCAGTAACAGTTGTAGTGAGTAACACTCTGTCCGCCTGCTGTTGCTGCACCTTCTCTTGCAGCGCCTCTATATCTGGTTTTGCCAATACGCGATTAGTGTTCGTGGTGTCGCGGTTTAACGTGGCAACTGTTTCTTCTGTTGTCTTACCTGTGAGTGATTGTTGTTTGGTTTCGTCGGTAATAATGATATTAGCAGGTGCAATTGCACTAAGCGTGGTACTGTCGTCGCTTATGTTTGCTTTGCCGTTGTTCATCAAATTATTCGCTAACCCTTTCACTGCTGCATATTTACTGCTGAGCATGTCTGTACTTAAGCCTGTCGTGCTGCTACTGGCTTTAGCATCCATGCGGTTTTGTATGTTGCTTGTCGTTAGTGTACCTGTGGTCAGTTGGTTTTTATCCGCACTGGCTTGACTGGCAATGGTCGCACCTTTTAGGTCAGTATTATTTACAACATTCAAGTTAAACCCTTCTTCACCTGCTTTGATACCAGATTGCTCATAAACACTGGCATAGTTACTATTGCTGTTTTGTTTGCTCTGGCTAAAACTGCCACCACCCGTGCCTAGTCCAATAGGAATACTCACACCAACACTGGTGTTGCTTTGTTTGGCTTTACTTGTTGCAGTATCTTGCAGGCTTTCAATATTAAGATTGCCACCTACATTAGCAATGACTTGCTTACCACTAAGATTAGCTCCAATTAAGTTGGTGTCGTTGCCAGATTTTAAGTTCAGCTTTTCGCCTGCGCTTACTTGGCTATTGTTATAGGTGGTGCTATTACTGTTGGCATTGCCTTTACCACGGCTAGCGGCTACATCTACACTAAAGCCTGTGTTTTTACCCACGCCAAATGAAACACCTATACTGGCAGAGCTGGATTTGTTTTTACTGAGGTTAGCTTCCGTATCGGCACTTGCTATTAAGTTGATGTCTTTGGCAGCGTCTAGTTTAACGTTTTGGGCAGATTTAATTTCACTGCCAATCACGTTGATATTATCTTGAGTCGCTTTTATATTGATGTCACCTCCTGCTTTTATCAAACTGTCTTGACTAGTAGTTACATTAGTACTGCTAGTGCTACTAGTTTTTGAGCTACCGATGCTAATGCTAACGCGCACACCTGCGGCATCGGCTGCACCTTGCGCATTAGCTGCTTGAACTGCGCTAACAATCGCATCCTTCTGCTCCATGAGTGTAGTTGCATTCGCATAAGTTTGTAGCGCGTTGAGCATTTTATTACCTGTGCTATCACTTTTAATTGTGCCTTGTGCAGTGCTTACAACATTCTGTGCAAGATTAAGTGCGCTGCTACTGACAGCAAGGGTAATACCACTCTGCTTATACTTCATGGTTTGCTGGCTGTTGTAAGTACCTTGCCCTTCCACAATATTCACCTGTTGCGCACTGATGTTGATATCGCCTTGCGGGGTGAGTATATCACTCGCTTTTTGTGTGTAGGTGTTACCACTCTTGATATTGACATTGCCTTCTATACTACCTACGGTGCTGCCTGTTTGGCTGGTGCTTTGTGTGGTTTGTTTGGTGTTGAGTTGGCTGCTGCCTAGGGTAACGCTGGCACCGCTGGCGCTGAGGCCGCTGGTTTTGGTTTTGCGTTCGTGTAACTCATAGGCGGTGTTTTGTGCGCTGGTGAGGTTGAGGTTGTTGTTGGCGTTTAATGTGGTGGTGTTGTCACTGACGATATTGCTACCGCGTACTGTGAGGTCGTTGCCTGCTTGTAGGGTGATGTTGTCTGCGCTGAGGTTGCTGCTGATGCTGTTGTCTGATTTAAATACATCGCGTTGGGTTTTGGTTTTGCTGCTGAAGGTGCTGCTTTTTTTGACTTTACGGGCGGTGTCGAAGTTGCTGGTTTCACGGCCTTCGGTGATGTTGATGTCTTTGGTGGCGGTGATGTTAATGGCGCCTGTTTCACTGGTGACACTGGCGGCTTTTGCATTAACGTCGTTGCCTGCGTTGAGGGCAATATCACCATTGGTTTGGATAGTACTGCCGAAATCTTGCATGCCGCCATGTTTGACGTAGTTTTTGGCGTTACGAACACTACTGTTCTGCTCTGCAATGGTGACGGTGCCTAAATTAATATCTTGAGCGGCAGTGATTTGTGTCACTGCGCCTTCAGCACGATTAATGATGGTCGCAGCCATCAGGTTGGCATCATTCCCTGCATTGGCTACGAGTATCGCGTTCGGGTTATCCATGTATAGCCCAGCAACACGGTCTAGGTTAGTACGGCTGAAGCTGCTGGCGCCGCTGCTGTTTTGGCTGCTTTGAGTCGTGCTACGCAGGTTAATGTCGTTACCTGCTTCTAGGAGCATGGCGTCTTTGGCGATGACTTGGCCACCGATGATATTGATGTCATTGCTGGCTTTGAGTAGCGTAGTGTCTGCTTGTATTTGCCCGCCTAGATTTTGGATGTTTTGCGCATCAAGGCTGATAAAGTTGCGTCCTGCGATGGTGCCCTGGTTAACAAGATCACCAGACAACTGCATGGTGACGCTGTTGCCTGCCATGATACCAGTGGTGGGGTTAAGGTCGCCTGCTTGTAGCTTGACGTAGACTTGTGGCACTAGCGCTTGGGTGGTGCTGCCATCTGGTAAGGTGACAGTTTTTTCTACTAGCCACATGATGTCGCTGGTTAATTGGGCGGTTTGTGCTGGCGTGAGGGCTACCCCTGGGATGAGTTGCAGGGTGCGGGCGGTGGTAATGGCGTTATCCATCAAGGCTTGGTATTGGGCTTCATCTGTGGCGTAGCCTGTGAGGAAGCGTCGCCCTGTGAGCTGGTTGATTTGTTCGCGAATAAGTTTTTGTTCATAGAAGCCATCGCCTAGGCGTTTTTGCATGGTGGCAGGGTCAGACGCTAATTGGCTTAGCATGTAATCAGAACTTAGCCAGTTGCGGTAGTTGGTAAAACGTGGGTTGCTTTCTATCAGATAGCTCGCTGCTACGTCTGGGCTAGTTTGAAACAAACTGTTCGTGACCACGGGCACAGCCGCCGAGGTCACGCTAGTGCCGCTGCCTGTTGGTGTTGTGTTGTCTTCTAATCGGCTGGTTGAGAGGTTATAGGTAAGCACTGTATTGGCTGGGTTGTAGGCACCAATCACATCAACATCATAATCATCGTCGTTACCATCCCAGTCATAATAATAGGCGGTACCGTTATAGCTGGTGATGGTTTGACCTTCTGAATTTAAGTTTTGTAGTGTGGCGCCACTGACGTCAAGATTGCCGCCAGCAATCATCTGGCTATCACTATTGAGTACAGCACCACTGAACTTCATATCGCCTCCAGCCAGTATCTGCCCGGGGGCTGATGAAACCACTTGCGTTTCATAGATGGTTTTAGTGCCAAGGTAGCGCGTGTACTCCCTAAAGGTGTAAGGCCCTGCTGAGCGCCACTCCACATTCACATTGCCGATATGGGCGCTTGGGTAATCTCCGCTTTCTAAGATAATGCTTTGACCTCTTGGGGTAAAACGATCAAAGCTACCTGTGCCAGTTTGCACGACTTGCGTGACTAAATTTGCATTTAAGTTCTGTAAATCGGTGACCGAGAAAGTGGCATTACCTAATGCTTCAATAGTGGAGCCATCATTAATCAGTGAATTAGCAGTGCCTATCGCTGCGTGATTGTTATCTAGGCTACCGCCAATGGCAATATCGCCAGCACTAAACATCAGGCCATTGCTGCGGTTTTCAATGGTGGCTGCACCAATATCCAGTTGCGTGCGGGCGGCAATGGTCGCGCCCTGCGTGTTGCTTAAATTGGCTACTTTGATAGATAAGTAGTCACCAAATAGGCTACCAGTTTGGGTATTGGTGAGCGTGTTGGCGTTGATGTGGGTGTTCACGCCATCAATCAAACCGAGGTTGGTGAGCGTGCTAGTCGCACTTATTTCAGTGTCAGTACCGACAATTTCACCTGTGGCCGTGTTATTGATATTTTGTGCACTGATATGGAGTGATTGACTAGCAAGTAGCGTAGATTGGTTAATCAGGTTGCCAGAAGTTTGCAGATTAAGGTTAGCTTTTGCTTGTAGCTCACCAGTATGCGTGTAATCGGTATCAAGGTGAATGGTGATATTGGCATCGGCCTTGATGCTACCATTCCCAGCTAAGGCAACAGTATCAAGCTGGATGTTAGTTTTTGCGCTTAGACTGCCTGTGTTTTGCAATAGGCCATCGGCAGTGATGCTAATTTCACCAGCACTCGCGCCTATGCTCCCTGCATTGCGCACCCCAAGGCCTGCTTCAGTGCCGACCATGCTGATTTTACCTGCGTACATGCCGCCCAAAGCAGCGACGTCAATAGCGAAGTTAGGCGTGGGGTTAGCGCTCCCATCTGGTCGCGTTGCGTTTGGTGTGATTGGGGTGGTGCTAGTCACATCGCCATTGCTGGCAACGTTGACTTGGTTGGTACCCGTTGTGACGTTAAGCGCGTTCGCCCAAATACCTGCATTCACTTCCAAAGCACGCGCGATCACGTCAGTAAAGTTGGCTTGTGAGGTATCTAGCCCGTTACCAGTGATATTAATACTGCCACCGCCCACGCGGTAACCGAGCAGGTTGCCACTGTTGAGGATAGGCGCCCCAGTGGTTAACGTCGCACGGTGTGCATTAATAAAACCACAGCCGTTACAGCTAATGCCCGCTGGATTAGCAATCACCACTTGTGCGCGACTGCCAGCCACCTCGATATAACCATTGAGTAAGCTGGGGTTCTGACTGTTCACTTCATTGAGAATGACTTTAGCGGCACCTCCTGCAAGATACGGGTTGGCCTGTACCCATCCACCAAGCTGGGTTTCTATATTGGTACGGCTATTATTGAGGATGACGCCATTGCTGTTCACATCAAACTGGCTGTATACGTTGCGTGAAACGCCTGTGGCACTGGGAGTTTGTATATTGACTAAGGGGGTGCCATTAGCTGCATTAATCACCATTGGACGCAACGTACTGGCGGCAGCTTGATCAGCGATGATATCTGCATGGGCGCTGGATACATTAAGTGCATTAGGAAGAATCACTGCCATGCCTATGGCAAGCATCAGATAAAAAGCGATTGGTCTTAAAGTATGGCTTTGTTGCAAGTTTGGTAATTGAACCGAATTTGTAGCAGCAGCTTTACCTGTAGTTGCTTTACTTATGTGTGATTTAACATTTTCTGCAACAACCATCATACAGCCACGCACAGCGTTAAAGATGATCCGATAACGGTCTTTGTTCATGAACAATTTCCTTTTTAATACATGCAAAAACTGACTAAGCTAGCACTCGTGCTATTTCTAATTCAGACCAACTTCAGCTAGGAACCGACCAAAGCACTCATTGACAATAATTGCCGCACTAGCATCGACTGCTTTGTAGTTTTCTGCTTTCCAGTTATCTAGTGGCATTTTTTCTTTTGCTGCGCTACCGCAACTGACAGTCTTAATTGCCTGCTGCTTACCTTCCTTTTGCTCCAACAAAATCACCTGCAGCTGATAGTTCAATGCATAGTCCTGACTTGTAAGAAAAGATACATATCCCAGCTCCCACAATGGCGTATTCACAGCTATGGTGAGTTCACGCCCAACAGCCGCAGACACTGGAGCACGATTATCAAAATAATCAGAAAGTTTTTTTGCCAGCGCTAGATCAGCCCCTTTACCAGCACTTACGGCATAACTATCAGGTAATGCTTTTGATAGCTCTCTACCGAATGCCTGACCAATGTTCATGTTGCTTTGTATCTGCTGCATGTTTCTAGCATCACCAGCACTACCGGCTACACTCCCTGCCACAGACGACACAACAAAGTTACCAATCGCTTGTGCTTTTGTACGTTCGGCAAGCTGTGCTGGTTGAGTGATTGGAGCAACGACTATATGACTATTCAATAGCGCATCTTTAAGTGCATCTTTCGATGTTAATGGCGTTGTTGAACATGCTGTTGCTGTAAGTGCGAATAATGCTGACATGGTGAATTGAAATGCTGGCGCTTTCATTGCTATGTTGTTCCTAATGTTTAACTTAATAAAATAATCTACGGGTAAATCTAATACGAGTAATTGAGGTTAAATCCAGCCGTTGTGCTGTGTGTTTCAAACCCTTGTGGTTTGTTAATGGGCTTCGCTACAAATACGTCATAACTTAAATAGCCAAAACGACTGCCAACCCCACCTCTCATGCCTAGGGCAGTACCTGTCAAATATTTGCCAAGCAGGTTTTCGGCAGATTGACCGCCGACTTCACCATAATCAAGCCCCCAATACACTGACTGACCAGAGGTAGCGATTGGTACAATAAGCTCGTTGCGTATCAACCAGCCATGATCGGCAAATAAAGTCTGTTGCCCGTCAAAGCCACGTACGGTAAAGCGGTTCCCAATGCTAAATCGGTCTTGTGGTGTGAGTGGCGTATAGTTAGCTTGCCCACGTAAATTGGCGCTGTATTGCAATGCCTGCGTCCCCCAAGGGGCCTTGATCTTGAATGGCACATTTAGGCTTAAGTCCCCGATTAGCATTTCCATGCGAGAGGTGCCTTCATCAAACTCCTCTTCGGGCGCTTTCTGTGAGTTTTTAGCCCCAGTGCCACGACGATAGGCAAGGTTGTAATCTAAAACAGCACTTCCGAGATACCAACTTTGATTAACGCCTAACTCCCAACCCGCAGTGCGACGACGCTGCACTTCAATTTCAGTATCATCGATATAGTTACTGGATTTACGCAAAAAGCCTTTAAGGGAGATAAAGGTTTTATTGATTTGATTCCTGTAGAGCAGTCGACTCACTTTCACATCCCCCTGTTGGGAAGTGCCACTGAACACATAACGTTGGTTAGTGCCAGCAACCGTCTGGTGGAATGTACTGTGCGATGCGTTAGTGCTAAATAACCAATGTTTAAACGGAATAGAATAATGCGCACTGTGGCTTTCATTGCCTCTTCTGCCTGAATCGCCACCGCCCAGATCATGGTTATAGTTCACATAGAACAAGTCACTAAGCGATAGCAAGTTATCGCCTGAGAGGGTAACCCCGCCTTGATATTTACCTGTGCTGTCTGCCCCACTGTCGTCCAGATTTAGCGAGACTTTTAATGGGAAGCGTTGGTGATAGCTAATCACAAGGTCACTTAATCCTGGTTGAGATAGCTGTTGTTCCCCATGCAAACCAGACTGGGCTGGCTCAATTTGTATATCCACCTCAGCGGTTGGGGCACGCTTAAAGTTTTCTAATGCTTGTTCAATATCACGTAAATTAAGAATATCGCCAACCTTCATTGGCACAATATTCCAAGCAGACACTCGTTGACTTGAGTCTGGTGTAAAACGTACAGAACCCAGCCTACCTGGAATGATCGTTAATTGAAGAACACCTGACTTGAGGTCTTGCGGTGTGGCTAATACACGTGTGGTGACATAGCCTTGTGCGATGATGGCATGCTGAACACGCGCCATCACTGCATTAATGCCTACCGCACCAAGACAACGCCCTAAAATCGGTTGTTTAACTGCCAATGCATCGGTGAGGACCGCATCTAAGGCAAACTGAAATTTGGTAGCAGCGTCCCCTACCAACTCAATTCGATGAATAGTGAAGCATGGGGTTTCAGACTCAGGAATCTGATCATTGATTGTAGTGGCTGCGTCTTTAAGCTTTTGAGTAGCCTCGCGGACATCTGGCTTGATTTCTTGCTGCTGCCGTAATAGCCGCAACCGCTCTTGTTGACGGATTTGTTCTTGTGCATTGGTATCTGCTTGATTAATGGCTTCAGCTGATAAAAGACGTAAAGGTGCAAAAAAGCACAGCGTGATAAGACATAGTCTGATTGTTTTAGTCGTCATTATTTTCATCAACTTCTGATAGCGATTAACGCTATTTTTATTTTTTGAGAATAATATCCGACAAGCCAAGGTTGCAGTTGGCTCGGACTATAAAGTTAACAATTGTTTACAATAACTAAGTTGATCAACCATTCAACAATCCTTGATTGTTGAATGGTGAGTTAGGCGATGCTAAAGCACCAAATATAAAGTGAGTATCAAGAAGAACTTACTGAATCAGCGTACCAAACACTTTTTTAAGTAAGTTACTTGCTTGCCCAACAGGGTCTTTACGAATAGCAGCTTCCTCTTTCGCCATCATCAAATAAACACCATCCAATGTTTTCTGTGTGACGTATTGCTCAAGATTAGCCTGCTCTTTTTTGACAACGCCAAACTTACTGCCCATTTCTGCAAACTTGTTATATTGCTGAGCGAGTTGCACGTTCTCTGTCGCTTTTTTTACAATGGGCAGAAATTTTTCAGCCATAGGCACTGAAGTGGTTTTTTTGAAATATTGTGTGGCCGCGTCATCTCCACCCGCCAAAATTGCTTTGGCATCAGCAACGCTCATCTTTTTAACTGAATCAACCAGCAAGGCTTTAGCTTCTGGCACCGCCGCTTCGGCAGCGCGGTTCATTTTGAGTACTAGCTCATCAGCCTGTTTACCCATGCCAAACATGCGCATGGCTTTTTCCGCTTTTTGCATCGTTTCTGGTAAGGGAATTTTGACTTCTTTATTGCCTAAGAATCCATCTACGGCACTTAGTTGACCAACCGCTTTACCTGCAGCCTGAATCAATGCTTCTTTTAAGCCACCACTTGCCTCCGCATTAGTTAAATCATTAACACTTAACGCGTTAGCATGCGTTGCAAACAACACAAACCCAAAAATTGCTACTAGGTGACGCATATGCTGCTCCGTTCTTTATCGTAAAATTAGGCCCCAATATTGGCTTAATCTTACGACAAACAATCGGAATTAACAATGATTGGTTATTTAAGTAACCAAGCAGAAACAACAGTGTTTTTTGATTGATTATTTTTTAGCTTTAACATTGGTATGAGGCGTTACATGCCAAATGTTTTTAGCATAATCACCAATCGCGCGGTCGCTTGAGAACTTAGCCATATTCGCTACATTCAGTATCGCCATACGTGTCCAATCGTCCTGATGTTGGTATAGTTTACCTACGCGCTCTTGTGCTTCAATGTAGCTTGCATAGTCTGCAAGTAACAAATATTGATCATTATTCAATAAGTTATCAACAATCACTTGATAGCGATTTGGCTCATCGATAGAGAAATATCCATCCGCAATCATATCTAACACTTGCTTAAGCTCTGGATTGTTATTGTAGTAATCACACGGCTTGTAACCACTTGCCTTTAACTCTGCGACTTGCGGCGTAGTTAAACCAAAGATAAAAATATTTTCATCACCCACTTCTTCTTTAATTTCTACGTTAGCGCCATCGAGCGTGCCGATGGTTAATGCGCCATTCAAGGCCATTTTCATATTACCAGTACCGCTTGCCTCGGTACCTGCAGTTGAAATTTGTTCTGATAAATCACTACCTGGGAATAAAATTTCAGCGGCAGAAACCTCATAGTTAGGGTAATACACCACTTTCAGCTTATCACCCACGGCAACATCTTCATTCACGATAGTAGCAACGTCATTGATCAAACGAATAATATGTTTTGCCATCCAATAACCAGGTGCTGCTTTACCACCAAAAATAATCGTACGTGGTGTAATTCCTTGTTCACCTCGACGAATACGGTTATATAAGGTAATCACATGCAACACATTGAGTAATTGGCGTTTGTATTCATGAATACGCTTGATTTGTACATCAAACAAGCTATTTACATTCAACTTAACTCCCGTTTTAGCTTCGATTTTTGCAGCCAGACGTTTTTTGTTTGCAAGCTTTACTTGTGCGAATGCTTTTCTAAAATCGGCATCATCAGCCAATGGCGTAATTTTTTTAATTTGTGCCAAATCTTTTTTAAACTCAGCGCCAATCGCTTTTTCAATCAAATTGGTGAGCCCAGGGTTCGCTTGATTTAACCAGCGGCGTGGCGTAATCCCATTGGTGACGTTGGTCAACTTCCCTGGAAAGATACGATCAAAATCAGCAAACAATGTGCTTTTGAGTAGTTCACTATGAAGTGCAGCCACACCATTGACCGTATGGCTACCTACAACTGCCAAATGCGCCATTCTTACGCGACGTCCGTGATCTTCATCAATAATCGATACACGTCTTAACAACTCAGGATCACCAGGGAAATGGTGGTTGACCATATGTAAGAACTCGTAGTTGATTTGATAAATAATTTCTAGGTGACGCGGCAATAATCGGCCAAACAAATCTACTGTCCATGTCTCAAGTGCTTCTGGCATTAAGGTATGATTGGTGTAAGCAAAAATCTTGACGACTTGCTCCCACGCAAACGCCCATGGCAGTTGGTGTACATCCACTAACTGATACATCATCTCCGCCACACCGATTGATGGGTGCGTATCGTTTAACTGTATCGCAATTTTCTCTGGCAACATCTTCCAGTCATCTTGGGTTTTAATCTCATGTGTGCTTAAGAATCGACGCAAAATGTCTTGAATAGAGGCTGAAACAAAAAAGTATTGTTGTTTTAGTCGTAACTCTTTACCCAGTACAGAAGTGTCATTAGGGTATAGTACTTTTGAGATGTTTTCTGTTGCGTTGCGCTCTTCAACTGCTTTTTCGTAATTACCATCATTAAAATGGCTCAAGTCAAACTCGCGCGCCGCTTTGGCTGACCATAAACGCAAATTATTGACTGTTTCAGTACCATATCCAGGCACAGGTACATCGTATGCCATCGCAATCACATGCTCTGCATCTACCCAATGCTGAACCTCTTCACCTCTGTCATTAGGAAACTTAACAACATGTCCGTGAAATTTAATATTGTAGGTTGCCTCTGGGCGCTGGAACTCCCAAATATTACCGTAACGTAGCCAATTATCTGGATTCTCTACCTGACGACCATTTTCAATGGACTGTCTGAACATGCCATACTCATAGCGAATACCATATCCTGCAGCTGGGATATCCATCGTTGCCATTGAATCTAAAAAGCAAGCTGCTAAACGACCCAAACCACCATTACCTAGTGCCGCATCTGTTTCCAACTCTATGGTATTTTCTAGATCATGGCCCAAGGTTGCCATTCCAGCCTTAAGCTCTTCACTGATGCCCAAATTTAGTGCAGCATTACTCAACATGCGCCCAATTAAGAACTCCAGTGATAAGTAGTAAACGCGCTTAGGATCATCACGATAATAAGACTCCGCTGTTTTTACCCACCGCTCAACCACGTGATCACGCACGGTGTAACTTGCGGCGTCATACCAGTCTCTAGGCGTGGCTGCATCGCTAGTCTTGAAGCTAGAAAATATCAAATGATTTTGTAAAGCCTGATCAATTGGAGCAAGTTTAGGTATTGCGCCTGACTTAGCTTTAACGGTTTTCTTAGGTTTGGCTTTCGTTTCGGCTGGCGTTTTCATATGAGTGAGTCTTAAATTATTGAATGGTATTGTTATTTTAGCAAAAAATGAGCCAGCTTTATGACAGATGTTTGAATGTTACATTTCAGTCATGTATTTTAAACACCAATAAAAAAGCCGCCAAACTTACGTTTGGCGGCTTTTGTTTTTTATAACAACAGCTTAGCTAATCAAACTATTCATACGCTTTACAAAACTAGCAGGATCTTCCAATGTACCGCCCTCAGCGAGAAGCGCCTGATCAAATAGTACGTGTGTTAAATCTGCAAAAACAGTCTCTGCAGATTCAGTTTCAAGTCGTTTTACCAGCTTATGTGTTGGATTGATTTCCAATATTGGTTTACTTTCTGGTGCATTTTGACCAGCCGCTTTTAAAATACGCGCTAAATTACCTGATAAGTCGTGCGCATCACTCACCAAGCAAGCTGGAGAGTCCGTCAAGCGATGCGTCACGCGCACATCTTTTACTTGGCTACCCAATGTTTGCTTGATTTTTTCTACCAAGGTTTTAGATTCTTCTTCGATTTTCTTCTGAATCTCTTTTTCAGTTTCAGATTCGAGCTTACCCAAATCTAAATCGCCTTTAGCGATTGATTGTAGCTTCTTACCTTCAAACTCGGTCAAGCTACCTAACAACCATTCATCCACACGGTCGCTCATGAGCAACACTTCGATGCCTTTTTTACGGAATATCTCCAAGTGCGGGCTATGTTGTGCCGCAGCAAAGCTATCTGCTGTAATGTAGTAGATTACATCTTGCTCTGGCTGCATGCGTGAGATGTAATCTTTAAACGATACCTCTTGAGCATCAGTATCCGCCTTAGTTGAGGCAAAGCGTAGCAAACCAGCGATTTTATCTTTGTTAGCAAAATCTTCACCTGGACCTTCTTTGAGTACACGGCCAAACTCTTGGTAAAATTTAGCGTAATCTTCAGGTTTGTTTTCCGCCATATCTTCTAACAAACCAAGCACTTTTTTCACTGAACCAGCTTTAATCGCATCCACATCACGGCTTGATTGTAAAATCTCGCGCGAGACATTTAATGGCAAATCAGAGGTATCAATCACCCCACGAACAAAGCGTAGGTATTGTGGCATCAACTTTTCAGCATCTTCCATGATAAATACGCGCTTCACATAAAGTTTAATGCCATGACGACGATCACGGTCATATAAATCAAACGGCGCTTTGCTAGGCACATAGAGTAACGAAATATACTCTTGCTTACCTTCTACACGGCTATGCGTATAGGCTAACGGGTTTTCAAAATCATGTGACACATGTTTGTAAAACTCTTGATACTCTTCTTCTGTAATATCGTTTTTACTACGCGCCCATAATGCTGAAGCTTTATTAACAGTCTCTTCTTCATCGGTCGCCACTTCAGCGCCATCTTTCCATTCAGACTTTTTCATCACAATCGGCAACGTAATGTGGTCTGAATATTTACGAATGATGGTCTTTAATTTCCAGTCACTTAAGAACTCATCTTCACCTTCACGCAAATGCAAGGTAATTTCAGTACCTCGGCTGGTTTTATCTGCAGCTTCAATCGTAAAGTCACCTTCACCAGCAGACTCCCAACGAACAGCCTCAGTTGCTCCAGCACGTCGCGTCGTCAATGTTACTTTATCTGCAATGATAAATGCTGAATAGAAACCCACACCGAACTGGCCGATTAAGTTAGCATCTTTGGCTTGGTCGCCAGTGAGTGCATTAAAAAATTCTTTAGTGCCTGATTTCGCTATGGTGCCGATATTTGCAATCACTTCGTCACGGCTCATGCCGATGCCATTATCAGTAATGGTTAAGGTGCGCGCTTCTTTATCAAAAGCCAGACGGATTTTTAACTCACTGTCATTTTCATATAGCGCACCATTCGCTAATGCCTCAAAACGTAATTTATCTGCCGCATCAGATGCATTTGAAATCAACTCACGCAATACAATTTCTTTATTGCTATACAAAGAGTGAATCATTAGCTGTAACAGTTGTTTCACCTCAGCTTGAAAAGCCATAGACTCTTTTGGATGAATTTCTTGTTGTGCTGTCGCAGTGGACATAAATTAAGCTCCTAATGTTAAGAATGAAAAACAATAGTTGGTATGTGGGGATTACTCACAATTTTTCAAGCAATATGCTTGATGACTTTATCAATTATTAATAAATTTAGAAATTGTCATTAAAGTTTCAAACTATAATCACCAAATAAACAGTATTATTGTTTTACACAAAACTCGCTCAAAAACTCCTCATCATTTATGAACAATCAATCCAGCAACCCACCCGCAGATAAAGCTTTACTCGCTGCTATCGATTTAGGCTCTAATAGCTTTAGACTTGAAATTGGCAGACTAGATAGTGGCCATATTGAACGAGTAGAGTACATTAAAGAAGCTGTGCGTCAGGGTGGCGACTTAGATGAAGACCGTAACTTGACCACTGAGGCGATTGAACGTGGTATTCGTTGCTTATCTAGGTTTGGTGAGCGCTTACAAGGTTTTGATGCAACACATGTGCGTGCTGTTGCTACGCAAACATTACGAGAAGCGAACAACCGTGACTATTTTCTAAAACTCGCGAAAAAAGCACTCGGCTTTGAAGTTGAGGTTATCTCTGGCGTTGAAGAGGCTCGCCTTATTTATCAAGGTGTAAGCCGCTTTCTTCCACAATCGGACGAAAAAAGATTAGTCATCGATATTGGAGGACGATCAACTGAGTTTATCCTTGGTCATGGCTTTGAATCGACACATACAGCATCTTTACACGTAGGCTCAGTTGCATGGTCACTTAAACACTTTGCCAATGGTGAGTTTACAGAGAAAGCATTCACACGTGCAGAAATTTCTGCGGAATCTATTTTTGAAACCCTAGGTGCAAACTTTAACCATCAACATTGGGATATTGCGTATGGTGCATCTGGGACAGTCGGTGCTGTTGCCGACGTGCTAGTGCAATATGGAAAACCTGCAGACTCTGTCAGCAAAGAAAGTTTATATTGGTTACGTGAAGAGTTACTGAAAGCACGTTACGCAGACAAACTACGCCTGAATGGTTTAAAAGAAGATCGCAAACCCGTCATCGGTGGCGGTCTATCAATTTTAATTGCTGTGTTTGAGTTTTTAAACATTGATACGCTAAATGTAGCCAAAGGCGCCCTTCGCCACGGCCTACTCTACGACATGTTAGCACGTGAGAACGACATGTTAGATTTAAGAAACGCTTCTATCCAACGTTTAGCACGTAAGTTTGATGTAGATGAAACACATGCAAAAACGGTTGCTGAAGTCGCTGAAAAATTGTTTGAAAAAATCGGCGAAAACGTCACATTTGCAGACGGCGAACGTTTTAAACATGCGCGTAAACTGCGTTGGGCAGCACTTCTGCATGAAATCGGTGGCGTTATCTCTCCAGTAGATGCTCATTTGCATGGCGCCTATATATTAGATCACACAGAACCTGTTGGCTTCTCACAAAGTGAATTGCATTGCTTAAGCTTAATTATTTTAGGTCACCGCGGGAAGCTGAAACGACTAGAAGCAGACTTTTCTGACCGAGTATTTGTCATGCAGCTAATCTGTATGCGGCTGGCTGTCATTTTATGCCATGCGAGACAAATGCCGAATCTACGCGGTATACAGCTAGCATTAAACAACAACAGTTTTAAACTGACACTGCCAAAATCATGGGCAACGAAATATCCTCAATCTCACTATCTATTGGACGAAGAAACCTTAGCATGGCAGAAAATTAACTGGCATTTTGAACTGATTAGCACATGATAAAACTGTCACAAAAAATTCATTTGCGTTCAAATATAAACAGTATAAACTGTTTATATCGTTTATTCGGAGAAAAGCCATGTCAAAAATCAATGCCACTCAAGCTGAAGCCCTAAAATCAAGTACAGAAAAATCTGAAACTACAAGCATCACGCCAACTAAAGCAGCAGCCGCGAAAACGCCTACAGCAAAGCCAGCAATAAAATCTACACCAACTAAAGCGACAGTTACAAAATCTACAACAGTAAAAACTACGCCAGCAAGCAAGACAACTGTAAAAGCATCAGTTGCTATGCCTAAAAAAACTGAGAAAACAAAAACGGTGAAAGAAAAAACTCCTAAACTGAAAATGGAGCGTGACAGCTTTACTATGCCTAAAACAGAGTACGCACAATTCTCTGTATTAAAAGAGCGCCTAACTAAATTAGGACAACCTGCCAAAAAAAGCGAGTTACTACGTGCAGGCATCATGCAATTAACTGCAATGACAGATGCAGCATTGAAAGCCGCCATGAGCAAAGTGCCTGCGATTAAAACAGGCAGACCAAAAAAGAAATAAATGAAGTAATGTTGTATGTCGCGCGATTGGTACGGGTTAATCCACCTGAATCGCGCGCTGCAAGACGCATTTAATCAGAATGCTGGCAATAAAAAGAGTGATACATTTCAGCACACAAGTGTAATACTGTAGTCACCGCACAATCATATCAAATCACTTCTGGCAGCAATTCGAATGTAATTAATGCGGATTTTTAGCCGTGTAGCTGTTTATCTCTTCAATCGTTTTTACAATTTGCACCCGCATTGCTTGATCAGCACCAACTAACGCTAGGGCCTTTTCTGCAGCAAGTTTGGCAGCCTTAGCATCTCCTAGTATCATCAGCATATTGGCTAAATTATTGTGTGCTGCTGCAGAGTCAGGATGTGCAGCAGTTGCTTCACGAAAAGCGCTAGTTGCATGTGAATAGTTTCCTAGCGCATAGGCACTGTTACCAAGCCCCATGAGTAGGACCAAATGATTGGGCCATCGCTTAACGGCAGCATCATAGGATAAATAAGCATCTTTCTTATTTGAATTCTTTTCGAAAGCGACGATTGCCTTTGCGACTGCATCTGGGTCATCACTTGCAGGTAAGCTACCTGGTTTTAATGCAACGAATGCCCAATACTCACTTCGCGCCCAAGTCCTTTGGAAGGTACTTAATGTCATTTCGAACCGCTCGAATGTTCCAGAGCGTAACCAGATTTTCTCCTGCTCAAGATTGTAGCCAACGACCACTGCATAATGCCAAGATGGGGCCCATGATAAGCCCAAATTTTGCATCACTACTACTACGTTACCTGCAGCAACCTCTTTCAAAACAGCATCTAACCTAGGTGCAACTTTGACAGATAAAGCGCCGTGCCTACGCGACGCAGCCAACATTTCAATTTGTAAACTACCTTGACGAGCTGGGATGTAGACTTCTGGCACCAGTTGATCTGGTGTCACATTGATATCAATCGCATTGAGTGCAGTTGCTAATGCGGCTGGACCGCAATGATATAACTCTTGTGGGAAAAATGGTGTTTTTGTTAGCTCGTGTTGCCGAGGGAGGTCTTTATTTTGCACTGCCTCACGCACACCTGTTGCTGCACATGCATTCAATAACAAAAAGAAAGCCAGCATGAGTACATTGCGAAACATGCTGGCTACCAATCTACACTACCTAAAGCTAAATGCGCTTTTGATTAACGAATAGAACGTGTGAACGGGAAGATTTTAGTAAAGCCTAAAATATCAGTTAACAACAACACGAGGAACACTAAGACAATCGCACCAATAATACCGCCAGCAGGTGCATTTTCAATTTGTGATGCCATTGCACTCGCTTCTTCGTCTGTTAAAGACGCAACACGCTCACGCGCTTGTACTGGATCAATGCCACGCTCTACTAGCGCAACCTGAACGTCTTCACGTGACAATGCACTGATAATACGCGCACGATCTTGATCAGCAGACCCTGTAAAAGCTTGCTCAGCCACTTGCTCTGAACTAATCATCGCAGCTTGCACTGTTTGAATAGACCCTGTAAATAAAATTGAAGCCGCAAGAAAGGCACTGAAAAAACGTTTAACTAAAACCATAGTAAGTACTCCTTATCATTAAAATTTCTAAACATCCATAAAATTTAGTTAGAAAGACGCTTTAAATCTTTTAGCTCACTGAAATGGTATAAATAGGTCAGCTATTAAGATCATCAAATAGATGCATCGTAATATGCCTACAGCACTAAGTTAACACAGTTAAACATTAGTGTATACAAGTATGTGCGGCTAGATAACTACCACGCCTATCGATGAGATTATCTCAAGAAACAATACTGAGTGTTTAAAAATGAGGCTGAATAACCGCATGAATATAATAATGTGACGAGTGACCAACTTTGCGCTGCTTTAACCACCAAACAGCGCCTTTTTTAACCGCACATGCACTTTCGTTTGCGCCCAAAAACTTACTGATTAACCAACCAAGGTTAGGCTGATGCCCTACCATTAAGATGGTTTGAGTGTCACTCAGATTTGATATATCTTTAATGATGCGCGCAACATTGCTATCCACACTTAAAAAATCAGCTATTTTGATTTCAGCATGGTTTAAATCATGCAAAGCTTGTGCAGTTTGCAAACAACGTTGCGCAGGACTGCACAGTAGGTCTACTTGATCCGGCATGTGTTTATGTAGCCATTTGGCAACTTTGGCAGCATCCTTATGACCGCGTTTGGTTAATGCACGGTCACTATCGTGACCTGATTCACTTTGCGCCTCTGCCTCGGCATGTCGCCAAATGATTAAGTTCGCCATGATTGATTTAACCAGTTTATTTAATCCGTATATTTCTGCAAAAGTTGTAATTGTGCGCTATAAATACGAACAGGCTCACCAGATTTGGTTCGACTATGCATCTGTGATGCAATAGGCTGGTAACTACCATCGGCATTTAATATCCAAGCATCATGATTATCGTCTAAGTACATTTGGCAGCACTCTTGCAAGATACGCCCGCGATTTTTTGCATCAGTAATTGGCCATGCAATTTCTACGCGACGCATCATGTTACGATTCATCCAGTCTGCGCTGGATAGCCACATGTGCTCAACCTCTGCAATTTTGAAATAAAACACGCGGGAATGTTCTAGCAATCGCCCAATGACTGAACGGACACGAATGCGCCCCTCTAGTCCAGGCGCATCAATCGGTAAAATACAAGCACCGCGTAGAATCAGATCAATTTGTACACCGGCACGCCCTGCTTTTACCAATGCCTTCACTAGAGCTTCATCAGTTAATGCATTCATTTTTAAAATAATGGAAGCAGCATTGCCAGCTTTTGCACTAAGCTCGGCAGACCTAATCTTGGCAAGCATCTGTTTATGCAAATTAAAAGGTGCAACCAGCAGTTTCTGCATGCGAGGTAGTTTTACTTGGCTAGCGATATGTCTAAACAAATGCTCCATATCACGAGTAATCTGCGCATCGGCCGTCAGCATACTCACATCGGTATATAAACGCGCTGTGCGTGGGTTATAGTTGCCAGTAGAAACATGTCCATAATATTTAAGTCCACCTGCCTCACGGCGCATGACCAGCAACATTTTTGCATGTGTTTTCAGCCCTACAATACCATAGACCACTTGTGCGCCAACAGACTCTAAGTCTTCTGCCCAGTTAATATTTGCCTCTTCGTCAAATCTGGCTTTCAACTCAACAACAGCCATCACTTCTTTACCACGGCGCACAGCCTCTTGTAGTAGTTTAAGCATGCGCGGGTCTGAACCTGTGCGGTAGATAGTTTGCTGGATGGAAAGTACATCCGGGTCGTTCACCGCTTCACGCAAGAAATCAATCACCGATTCAAAGCTCTCGTAGGGCTGATGAATCAGAATATCTTGCTGTTTAAGCTGGGTGAAAAATGATTGATTTGGCACTAACTGCTGGCTGATTTGTGGCTCATAAGGCTTAAATTTAAGATGATCACCCTCAGCTAAATCTGCTAATTGCATCAAGCGCGCTAAGTTCACCAAACCATTCACGCGATAAAGCGATTGCTTAGGTAAGTCAAATTGTTGTAAGAGTAATTTAGCTAACTTTTCATCACACCCATGTGATACCTCTAGCCTCACGGCCTCACCAAAGTGCCGTTGCACTAAGCCTTTTCGGAGGGCAGTACGCAAGTTTTTAACATCCTCTTCATCAACGGCTAAGTCTGAGTGTCGGGTCACTCTAAACTGTGAGAAGCACAGCACTTCTCGGCCGGCGAATAAGCTAGCTAAGTGCGCACGTATGATGCTAGACAAGGAAACAAATTTTTGTTGCTTGCCGCTGAGATTTTTGGGCAGTTTAATTAATCGAGGTAGCGCTCTTGGGACTTTCACAATGGCAATATTATTATTGCGACCAAAAGCATCTGTGCCACCTAATGACACAATAAAGTTGAGTGATTTGTTAGCAACTTGCGGAAAAGGATGAGACGGGTCAAGTGCAACCGGCACCAATAAAGGACGGACATTAGACTCAAAATAACGTGCTACCCAACGCTTTTGCTCGATTGTGCGGTCACCATGAGAGACCAAATGTACACCCTGACTAGCTAAAGCAGGCATTAAATCTGTGTTAAAGATTTCATACTGTTTTTCCACTAGGGTATGGGCAGCTTTAGATATCTCTAAATAGCTTTGGACATTAACATCTGTCTTTTTTTCATTATCACGCATAGCATCCACATGTGGTGCAGCGCGCACTTCAAAAAACTCATCCAGATTAGATGATACGATACAAAGAAAACGTAAACGCTCTAACAGAGGATACTCTGTGTTTTGCGCAAGACTCAACACACGCGCATTGAACGCAAGTATGCTGATATCTCGATTGAGTAATTTGAGAGGAGAGTTAACTGAACGCATGATATTTTTTAATTAATTATTTCATTCAGCATAGTTGCCAATTATGACAGTATCATGAAAATTCACATAAGCCATCAATACCTAGCTAGCGTCAATATACTCTTAAATTTCATCAAGTGCATCTAAGACCTGCTGGGCTTTCTGTTGAATCAATATCTTTTCTTCATGATTAAATCGATTAAGATTTTTAACCATTAGCACTGTTCTTGGATTATTGAGCATCACTTGCTCATGCTTGATGAGAAAGTTCCAGTATAGCGTAGTCACAGGGCAAGCTTTTGCAGAAGTTTTAATCTCTGGCTGGTAACTGCAACTATTGCAGTAATTACTCATGCGCTTAATGTAAGCGCCACTGGCAATGTAAGGTTTGCTTGTAAATCTTCCACCATTCGCGTGTAAAGCCATACCGATTACATTGGGTAACTCAACCCAATCGACCGCATCAACATAGACTGCTAAATACCAATCTGCAACTTGTTTAGGCTCAATTTCTGCTAATAAACCGAACATGCCCGTTACCATGAGGCGCTGAATATGATGTGCGTATCCATACTGCATAGTCTGCGTAATAGTTTGACGCATGCAATTCATATTGGTTTTACCTGTCCAGTACCAATTTGGTAAATCTCGCTGATGCTCATAGTGGTTAGCCTGAGCCATGGCAGGCATATCTAGCCAATATAGTCCGCGGATAAACTCTCGCCACCCTAGTATTTGCCGAACAAACCCCTCTACGCTGGCTAAAGGTAAATTGTTTTTTTCATAAGCTTGCTCTACTGCGTCAATCACTTCTTTTGGGTGCAGCAGTTTTAAATTGAGGGATGAGGCTAGTAATGAGTGCCATAAAAACGCACCTGAGGCTAAATCACTTTGCCACATTGCATCTTGATGCACACCAAAATCAACTAATTTAGTCGCTATAAAGTATTGCAAAAATAATAGTGCTTGCGCTCGTGTGACTGGCCAACAGAAATGATCCAGCTTACCAGGGTGCTCTGGAAAGAATCGCTCAACATCAGCAAAAACTGCTTGAGTAATTTGGTCTATTTCGAACTGGGGAACAGCTGGAATGTTTTTTGGGCCATCCTTACTAAAAGATTTCCGGTTTTCGTGATCATAATTCCACTTTCCTCCAATAGGCTCTTCACCCGCCATCAACACTTGGTAGCGTTTGCGCATGTATCGATAGAAATACTCCATGCGCAACTGTTTACCTTGTCCGGCCCAACGCTTAAAGTCCGCCTGGCTACATAAGAAAAATGTATCATCTCGCACGATCAGCCGTTTATTTAATGTTGATGCACAATCCTCTAGCACTTTTAAAACCCTATAATCTCCCGTCTCACAAACGATGATTTGTTGCGGGTCATATTCTGATAGCAAAGCTAACCATGCACTGGCTAAATCAATATAATCATGATCACCTAGCTTTAAATAGCGTAAGGGATAATGCTGACCTTGCAAGGTTTCTGCAAAATGACGCATCGCTGATAAAAACAATGCAATACGTGCTTTGTGTGACCATACATGCGTCGACTCATTTGGCGCCTCTATCATCAACACCATATCCTGCTGATGGTTAAACCCTTCTAATGCTGGGTTATCCAAATTGAGTTGGTCACCCAATATCACGATTACATTTCTCATCATTTTTTTGCGCTTTGCTTACATGTGTTTGAACAGTATTTAACAGCATCCCAATTTTTAGACCATGACTTACGCCATGTCATGGTGCGTCCACATTGCACGCAAAGTTTGCTAGGAAGATAAGATTTATTACCTTTAAATGAGAGATGGGTGGCTTGAGACATTTAACAATGACTACTGCCTTTACTATAGGTTCAGTATTTAGGCTTACTGATGCGCCTCTAGAGCTAAGTCATTAGCGATACGGCCAATTTCTGTAAACGCTTCTGCTACTAATGCAGAGCGCCCAAGTAATGCACCATCAATATCAGGCATTTTCAGCATTGCACCTGCATTATCAGCGCTTAGGCTTCCGCCATAAATAATCCGTATGTGCTGTGCAAAATCAGGCGCTCTGGTGGCAATCAGTTGCCGGATATAAGCATGCATTGATTGTGCTTGTTGCGGGCTTGCATGTTGACCCGTACCGATCGCCCAGACTGGCTCATAAGCCACAACCATATTATATTGTTTGGCACGAGCAAACGCATCGTCATCCAAACTGTGCAACATGTTGAGCACCTGCTTCTTAACCGTATCTTCAGCCAACCCTGCATCACGTTCAGCTTGCGCCTCACCTACACAGTAAATTGGCGTTAAGCCGCCCTCTAATGCGCGTAAAAGACGCTGAGCAGTCACTTCATAACTTTCCAGCCTAAGCATTCGTCGCTCAGAGTGCGCAAGAATCACATATTGACAACCAAATTCTGCAATCATGGCGGCTGAAATGCAAGAGGTGTAGGCACCTTCATCATATTGACTCACATTCTGCGATCCCCACAGAATATTACTACCAGCCAGTAGCTGTTGCGCCTGAAACAGATACACATAAGGTAAACATACTGCAAAATCGACTGCATTCAAATCTTTAAAGTTGGCTATTAATTGCAACAATAAATCACGATTACCTTCAAGGGTTCCATGCAGTTTCCAATTACCTACAATCAAGCCTCGCCGCGAACTGTTCATTGATTAATCCTTGGTATAGCGCGCAGCCATCTGTTCCATTGATACCACTTTAATCTGGCTAGCACGCCCAGCGCTTCCAAACGCTTCAAAACGGTCTTGACATAATTGCTGTGCTGCCAAGATGGCAGATTTAAAATAGATACGTGGATCAAAATCCTCTGGATGCAAGGCCATGCTTTCTCTAATGGCTGCGGTCATGGCTAAGCGTATATCCGTATCTATATTCACTTTTCTCACGCCATTTTTAATGCCCTCTACAATTTGCGATACAGGCACCCCATAGGTTTCTTTGATTTTCCCGCCATATTTCCTAATCATCTCCAATGAGTCTTGTGAAACGCTGGAGGAACCATGCATCACTAAATGTGTATTAGGGATGCGTGCATGAATCGCTTTAATGCGATCAATAGCAAGTGTATCTCCTGTGGGTGGCCTGCTGAATTTATAAGCGCCGTGACTGGTTCCGATGGCAATGGCTAAGGCATCCACTTTAGTTGCAGCCACAAAGGCCGCCGCCTCATCAGGATCTGTCAGCAATTGCGATTCACTCAACATGCCTACTGCACCACTACCATCTTCATCACCTGCCTGCCCAGTTTCTAACGAGCCTAAACAGCCCAGTTCACCCTCAACAGAAACGCCCACGGCGTGTGCAAACTCGACCACGCGCTTAGTTACCTCCACATTGTATTCATAGCTAGCTGGGGTCTTAGCATCAGACAATAATGACCCATCCATCATCACACTAGAAAATCCGCTCCGAATAGCCATTTGGCACACCGCAGGTGATGCACCGTGATCTTGATGCATACAAATAGGGATATGCGGGTATTGCTCAATCGCAGCCTCAACCATTTTCCTTAAAAATGGCTCACCTGCATACCCGCGTGCACCAGCAGAAGCTTGTAAAATAACAGGACTATCTACCTCATTGGCTGCCAGCAGAATCGAGTGTATCTGCTCCATATTATTGATATTAAATGCAGGTAACCCGTAATCATGCTCGGCGGCATGATCTAATAATTGCCTTAAAGATATCATCGCCATAGAACGCCCCTTAATGACAACTCAGTTTAAAAACCTCACCGCTGATGATACTGCTCAATTAAATCGACTTCTTGTATAGACCCTAATATTGCAGGTACACGCTGATGAATCTGTGTCGGTTGCAAACCTAACACGGATGCACGACCCGTGCTGGCTTTCCCGCCAGCTTGCTCAATCAACATACTCATCGGGTTCACTTCATATAATAATCTTAACCGACCTGCTCGGTCTGTTACTTGGCGATCTTTTGGATAAAGAAATACGCCACCTCGCATTAATATGCGGTGAATATCTGCCACCATGCTGGCCATCCATCGCATATTAAAATTACATTGCCTAACACCCTCTTCACCGGCGATACAGTCAGCAATATATTGCTGCATCGGCGCCTCCCAAAAGCGTTGCCGACTGGCGTTAATTGCAAACTCTGGATAATGTGCTGGAATCTGTAAATCAGGGTGCGTTAATTCAAATACCTGTGTCTCTGGATCTAAGGTAAACGCATGTGTGCCAGCCCCTAGCGTAATCACTAGCATGGTAGCAGGCCCATACAGCACATAGCCAGCGGCAATCTGATGAATACCTTGTTGTAAAAACATGGCCTCACTGCGCTCAGCATTCAAGGGTGCAGGTAGTACAGAAAAAATAGAACCAACCACACCATCAAATGCAACATTTGAAGAACCATCAAGCGGGTCAAAACATACTAAATATGGGGCATCTACAGCGTAGCCGTCAAAGTAATAAGGGGAAGCTAACTCTTCAGATACTGCACCAACCACTAATTTAGTGGTTGATAAACAATCGATGAAAATATCATGGCTGCTAATATCCAACTGCATTTGGGCTTCGCCTTGCACGTTGATACTATCAAGCTTATTTGTAACGCCGGCTAGCTTACCTTTTGCAACCAAAACTGCAATCTGCTTACCAGCATCGGCAATGCTCAAGATTAACGGTGATAACTGATCAGCATGATTCAGGTTCGCGCAAGACTGATTTAAGAAGTCACTTAATTTCATATATCCACCCATTTATGATTTACATCTATCGGGCGACGATGTGTATCAATCATGCGCGCTTAGCTAAAGAAAATACAGAGATATTAAATCAGCCCATATTTACTTAGCTAATAAAGCTTTAAGGGCAAAAGCTGTGGCAGTAAAACCAAATGGTGCTGTGACACACACACTAGATCCATAACCCGCACAGTTAAGCCCTGTCACTCCAGCATTAGACTCTATATCGCAAGTGCTATTTGGTTTAATTACCTCTTCATCGGAATAAACTGCCTGTATTCCAAATTTATCAGATTTTTTTGAATTAGTCGCTTTAGGAAACTGATGGTCTCGGCGCAACTGGTTACGCACTTTCGCCAATAAACGATCACCAGACACATGAGCCAAATCAGCCACTTGAATACGTGTAGGGTCTAGCCTACCACCTGCTGCACCTACTGTGACTAAGCCCAGCATGTGCTGTCGACAATAAGCCACGATTGCTATTTTGGCTTTGGCATCATCAATACAATCAATGACATAATCATACGGCGCATTTAGCATCACACTGACATTTTCAACAGTCACAAAATCTTCAATTTCATGCACCTGTGCGAACGGGTTAATACTCAAAATACGCTCGCGCATTGCAGTGACCTTAGCTTTGCCGAAGGTATGATCTAAGGCATGGAGCTGACGGTTAACATTAGACTCCGCTACGTTATCCAGATCGATTAAAGTAATTGTCCCTACCGCATTGCGTGCTAAAGCCTCGGCAGCCCAACTTCCCACGCCACCAATACCAATGACACAAACATGCGATGACTGCAACTTAGCCAAACCATCTGCACCATACAGCCTAGCAACGCCTCCAAAACGACGCGCAATATCTGGTACATTCAAATCGATCGTAGTTGCTGCCATTACATTTCCAACACAACAAATGCAGCAGCTAAATTTTTCTCATCGCTAATACTAATGTGTGTTTTATTGATATTTTTTGAATCTAAAAATGCTTGTAGCACGGGCGCCAGCACTAAAATAGGCTTACCCAAATCATCATGGGAAACTGCGATATTCTGCAAAGTGGCAGGAGCTCTTAACCCGGTGCCGAGCGCCTTAGAAAAAGCCTCTTTTGCAGCAAACCGTTTTGCTAAAAAACGAGATTTAATATTGGACTGCTGATAACTTAGCATTTCACTTTCTGCCAAAATCTTTTTTGCGAACGTATCACCAAACTCTGCAACAGAGTCGTTAATGCGTGCGACTTCAACCACATCTGTACCAATTCCAAAAATCATTAATCGCCTTTTAGCTTTTACCAGAGTGCTACTTAGGTGCAAACTCTTTCATCAAAGATTTCATTTCACGTACAGCATTATCCCAACCGACAAATAAGGCATGCGCCACAATCGCATGGCCTATATTCAGCTCTTCAAAGCCATACATGCGCGCAACATGATGTACATTATGATAGTGTAGACCATGACCGGCATTAACCACCAAACGCGCATCCTTTGCATGATGCAGTGCGCGCTCGATACGATCAAGTTCTGCAATTTGCACACGCTCGATTTCGGCATCTGCAAAAGTCCCAGTATGCAATTCAATCACTGGCGCACCAGTCTTAACCGCTGCGTCGATCTGCGCTAAATCAGGTGCTATAAATAATGAGACACGAATACCCACATCGCTTAGTTTTTGTACCGCATGTTTAACTTTGTCAAAATGGGTAACCACATCCAGCCCACCTTCAGTAGTGCGCTCTTCACGACGCTCTGGCACTAAACATACATCTTGTGGCATCACTTTAATCGCGATATCCAGCATTTCATCGGTCACTGCACACTCTAGATTCATTTTGGTTTGCAATAGTGGACGCAATGCAAAGATGTCTGCGTCTTGCATGTGGCGGCGATCTTCGCGCAAATGTAGCGTGATACTATCAGCACCAGATTGTTCTGCACGCAATGCCGCTTGTACTACACTAGGATATTTAGTGCCACGTGCCTGACGAATCGTTGCAACGTGATCAATATTAACACCTAATTTAATCATGATTTTATAACCTTATAAATCGTAATATTTTGCCAGCCCTGATACTAAGTTAGCATTGAGCTGCCTCAATAAGTTAGTCAGTAGCCCTGTAAATCAATTAACAATTGTCGCGTATGCAAAGGCTTATCACCTAAGTAATGCGCTAATAAATAACGCATCAATTGCTTACTTTGCTGTTGTGTTTGCTCATCACGATAATCATCGTTTGACATATCAATTAATGTTTTACCCGATAGTTGCACACCGTTTTCATGGCGTGTTAATGCACCACGTAATGGGTATGCACCATGCTCGGCTTCATAGCGATAATGCTGCTGCATTAGTACAGGCGTATCGTTGGCATCTACATGCAGTGGGATTGCGTAACCCAATTCTTGCAAAAATTTCAACTCAAAACGGCGCAGTGTTGTGGCTAAATCATGACTAATCGCCAAGGTCTTTAATGTATCGGCATAGTACTCAAACAAAGCTTCATGCGGGTCTTCTCGTGGCAATAACCTCAACAGTAACTCATTGAGGTAAAAACCACACATCAACGCCTCCCCTTGTAACAGTAGTAGCACACCGTTCCATTCAAGACTGTGTAATGTCTTAAGCTCTAATTTACCAGACCAAGTAGCTAGCATCGGTTGAAACGCTTGCAGCATACCGCGCATAGCAGAACGTGGGCGCCGTGCGCCTTTGGCTGTGGTTGCTACGCGCCCAAAGTCACGCGCAAACAACTCAACCACTAAGCTGGTTTCTTTAAAAGGATAAGTATGCAGCACGTAAACGGCTTGATTATCCTGACGATGTGTACTCACCGAGGCCATAGGGTCTCTACTTACATCTCTACTAGCGTATTAATAGCCTAAGGATTTTAGCGCACGGGCATCATCAGCCCAACCGCCCTTAACTTTTACCCAGGTTTCCAGGTACACTTTACCACCAAACAATTTTTCCATGTCTTGTCTGGCTTCAGTGGAAATTTGCTTGAGCTTCTCGCCGTTTTTACCAATCAACATTGGTTTTTGGCTTTCTTTGTCCACAATAATGGCGCAAAAAATACGGCGCAATTTACCTACCACTTCAAATTTTTCAACTTCCACAGCGACTGAATATGGAATTTCATCGCCTAGTAACCTAAATATTTTCTCACGCACTAGTTCTGCCGCAAGAAAACGCTCATTCTTATCAGTCAACTCATCTTCAGAATATATTGCCTCTTGCTCAGGCAAATAAGTGCGGATAGATTTTAATAACTCATCTAAATTCAGGCTCTTCTTGGCACTCACTGGCACAATTTCTGAAAACGGGAACTCCAAGTCAAAATCTTGAATCAATGGCAATACATTGCCTTTATCACCCATCAAATCTAACTTATTGACCACTAAAATAGTTGGTGTTTTATCTGATAACAACTGCAACACTTTGCGATCTGCTTCGCCCAACTTCATTGGCTCAATCACAAACAGCACGACATCTACTTCCGTCAGCACTTGTGTGACTGTCTTATTAAGACCTTTGTTTAATGTGTTTAAGTGCTTTTGCTGAAAACCAGGCGTATCCACAAATAAATACTGCGTATCATCTGTGGTATGTATCCCCAATAAGCGGTGGCGTGTTGTTTGTGCCTTGCGTGAAGTAATAGCGAGCTTCATGCCTAAAATATGGTTTAGTAACGTGGATTTACCCACATTCGGACGCCCTACAATGGCCACCGTACCGCACTTATAGGGACCGTCGAAAGCAGTCACAGCCTGCACTTCAAGCTCTTGATTAATATCTGTCATTTTTTAACTTTTCCAATATGGAGTTTATTTAACGCAAGCAAAGCGAGTTCTGCTGCCTGCTGTTCAGCAATGCGACGGCTACGACCCTCACCTACTGTGCGAATTTGATGTTTCTCAACCAAGCATTCCACCACAAACTTTTGCTCATGCGCTTCACCGCTGGTATGGGTCACTGTATATTCAGGAACTGCGATTTTTCTACTCTGCAACAACTCTTGCAACAAGGACTTAGGATCTTTATCAATCACTTTAGGATCAATCGTCTCTAACTTATTTGCATAAAGTCCTAGCACAAAGGTCTGGGCGGCTTCAAAGCCACTATCTAGATAAACTGCGCCGATAATCGCCTCGAGCGCATCGGCTAAGATGGATGGCCTTCGCCAACCTGCACTTTTAAGCTCGCCTTCACCTAATAACAAAGCATCACCAAGATTGAGTGATAAGGCAATTTCTGACAAAGTTGCCTCTTTCACCAACTGTGCTCGCAGTCGACTAAGATCGCCCTCTGCCAGTTTTGGAAACCGCTGATACAACTGATGGGCAATAATAAAGTTTAGAGCGCCATCACCCAAGAACTCAAGACGCTCATTATTGAGTCCAGCGTAACTCCTGTGAGTGAGCGCTTGGGTTAACAAGTTTTCATTCACAAATTGATGCGACAAGCGCTTTAATAAGTCTTGTTTAGACATCAACACCACCAAAAATTCGCTGCTTATTTATATTTCTAAAATACACTACTTACCATCACTACGGGCTGAAAAATCAATCAGCACACTCACATTACCAATAATAGGCTTGACGACCTCATAGTCAACCATCACTACCGTACCACTCGAACCTTTTTCAATCACAAGATCAGCGCCGGTCACTACCTCTACATAGGAAGTAGAGGCACGCTTATTAAATGAGTCTTTGATTTCTTTATTAGTCATTGTAGCTAGTGATTCATCCTGCATCGATTTTAATACTTTTTTTACCGACATAAACTCAATATAGGCTGGTGTCACTTTCATGACAATTAAAGCAACAAATACGATAAACACGCCAACTATGAGCATGCCAAGTAGTGTTGCGCCATGTTGATTTTTTGCACTTTTCATATTCATCAATTTGTTTATCATGCTTATCTCCATACTGATTGACGTTGATATAGCTTAAAATTAATTTATCTTATTACCAATTCTAGACCCCTGATCAAAGTTCATCCAGATAAAAAACGCCTTACCAACAAGGTTCTGTTCAGGTACAAACCCCCATACACGGCTATCCGAACTATTGTCACGATTATCCCCCATCGCTAGATAATGTCCATCTGGGACAGTCACTTCTTCACCTTCTGCAAATTTAGCACCAATTGTGTCTACGTCATAACTACCGATCACATCATGCACTAAAATATCATGTTTTTTTGCGCCCAACTGCTCATGATATTGCTTGGCTTCAACGACATTAAGGCCAGACATGACATACTCGTAATAACCGGCATCTTCAACCTCGACTGGACGCCCATTAATGGTTAAACGCTTGTCTTGGTAGCCAACTTTATCACCAGGCAAGCCAACAACACGCTTGATGTAATCAATAGAAGGGTTAGGTGGATAGTGAAACACAATCACATCACCTCGCGCGGGTTGATTCACTTTTAAGAAAGTATTGTTTAAAATTGGAACACGTAATCCATAAGTAAACTTGTTTACTAAAATAAAATCGCCTGCCAGCAAAGTAGGCATCATTGAACCTGATGGTATTTTGAATGGCTCGACAACAAATGAGCGAATTAAAAAAACCACGAGAATGACAGGGAAAAAGCTTTTGGCATATTCAACGATAACTGGCTCATCCACCCCCGCTGGGCGTTTTTTACTTAATACTAAACTATCCAATAGCCATATTAGCCCTGTTACCAGCAATACGATTATCATGAAAAGCGCGAACATCATGGCGTTTTACCCTATTTTCTTATTTGTTTTAACTTTGGTTTGTATATGGCTTTTGTTTCAATAGCTTTTATTTATCTTCAACTCTTAAAATGGCTAAAAACGCCTCTTGTGGGATTTCAACGTTACCCACTTGCTTCATGCGTTTCTTACCTTCTTTTTGTTTCTCAAGCAACTTACGCTTACGGGTAATATCACCACCATAACATTTTGCAATCACGTTTTTACGCATCGCTTTCACAGTTTCACGCGCAATGATATTAGCGCCTATCGACGCCTGAATTGCCACATCAAACATTTGACGCGGAATCAATTCACGCATTTTTGCCGCCACTTCACGACCTCGATAAACACTATTACTGCGATGTACAATTAAACTCAAGGCATCAACACGCTCACCATTCACCATGATATCTAACTTAACCAAATCAGCCGCACGGAACTCTAAAAACTCGTAATCCATACTTGCATAACCACGTGATACAGATTTCAATCGATCAAAGAAATCTAATACAACTTCATTCAATGGCATTTCATAGCTCAACATCACCTGACGACCCAAGTACTGCATATTGCGCTGAATACCTCGCTTGCCATTACATAAGGTCATCACTGGGCCAACATAATCTTGTGGCATCAACAAATTTACGATAATCACAGGCTCACGAATTTCTTCAATACGTGATGGCTCAGGCAAGCGTGATGGATTTTCAATTTGCTGCACCTCGCCATTTTTGAGTAGTAGCTCATATACAACTGTTGGCGCTGTGGTAATCAGGTCCATGTCATATTCGCGCTCTAAGCGTTCTTGCACAATCTCCATGTGCAACAAGCCTAAGAAACCGCATCGGAAACCAAAACCCAATGCCGTTGAGTTTTCCGCCTCAAACAGCAAAGACGCATCATTCAAACTCAACTTTTCCAGCGCGGTACGCAAAGCTTCAAACTGATTTGACTCAACAGGATATAAGCCCGCAAACACTTGCGGCTTCACTTCTTTAAAGCCTGCCAACGGTTCTGCTGCTGGCTTACCAGCCAAAGTCACAGTATCACCCACTTTAGCGGCAGCCAACTCTTTAATACCGGCAATCACAAAGCCTACCTCACCCGCTGACAATGATGTTTTTTGTAGCGATTTTGGTGTAAACACACCCACCTGCTCACACAGATGCTCAGATCCTGTCGCCATCAAGCGTATCTTATCTTTAGGTTTAAGTATGCCGTCTACCACGCGCACTAGCATCACGACCCCCACATAGTTATCAAACCATGCATCAATGACTAAGGCCTTTAGTGGCTTAGTGACATCACCTACAGGTGGTGGTACTTTAGCAATCACTGCTTCTAATACATCACGAACACCTACACCGGTTTTTGCAGAACAGCGCACAGCATCAGAGGCATCCACACCTATCACATCTTCAATTTCCTGAATCACGCGATCAGGGTCTGCTGACGGCAAGTCAATTTTATTCAGTACTGCTGTCACCTCAACACCCAAATCTAATGCGGTATAGCAGTTAGCTACACTTTGCGCCTCAACTCCTTGGCTGGCATCAACCACCAGCAGTGCGCCTTCGCAAGCTGACAGTGACCGCGAAACCTCGTAGCTAAAATCCACGTGACCTGGCGTGTCAATTAAATTCAGATGGTAAATCTGTCCATCATCTGCTTTATATTCCAAAGCTGCCGTTTGCGCTTTAATCGTAATACCACGCTCACGCTCAATATCCATAGAATCAAGCACTTGCGCTTCCATCTCACGATCTGCCAAGCCACCACACAAGTGAATAATGCGGTCCGCCAAGGTGGATTTACCGTGATCGATGTGAGCAATAATGGAAAAGTTACGAATATTTTTCATGTTTAATTTTTAATAATGACTAAATTGACGACTAACGAGCTGTTCAAGTAGAACAGATACGGCCTTAACAATAAGGGCGCACTAGGCGCCCTTATTGTTAACCGAACAGCTCGGATTTTACAGCAAATTCAAAGTATTAACATCTATAGATTATGCATGCCCTTAATTATGCTGTGAGATGACATTTACTTAGCGGCTGGAATTTTCACTGGTACATACAATGTATTTTCGCCACGCAGCACTAGCAAGGCAATCGTCTTACCGGCGCCAAAACTAGACAACTGCTTATTAAACTGCTCAAGACTTTGCACTTCAGTATTATTCAAGCCCAATACGACATCACCGCGACGAATACCAGCCTGAGCGACTGCGCCCTGAGCATCAATGACTAACAGACCACTCTTACCGTTAAGCTTTTTCTTTTGCTGAGGCGTTAGTTCCTTTAGAATCAAACCTATACGATCCACATCTTGTTTCGCTGAAGGCTTACTCGCTTGTACAGACTCTGATGAATCCGATGGCATTTCACCAATCGCGACACTCAATGTCTTTTCATTACCTTTACGCAATATTTCTACAGGTACCGCTTTGCCTGGCTTAGCAACACCCACCGCGCGAGGCAAATCAGAAGAGCTCGAAATCGTCTTACCATCAAACTTAGTAATCACATCACCAGCTTCTAAGCCACCCTTGTCCGCTGGTCCGCCTTTTTCAACACCCGCCACCAAAGCGCCATTCGTATTTCTCATGCCGAATGATTCTGCGAGTTCTTTACTTAACTCTTGAATCACAACACCCAACCAACCTCTAGTCACTTTGCCAGAAGCTTTCAGCTGATTAGTCACCTCTAGCGCCACATCAATGGGGATGCTGAATGACAAGCCCATTGAACCACCGCTACGACTATAAATTTGTGAATTAATCCCCACTACTTCACCCGCGAGATTAAACAATGGACCACCAGAGTTACCTGGATTAATCGCCACATCGGTTTGAATAAAAGGTACAAAGTTTTCTTGTGGCAAAGCTCTACCTTTTGCACTGACGATACCAGCAGTCATGGTATTCTCAAGACCAAATGGAGAGCCAATCGCTGCTACCCACTCACCCACTTTTAACTTGTTTGGATCACCAGTCACGACTTTTGGCAAACCTGTTGCTTCAATTTTAACTAATGCAACATCAGTACGTTTATCTGCACCAATAATCTTTGCTTTAAACTCGCGCTTGTCTGACAATTTAACAATCACTTCATCAGCTTCAGACACCACGTGCGCATTGGTTAGAATATAACCATCATGACTGATAATAAAACCTGAACCTAAAGATTGAGATTTATACTCAGGCTGTGCGCCGCCATTTTGACCAGGAAGATTAGGAATACCAAAGCGCTTAAAGAACTCTTGCATTTGCTCATCGCCTAACATGCCAGGAAGCTGCACATTACTTGCGCGCATACTTTGCGTGATACTAATGTTAACAACAGCAGGTCCTTGCTTTTCGGCCAACTCGGTAAAATCTGGCAAATCTTTAGCATTCACATTCACTGCAGAAAACAAAATAACTGCCATTGCAGCAAGCCAACTTCTCATCATCCACTCACCTCGTTTAGTTTAAAAATCAAATAATTAACAGACCAGGGATCAAATATCCTTAACCTCTTTATTAGCACCACAAGATGGCATAGCCTCCGCCTGGCGCAATATAATTGCGTGATGCCTATCACGACCGGCCAGATGTGATTTAACCCAGACAAAACCAATCAACAGCCCTAATATCGCAGCAAATACCACGTATAACTGGTGATCAAATAATGCTTCAGCTAACACTGAAAAAATGATTAGGCTCAACAACGGTACTACATAAAGAAAAAAAACAGATTTCAACGCAACCTGCTCATCGATGCCAACAATGACATTGTCACCCACTTTTGCATCTATTGTATTTTGCGCTTGAAATGTGTGACTTTTATGACCAAGCAACTTTCCCCAAGTTGCATTGCCACAACCTCGTTTTTGCCCACAAATGCCGCATGCAGTCCTGCGTTCAATTTCCAACTCCGCGACATCCTGTTTGCAATGAAGCACTACCGCATATTCTTCTATCATAGTGTGACTAAAACTAACTTTACATTTATTTACTGATGACCACTGCGTTTGCAATCTGCACGACAGTTGCCTCGGGCACTTCACCTACCGCTGTGACGAGATGTCCATTATTAACACCCGCATAAAAGCTTGTACTTCCAGTTGTGACGAGTGCAACCTTGGTTTTACCACTTTTATTTGTAGGCTCTATGAATAAGGAAACTGATGCTAAACCATCAGAAAAAATCATGTGCATGATAGGATAAGGCTTACCCGGCACCATACGCACCATCTGATCTACTTTACGATAGCCTGCGGGCAACTCTTTGATCTCCCAAGTAACCGATAGCTTTCCATCAGGAAGAATGACTGGCTCATCCTCCATCACGTAGTTCTTTTTGCTATCGATTTTCGGTGTAAACCAATCTAATGCTATTGAGTTTAACAATGACAAGCGGTTAAATCCAATGCTTTCAATGATCTCACTACGCTGATTAAACCTGACAGACTTTAACAGTAAGCCATACTCACTATCTATCCAGAATTTGTAGCTATAACGTAGCCTATCCTTTGGCTCTAAGAATAGCACTCGCGCTTGTCGATCAGCCACTCGTTCTTGAGTACTTGAATGCAGGGTGTAATTATCACGTATCGAATCAAAATTCAGCGGCAATATGGCCGGGAACATGTTCTGACCACGTCTTTTTTCAATGACTATTTTTTCATTTTTTTGGTTGTATATAATCAGATTGTTACCCTGACTTAATACTTCACGGGTTGCACCATCTAGGACAACGTTTCTGGCAAATTCGTTTTTCCCATCAAATAAATGTGTGATCTGTACAGACTTAGACTGCTGAGCAGTTTGACAGACGAAAATACCTTCATAACTTAAAGCACGCGCTGCAACCGCAGCTTTTTGCAACACAATCCAAAGCTCATCGTCTGTGGAAGCATGACCAGTCAAGCTCATCGCACACAAAGCAAATAGCGTAATTCCTGCGAGAAATTTAGCCCAAACAACTCGACTGGTTAAAATCATTCTGAATAATTCACCGATTGTATATAGTATGAACTTGTTGATGGTGCTGATGATTGATGTGCAGTTAAATACTCCGCGGGGATTGATTCATTGGTCGTTGTTGACACCTCAGCCACCTCTATCACCGCCGATGGACTATCAGTTTGAGACTGTTGCTGCAGTGCCATCCAGCCCACCACCATCACAGCAGCAAAAGATGCAGCGATTGACCATCGCGCAGGCAATTTATCTTTAAGCATTTCTGTTCTATTTACACTGGGTTGTGAAGCGCTTGGCGCCAATACAGTAGGTTCTTGCTCAATCTTCTGCATTAGCTTTTGTTTAAAGTCGGAAGGAAGAGCAACATCTCCGCGCATCGCATCCCCAATTAAATGGTAATGATTCCAAGTCTGAGAAGCTTGCTTATTGACATGGATAGACGTAATCAGAAACTCAGCATTTTCTACCGCGATTTCATCATCCATTAAAGCAGATATTTGTTCACTCATTATTAACTCCTAATACACACTCAAGCAATGCATTGTTACTTTTGGCTTCTGTACAATTACCAGCGTTTGTTATCTGGCGTATCCAATAAAGGTCTTAATTTTAGCGAGATCGTTTCGCGCGCTCTAAATATTCTTGAACGTACTGTACCTATTGGGCAACCCATGATCGTGGCAATTTCTTCATAGCTCAAGCCTTCAATCTCTCGTAAGGTAATCGCCGTTTTCAACTCTTCAGGCAGGCCCTCAACGGTATCATTGACGGTTTGTGCTATCTGCTTGGTCATCATGCTAGATTCTGGTGTTTCTGTCGTACGTAACTCATCACCACTATCAAAGTTTTCAGCATCTTCGATTTCAATGTCAGTAGATACAGTTGGGCGACGACCCATAGAAACTAAGTAATTTTTTGCCGTATTGATGCCAATACGATACAACCAAGTATAAAAGGCACTATCGCCCCTAAAATTTGGCAATGCACGGTAGGCTTTAATGAAGGACTCTTGTACCACGTCTTCAATTTCAGCTTGGTCACGAATCATGCGTGACAATAAACGAGCCAATTTACGTTGATATTTATCAACGAGCAGTCCGAACGCACGCTTATCCCCACGCTGCGCGCGCAAAACAAGCTCGTGATCAATTTCACGATTACCAGAAACTGGCGCAGTAGCCACTACTTGCAACCCTTCTGCCAGACCCACTTTAGCTTGTCCAATTTTATTATCAAATTTCTCACTTCTATAAGTATAACCTTGGCTAGCAGGTTGAATGAAGTTAAATTGGGCTAATTCCTGAATTTTACTGGGTTGTATCATTATGTTCGCCTCCACAGCTTAGAATTTTTCATTTAAATAAAATTAAACGATTACTTTATTTATGTTTACAACGTTATTTCTATTGCCTTTTATAATGACCACGATACACTCTCAGAAGTTCCTAATAATTCAATTCTCCTCCACTCAATCCTCGTAAATTATGCAGCAATTTGATGTTTTAATTATTGGCAGTGGCCTAGCAGGACTTTCGCTTGCACTGAGGACGGCTGATCATAAAAAGATCTGCTTGGTCAGTAAACGTCGCATTAACGATACTGCCAGCAATTGGGCGCAAGGCGGCATCGCCGCAGTGCTTAACAATGAGGATTCATTAGACGCGCATATTCAGGACACGCTAATCGCAGGTGCGGGACTTTGTGACGAAGCAGTCACCAAAAAAGTCGTTGAACACGGAAAAGAAACAGTTGAATGGTTAATAGAACAAGGCGTCAAATTCACGCGTGAAAATGACAACAGCAATTACCATTTAACCCGTGAAGGTGGCCACAGCCACCGTCGCATTATCCATGCAGCAGATGCAACCGGCAATGCGGTTCAAACCACGCTCGCCGACCAAGTCAGACAACATCCCAATATCACCTTGCTTGAGAACCATATTGCCGTAGATTTAATTACGACACACAAGGTGAAAAATCCCAATCAAACCATTGCAGATGACAACGCATGTCTTGGCGCTTACGTGCTGGACAACAGCACTGGAAAAGTAATTACAATTGGTGCGCAGAATACTGTACTAGCCACAGGCGGTGCAGGAAAAGTATATCTATACACCACTAATCCAGATGTTAGCACTGGCGACGGCATGGCAATGGCATGGCGCGCTGGTTGCCGTGTTGCAAACATGGAGTTTATCCAGTTTCACCCCACTTGTTTATTTCATCCGCATGCTAAATCATTTTTAATCTCTGAAGTTGTACGAGGTGAAGGTGGCTTGCTCAAACTGCCAGACGGTACTAGATTCATGCCTGAGCATGACTCTCGCGCTGAACTTGCATCAAGAGACATCGTGGCGCGCGCGATTGACTTTGAAATGAAAAAACGCGGGCTTGACTGTGTTTATCTAGATATTTCACACAAACCACTCAACTTCATTCAAGAACATTTTCCAAACATCTATAAGCGCTGTTTGGAATTAGGTATCGATATTAGCAAGACGCCTATTCCTGTTGTCCCGGCAGCGCACTACACCTGCGGGGGGGTAATGACAGATGACAAAGGCCAAACTGACGTTAAGCATTTATATGCGATAGGCGAGACCTCTTGCACTGGCTTACATGGTGCAAACCGATTAGCAAGCAACTCTTTATTGGAATGCTTAGTGTTTGGCAAAGCAGCGGCCGAAGACATTCTCAATCAACCACCACGTAAAATACCTAACTTGCCCTATTGGGATGAGAGCCGAGTGACCGATGCCGATGAAGAAGTGCTGATTACGCACACTTGGGATGAACTTCGTCGATTTATGTGGAACTATGTGGGGATAGTGCGCACGGATAAACGCCTGAGCCGCGCATTGCACCGCATCCACATGCTGCGTGATGAAGTACATGAGTTTTATAGCAACTTTAAAATCAGTAACGACCTCATAGAACTCAGAAATCTACTACAAGTTGCTGAATTGATTGTCAGAAGCGCGATTGAACGTAAAGAGAGCAGAGGCTTACATTTCAGCAAAGACCATCCCAACACTGACGAAGACCCCATTCCTACAGTGCTTGAACCTTCAAACTATTACAGCATATTAGATCGTGAGCATGGTCATAACCATGCCAACCACTAGCAACAAGTGCTGAGTATAAACCTACAACACTCATCACCTGTGCCGTTAGCATGACTTCATTCGCATCCGGCATTTGACCAAATATTTTTATCTAGCTTTAATTTCAATCTACCGTATAATCACAAAAAATCTAATGCCCTACGCAACCAATCAGCGTAGCGGTCTTTTTATCTCTCATCTTTATTCACACAAATAAATGATGATTACTGTTGCCTCCCTCGATTGGTGTTGCTTTGATAGTGATAGGTTGGCGATAGAAGCGCTGAAAAAGTCAGCGAGCGAAATAAATAGCATCGTGCAATAAACCTGAACACTGTACAAAAATACTACGTCAGGCACTTTTCACTTAGCCTCAAGCTGTTTAACCGTTCAACCACTCATACAGAACTTCGCTAAATTTCCAAGCTGGAGCTACACTTTGACTATTGAAACAACAAACACACTTAACTTTGATGCGTTAGGTTTATCTGAACCTATCTTGCGCGCAATTAGCGATGCAGGCTACACATCACCAACCCCAATTCAGGCCAATGCCATTCCACTCGTATTAACTGGTGGCGACTTATTGGCTGGCGCACAAACAGGCACAGGCAAAACAGCAGGCTTTACCTTACCAATTTTGCACCTACTCAGCCAAAAGCCATTAGCAGAAGTGGCAAAAAGCCGCCCGCGCTGCTTAATGCTCACACCCACACGTGAACTTGCTGCACAGATTGAAGAATCAGTAAAAACTTATGGTAAATACTTACCACTGAGTTCTACTGTCATTTTTGGTGGCGTTAACGCTAATCCGCAAATAGCTAGACTGAAAAAACCACTCGATATTCTAGTCGCAACACCAGGCCGCTTACTAGACCATGCCAATCAGAAGAATGTTGATTTGTCAGGCATTGAAATTTTAGTGCTAGATGAAGCTGACCGCATGTTAGACATGGGCTTTATCCGTGACATCAAGAAAATACTCGCGATGTTACCAAAACAACGCCAAAACCTACTGTTCTCAGCAACATTCTCTGAAGAAATTAAAACATTGGCCGATGGCCTACTGCACAACCCAGGTTTTGTTGAAGTTGCGCGTCGCAATACAGCATCAGAACTTGTTGAGCAAACGGTACATATGGTGCCACAAGCACATAAACGTGACTTAGTGAGCCACTTGATTAAACACCACGACTGGAAGCAAGTGTTAGTATTCACTCGCACCAAGCACGGCGCAAATCGTTTAGCTGAGAAGCTAATCAAAGACGACATTCAGGCAGCTGCGATTCATGGCAATAAGAGCCAAGGCGCTCGTACCAAGGCACTTGCACAATTTAAAGACGGTAGTATGCGCGTATTAGTGGCAACCGACATTGCAGCGCGTGGCTTAGATATTGACCAATTGCCGCAAGTGGTTAACTTTGAATTACCAAACGTACCAGAAGACTACGTCCATCGTATTGGCCGTACTGGCCGCGCTGGCAGTAGTGGTGCAGCAGTTTCGTTAGTCGATAGAGAAGAAATTAAGTTATTAAAAGACATTGAAAAACTGATTAAACGCGAAATTCCAAGAGTTAGCGTTGAAGGATTTACACCAGCAGCCAACCCAGAGCCAGAAGCGCCACGCGCCCCTCGCCCGCAACAAGGCCAACGTCGTAAACCTCAAGAAAATGGCAGACAAGCTGCGCCACAAAAAAATGGTGCATCACCTCAAGGCCAACAACCTAAACGTACACCGCCGGCACCTGCTCAGCCTCGATCACAAAAACCAATGTCTGAGGCGGCTAGACATCAAGCCATGCCGCAAGCGGCGATATTTGCACCGAAACCTACTAACAACGGCAACCGTAGCCATGCTCCGCGTGGTCAGCAAAACAGGGGTACGGCGAATTCAGGCAGCCAACAAAGAACTGGTGGCAGAGGTCGCTAACGCAATATAAATGATGAAGATTTGGGTTGATGCAGATGCATGCCCAGTTGTGATTAAAGAGATTTTATTTAGAGCAGCTGAGCGCACAAAAATCACGACGACACTCGTCGCTAATCAGTTTTTACGCACGCCACCTTCTGCGTACATTAAAACCATACAAGTTCCGAGTGGTTTTGATGTCGCAGACAATCACATTGTGCTTGCGCTAGAAGCTGGAGACTTGGTGATTACGGCGGATATTCCACTTGCAGCACAGGTCGTTGAAAAAGGGGCTTATGCCCTAAATCCACGCGGTGAGCTCTATACCGAAGCCAACATTAAGGAACGCCTAAGTATGCGTAACCTAATGGAAGAGCTGCGTAGTAATGGTGTAGAAATCAGTGGGCAATCAGCTTTTAACCAAGGTGACAGACAAGCTTTTGCTGCATCACTAGATAGACTAATCGCTAAACACCTGAAGAACGTACAAGCCTGAAAATAAATATTGCCTACATTTAAGCAATTTCAAAAATATAGATTAAAATTTCAACATTATTTTTAAAAAACCTAGGTAGAGGATTTCACCATGCAAATTGCAATGAACACTGTTGTGACAATGACTTACGAACTTAAAGATGCTGATGGCAACGTGCTTGAATCAAGCAATGACCCAGTAGCATATTTACATGGTGGTTATGACAATATTTTCCCAAAAGTAGAAGAAGCCATGCATGGTAAAGATGTCGGCGATGTCGTGATTGTAGACTTACAACCAGCGGATGCTTTTGGTGAGTACGATGAAGAGCTAGTGCAAATTGAACCAGCCAGTGCCTTTCCTGCTGCTGAGTTAAAAGTAGGCATGCAATTTGAAGGTGAAGATGAAACTGGCGATGTTGTACTATATACAGTGACAGAAATTGCTGACGGCAAAGTGATTGTTGACGGAAACCACCCTTGGGCTGGCGAGCGTGTTGTATTTACTGCCACCATTAAAGATGTTCGCCCTGCAAATAAAGAAGAAGTAGCGCACCAACACGTACATGGTGCAGGCGGCCACCACCACTAATTAAGTTAGTATCATTTATTACAAAAAAACGCCCGCTGCTTATTCATATGAAACTATTTTTGCTTAGCATCACCACCTGCGTAGTGTTATGTTATACGCAGGTGACAACGGCTGCCACAATGTATCGTTGTGGCAATAGTTTTCAAGACACCCCTTGTGCTAACCAGAACTACAGTAAGACAATAAAAGCAGCCAAAGCAAGTACTATTGTAGCGAAAAGTGGTGATTTATCTCCATATCAAGTAGATGCAGACTGTAAACAACGTGGTGATGCAGCAAAAAAAATGATGTGGCTTCGTCAGACAGGTAAGACAAAAGAAGAGCAATTGGAAAGCGCAGAAGACGAGCAGGCTCAGGCACTAGTGAACGAGGTTTACAATAACCGAGGCACTACTTTAGAAGTAAAAAATGCGATTGAGCAATCATGCATGCAGCAAAAAGAGCAAAATAAGCTTGCTGAAGAACTGTTAAAAGAATCGAAGCGGCTGAAGAAAACGCCATATACCCCTTCTGGCAATACTGCATCAGAAAAATATTAACCACAGACAATCCCAGTACCAATCATTGATCAACGATTAACTCAACCTTGCGCTTGACTCTGGCGTATTGAGCAAGCCACGATAAACGCATAGATGGCTTATCCTAACTGGATGCTAGCAAAGTACCGACTTAACTCATCACTCCAATTTAAATAGGTTAAAAACCTTAAGCGAAATATACTAAGAGTTAACTCATTGGTTATGTTAAAACGTAGATTCAATTCATCAGGACATTCTTCAACAAATGAATATCTCAAACTCATCAAAACTTGACCAAGCGATTGAGCGCTTCGATGCATTTAATGAGGCGGACCCTAACTTAGAGGTTGCTGACGGCATGACTTATGCAAAAGAGTTGCTTTATGCGCAGCGGATGACAGCAATGCTCAATCGTTACACAGCAAACGCATCGGAAGCTTTGCAGCTTGCTGCGAGATGTCAGCATATTGGCCGTTGGAAAACACCTCGTACTGACTACCCAATGACTAAAGCTGGATACCATCAGTGGCGAAATGCGCTAAAAACATTCCATGCAGATACCGCACGAAGCATTTTAAAAGAGCTGGAATATGATACTTCGCTGATAGAACGCGTTTGTGTGCTAGTGAAAAAGGAACTGTTAAGCACTGATCGTGAAGCACAAACATTGGAAGACGTGATCGTGCTAGTTTTTCTTGAACATTATCTTGAACAATTTGTTGCGACACACAGCGACTATGAAGAATCAAAATTCATAGACATCTTAGTGAAGTCTTTAAGAAAAACTTCTAAGGAGGCTCGCCAGTTTATCCTCACGATGACTACCTTACCAACAGCATTAGCGCCAATGGTAAAAAAATTAGTCACAGAACACTTTTAAAAAAAGTCGAACTATCACCCAGCAATCACTGCGACATCAAGAAACGATGAATAGAAAAGCGCGCCATGAATGCTCATAGCGCGCTTTTCTATTTTAGTGACAGCCGCTATTAAGCCAAAGCATTAAGGCTAAGAAACAGCAGCCAATACAGTGAGTCGACTTAACATCTAGCCTTAATGTTTAGCATGTATGCGCACCAACTGTTTTAACTCAGGCACACAAGACCCGCACTGTGTACCGCATTTGAGCTTATTCTGCAATGTGAGCAAATCTGCGCCCAATTGAATATTATCGATAATTTCATTCTCTGCAACATCCAAGCAGTTACATACAATCTTGCCGCGGCTACGCTGACCAGCTGGCGGTGCACTTAACGGCGCTAATGCCCAGCGACGTAGCTCAGGGCTAAACTCGCCAGTTCCCATGACATCTTTAAGCCAAGCAGCAGCTAAGGTCTCACCCACTAATCTAACCCCTGTGACCTCTACCTTATTTTCTAAGTTGGTTTCAACCAGAATACGTTTACTGATGCCACGCTTAGCATCGAGATAATTAAGCAATGGAGCATCCCCTGTCATGCCCAGTAGCGCATCAATGTCCTGAATCACTTGCTCATCAGGTGCCTCTGTGTGCGCTGCTCTTAGGATGAGCATGCCACAATGGTTTTCTGTCTCACGCCCAAACAAGCCACAACTAGCGTACTCAAAATGAGATAAAAATCCTTTTAACTTTTGCAACACCTCTAGATTATGTATCGTGCGCATCACAGTCATGCGCCAGGGCAGTTCTAACTTTTCTAACTTAATCGCAGTATGCTTAAGCTCGGGTTGCTTAGAAACTTTGTCATAAGCCGAAGGCATTAATGCATTAACGCCTAAACCATGCATATACTGGCTACCCCAGTGCATCGGAATAAAGGTCTGGGAGGGTTTCACCTCATCTGACGTTTGAGCAGGTAATACCAAGCTACCGCGTTTATTGCTCACTCTGACAATATCTCCATTTTTAATGGAGCGGCGCATCATATCATCAGCGCTCATATGAATCACAGGCTCTTCTGCATGGTTAAATAACTGCGCAACATTACCAGTACGACTCATACCATGCCACTGGTCGCGTAGACGACCCGTCAATAGGTGCAGTGGATAACGTGCATCTGTTTTATCTGCAGTGCCTTTATAAGTAGCATTCAGGAACTGTGCTTTCCCATCAGGCTTCTGGAACACACCGTCTGCATACAAACGTGCCTTACCTGTTACATCACCAGTTTTAAACGGCCATTGTTGCGGACCCTGCTCATTAAGTAGTGTGTAGCTGAGGCCAGTAATGTCTAAATCTCGCCCGCGCGTAGTTTCACGATGCTCATCAAAGATCTGTTCAGTTGTCGCGTATGGAAACAACTTGGTATTTTTTGCGAGTCTTTGTTCTAAACGTTGTGCAAAATCTACAACAATTGCCCAATCATGGCGTGCCTCGGCTGGTGGGATTACAGCAGGATTAACACGTGTAATGCGGCGCTCAGAATTGGTAACCGACCCTTCTTTTTCACCCCATGTACTAGCTGGTAGTAAGACATCAGCATATTGGCAAGTTTCAGTATTATCGAAGGCATCTTGCACAACCACTAGCTCAGCATTTTCTAATGCTTCTAATACCTCATTAAGATCAGGCATAGACTGTGCAGGATTTGTACAAGCAATCCAGATTGCTTTAATACTGCCATCTTTAACTGCCTTAAACATATCAACAGCGGACTTACCTGGTACATCAGGTACACTTTCAATACCCCACAAACTAGCGACTTCAGCTCGATGCTCTGGATTAGCTAAGTCACGGTGACCAGATAACAAGTTAGCCATTCCGCCAACCTCACGCCCACCCATCGCATTAGGCTGGCCAGTCAATGAGAACGGCCCTGCTCCAAGTTTACCAATTTGCCCTGTGGCTAAATGCAGATTAATCAAGGCTGCGTTTTTATCGCTACCATTTACCGACTGATTCAAGCCTTGGCAGTACATAGAAAGCGTTGGGCCTTTACCAAACCACTTTGCTGCAGTAATAATGTCTGCTTCTTTAATACCGCAAATATCGGCCACCATTTTAGGCGTATATTCACGAACAGTTTCTTTGAGCTCAGCAAAGCCATTGGTATAGGCATCAATATAGGCGTTATCTAACATGCCTTCCCATAACATGACATGCAACATACCGTTGAACAGCGCCACATCCGTACCCGGCAAGATTGCTAAGTGCAAATCTGCTGCCTTAGCGGTATCCGTCTGGCGTGGATCGACGACGACTATTTTTAAATTAGGATTCTTCTCTTTTGCATCCTCAATACGACGATAAATAATCGGATGTGCAAATGCAGTGTTAGAGCCGGCAATAAATAAACAATCAGTGTGATCGATGTCTTCATAACAAGCCGGCGGAGCATCAGCGCCAAGCGTTAACTTGTAACCAGCAACGGCTGAGCTCATGCAAAGTCTTGAGTTTGTATCAATATTATTGGTACCAATCAAGCCTTTGGCTAATTTATTGAAGACATAATAATCTTCTGTCAGCAATTGCCCAGAAATATAAAAAGCAACACTATCAGGACCGTGTGTTTCTATTAATGTTGCAAACTTCTCAGCCACTAAGTTGAGTGACTCATCCCATGTCGCTCGCTTCCGAGGTAAATCACGATTCGTGCGTATCTCAGGGTACAGCAGTCGATTATCCAGCTTAGCTGATAGATGTAGTGTTGACCCTTTGGTACACAAACGTCCAAAGTTCGCTGGATGTTGTGGATCACCTTTAACATCGATAATTTTGTCATTTTCAGAATGAATAATCACCCCGCAGCCAACGCCGCAGTAACAACAAGTACTTTTAGTTTGCTTAATCAAATCAATTACTCTTTTAATTCTAAATAAACTACGCCATCTTCAATCTTAGTATTGAAACATGCTGTCGCACCTTCATCTGGCTCATCAGCTTTGCCATCGACTAAACTGATTTTCCAGCTATGTAATGGACAAGCAATTTTGTCACCATACACAATCCCCTCTGATAGTGGGCCGCCTTTGTGTGGGCAACTATTATTCACAGCATAAATACGGTCATCTTCTAAACGAAACACACCGATATCAATATCTTTACTGCGCACAACACGTGCGCCTAATTTAGGGATTTCTTCAAGAGGTGCAACTCTTACCCAATTACTCATTTTTGTCCTACCTTTATATCTAGATTAATCACGAAACTACTAACAAATAAATCAATAAAAAATTTAAGATTAACGAAAAAATCGCTATCCATTGCCACTTAACTAACCGAGCGCGGGCAATCAAAGGTGTACGTACTGGTGGCAAAATAGGCTTTAACTCACCATGTTCTAGTGCGATTAGCATTTCTTCAGCTGTTTCAAACCGCACTTTAGGGTCTGTTGCAATTGCTTTTAATACAATATTTTCTAACCAATATGGAATATCCGGGCGGTATCTGGTCGGTGCCGTAGGGCTACCAAACTTAGGATGCTGAAAAGGCTCAATTTCGCCATGTGGATATTTACGTGTTAGTAAATGATACAGCGTAACACCTGCCGCATAAATATCACTCTGAGGCGTTGCCGTTTCACCTTCAAACAATTCCGGCGCCATATAACTAGGTGTGCCTGGATTTTGTACCACATCTGATTTATTTGTTTGCATGCTCGATGCAACGCCTAAATCTAGGATACGTAGTCGCTGATCACTGCCTTGATGCACATTAGCAGGTTTAATATCTCTATGCACAATATTTAGACGATGCAAGGCACCAATACCGCGCATCATATCGATGCCAACTTTAAGAATACCAGCTACCGTAAAGTGGTGTCCGCTATCTAATCTTTGTTGTAAGGTTGCACCTTCATGCCAGCTCATCACATAATAAAGCTTGCTTCGCTTCTCAACTGAAACTGGAAACACTTGGGGCACGTACTGAGAAACCACCCGTTTTGCTAACCACTCCTCATTCAGCAAGCCATGACAACTCTCCGTGTCTGTTGCTAATGCTGGTTGCAGGGTTTTTAATACAAACAGTTGCTTAGTTGTCGTATGCCTCACTTTATACAGCAAACTAGCTCTTGACTCATACATCAACTCAAGTACTTCAAAGTCGTCAATATGGGCACCCACACTTAACTTATCAGGTACTGTAAGGTGCTTACCACCTGCTAAAAGCTCTAATAAGGTATCCTCACCTAATGCGGTAACTCTTAACGCAACTGCAGTAGAATTATCCTGGCTGCCTTTTTCAATCGCCGTTTTAGTGAGATGATCGCAAATCATTTGAGGGTTATTGTATAAGCCCAAAAGCTTATGGATAGTTTGCTCGCCTACGCTGTCCCACACGCCGTCGCTCATTAAAGCAAACACATCACCTTCTTGCAATGCTCCTTCAGAAAAGTCTACTTCTAGATGTCGATCTAAACCAACTGCGCGCTTTAAAACATGACGCATATCAGGTCTGTCCCAAACGTGGTCAGTCGTCAGTTGTTTCAGCACGCCATTTCGCAGTAGATAGATACGGGTGTCGCCCACATGCGCTGCATAGTAGCGCTGTCCACGCAACACGAGCAATGACAAGGTTGTCGCCATCCCCACCATATCACTATTCGCATTCGCCTGTGCAATGAGCCAACGGTTTGCGGCCGTTAGCACCTTATCTAGAGAAGTAAGCGGCTCCCAAGTATCTGGTGTGGCATAGTAATCTGTCGTGACGGTACGCACCGTCATCTCAGAAGCTTCACCACCGCCAGCATTGCCACTTACGCCATCGGCGATTGCAAAAAGTGCACCTTTTACACTCAATTGTTCACCTGATGGCGTTACTAAGCCAACATAATCTTCATTACGTGATCTAGGGCCAGTAAGGCTAGATTGGCCCACAGTGAATTGAAGTGACATAGTTGACTTTTATACCTAGTTTTATACTTGGTTTAGTATAGTTAGTTAAGACAAGCGCTATACTTTAGCAGTTGTTGCTGCTCCCCAAGTAGTACGCCAGCGAGTTTTAACGCCAACTAAACCAAGCACAGCCAAAGCAGCTAACCCTGCAAAAATCAGTATACCAACTTGGTAGCTACCAGTCGCTTGTTTAATAATCCCTAAGCTTGATGCTAAGTAAAAACCACCAACCCCACCTGCCATACCAACCAAACCGGTCATTACGCCAATTTCTTTACGGAAGCGTTGTGGCACTAACTGGAATACTGCACCGTTACCCATACCTAGAATCGCCATTGTTGGCACGATTACCCATAACGCCAATTGATAAGTTGGCTGGCCAAAGCTCATCACCACCAACAATACAGAAGCTAATATATACATTGTAAGCAAAGTACGAATACCGCCCACACGGTCAGCTAACCATCCACCTAAAGGACGCACAAGCGAACCTGCAAACACGCACGCTGCGGTACAGTAGCCAGCGACCACAGGCCCTAACGCATATAAGTCATTGAAATAAATAGTAAGAGATGACGCAAGACCTACAAAACCACCAAAGGTAACGCTGTAGAAAAACATGAACCACCAAGCATCTTTATCTTTAAGAATCTGTACGTATTGACTTAACGATTTTGCTGCTGGCGCATCAGGTGCGTCTTTAGCAAAAATGATATAAATAAACATTGCGATACTTAATGGAATTAACGCTAGACCAAATACATTATTCCAACCATATGCCACGGCTAAACCAGGTGCAAACAATGCAGCAAACACTGTACCAGAGTTACCTGCACCAGCAATACCCAATGCTGTACCCTGATGCTCTGGTGGATACCAACGACTTGCTAACGGCAATGCAACAGCAAACGCAGCACCTGCAAAGCCTAGTCCTAAACCTAACATTAACGTGTGCTGGAAAGTTTGTAAGCCATGTAACCATGCTACCAATAAGCTAGCAAGCACAATCACTTGACCGATTAAGCCTGCCATTTTAGGTTTAATCTGGTCAACTAAAACCCCCATCACGATACGTAATAGTGCACCCGCCAACACAGGGGTTGCCACCATTAAGCCTTTTTCTGCTGGTGTCAATTGTAGGTCTGTCGCAATCTGCACAGCTAACGGCCCCAACAGCACCCACACCATAAAGCTAAAATCAAAATATAAAAAAGATGATAGCAAGGTCGGTGTATGACCTGATTTCCAAAAACTAGATTTCATTATATTGTTTCCTAATCTTTAACAATGCATTAAACAGTAATAGTTTCGTATTCTTTATGTTGCTCACGATTTTGCACACGCTCAGCCCAAGGATCTGATGCACCTTGCAACGCATAAATTAAGCGCTCATATGCCGCTTTGCGTCCTTCTGCATCTTCAAGAATACGTTGTTTTACATACTCTAAACCAACACGTTCAATCCAATGCACCGTACGATCTAAGTAGCGCGCTTCTTCGCGATAAATCTGAATAAATGCACCTGAGTACTCCATGACTTCATCTGAGGTTTTTACTTTACATAGAAACTGTGCTGCTTCAGTTTTAATACCACCGTTGCCGCCTACATAAATTTCCCAGCCTGAATCCACACCAATAATACCGACATCTTTAACACCAGACTCAGCACAGTTACGTGGACATCCAGAAACCGCAAACTTCACTTTATGTGGTGCCCACATATGGTCAAATGCTTTTTCGATATCAATGCCTAATTGGGTAGAGTTTTGTGTACCAAAACGGCAGAACTCTGAACCTACACAGGTCTTCACAGTACGGATACTCTTACCATAAGCATAGCCTGATGGCATGTCTAAGTCTTTCCACATATCGACCAAGTCATCTTTTTTCACGCCAAGTAAGTCAATACGTTGACCGCCAGTTACTTTCACCATTGGTACTGCATATTTATCTGCAACGTCTGCAATTTTCCTAAGCTGATCAGGAGTCGTCACACCACCGTACATACGTGGAATCACGGAATATGTACCATCTTTTTGGATATTTGCATGCACACGTTCATTAATAAAACGTGATTGCGGATCATCTTTTGCTTCGTGTGGCCAAGTTGATAGTAAGTAGTAATTAAGTGCTGGCCTGCAAGTTGCACAACCGTTTGGTGTAGACCACGCCATGCCTTGCATTGCATCTGGAATGCTCAAGTATTTATGAGTACGGATTTCCGCACGCACCTCTTCATGGCTCTTTGTAGTACATCCACAGACGGCTTTACTTGTGGATGGAGGCGCATAGCCACCACCTAAAGTAGAAGCCAGAATCTGCTCAACCAAGCCCACGCAAGAACCACAGCTTGAACCAGCTTTAGTTTGTTTCTTCACATCATCAATCGTGAATAAACCTTTATCTTGAATGGCTTTAACAATCGTGCCTTTACATACGCCATTACAGCCGCACACTTCCATTTCATTGGTCATGGCAGCTGCTTTGTCTTGACCTTGATGACCACTATTACCTAGTGAATCTTGACCAAACATCAGGTGATCACGAATCTCGTGAATCGCCTTACCATCCCTTAACATCTGAAAATACCACGAACCATCCGTGGTATCCCCATAAAGCACGCTACCAACGATTTTGTCATTTTTGATGATGAGCTTTTTGTAAATCCCACCAACTGCATCGTGCAAAACAATTTCTTCTGTATCATCACCGCCCATAAAGTCACCGGCACTGAACAAATCAATACCTGTTACTTTAAGTTTAGTTGATGTGACTGATCCTTTATATTGGCCTATGCCAAAGTTAGCCAAGTGCGTAGCACACACTTTAGCCATTTCAAATAATGGTGCAACAAGTCCGTAAGAGATACCACGGTGCGCTACGCACTCACCCACTGAATACACGCGTGGATCATAAGTTTGCATGGTGTCATTGACCACAATACCTCTATTGCAATAAATACCTGCCGACTCAGCTAATGCGTAATTTGGGCGGATACCAACTGCCCACACTACCAAGTCTGCTGGGATCTCTTGACCATCGCTAAATCTCACAGACTTCACGCGACCTTTTTCATCGCCAACCAACTGCTCTGTATTTTTATTTAATAAGAAACTAAGGCCTTTAGCTTCTAGATTTTTTTGCAGCATTCCACCTGCAGTTTTATCTAACTGACGCTCTAACAACCACTCGTTTTTATGGATAACTGTTACATCCATGCCCTGAATTTTCAAGCCGTTGGCTGCTTCTAGACCTAATAAACCGCCACCGATTACCACAGCATGTTTATAGACTTTTGCAGCCTCAATCATGTCGTTCGTATCTTTAATATCACGGTAACCCAACACACCCTCAAACTCGTTGCCTGGGATTGGTGGCATAAACGGCTTAGAGCCTGTCGCGATTAAGAGTCGGTCATATTCAGCACTGATACCGTCTTCTGTATAAACCACACGGTTTTTACGATCGATTTTATTCACCCGCGCACTTGTGTGCAGGGTGATATTGTTCTCAGCATACCATTCTCTGGTATTTAAAATGATGTCATCAATCGTTTGCTCATTTGCAAGCACTGGAGACAACATAATGCGGTTGTAATTAGGGTAAGGTTCATCGCCAAACACGGTGATATCGTAAAGATCAGGTGCTATTTTCAGCAACTCTTCTACTGTACGCATCCCGGCCATACCGTTACCAATTACTACTAATTTCATCTTTTGCATGTTTTCACCATCAATTAATCTAAATTGTCGTTTCGCTCACATATAGGCAGTAATCATGCCAACTTTAACAATTCATTAAAATATTTTTTTCTATTCAAAACAGATACTTATTTTCACTACACAATAACCATATTATTACAATGGGCTCTTTAACAGTGCCAGTGCACCATTATGGAATTCCATAATGGTGCATTATTTTTAATTGCACTTTTTGTAGGCAATTTTACTTATCGCTAAGACTTAAAATGTGTACATGCCAGTTACCCAAATAATTTCCTTGTCGCCCTTACGTGCGGCATTTTGTAAAGTAGTGCCATAAATATCACTTTCATTAAAGTTTGCATATTCAACTTTCCCTAACACCTTATCGCTGAAAGGATAAGTTGCACTGATGTCAAATTCGCTACCGTATTTGTCACCCAAGCGCCCGCCGGTAGACTGATATTTAACATCAGACTTGAACACATGATACTCAGCATAAAGTTTCACCTTATCGATAGCACCAGCTACTGTGACAAAGGTATCTTCCATCCCTTGACGTGGCGTTGCTAGAAAGTGATCTGCCCAACCTTGGAATAGATGGTTAGTCCCTAATGGCGTCTGAAATGCATACTGACCATCGTTACTAGAAAGCTTTTCATGATCTAAACGAACAGACCAAGCACCGTATGCCGCACCACCACCTAATTTGAAATAGTGTGCGTCGATTAACGGACTACCACCACTCATATCTGTTTGCTTAGCGTATTCTGCTGTGTACAATACTTTCCAATCAGGGTTAACTGCACGTACACCATCTAAGCGTGCACCAAAAGTTTTACTACTAGCATCCGTAGTTGCTGATTTAGTCGTATCTTGGCTAGCACCAAGACCGTTACCACCTTGTGCAGCAGTACCGATTGCGGCTGGATTACCATTGTTTTGACCCAAGTTAGCGACATCAATTAAATAGCCGTAACCAACCAACGACTCTGAAGGCGAAATGCGGTATTTTGCATTCACGATATCGATATTGCCATGACGGTCTTTGGTCGTAATTTGACGCACTTTATCAAAGTGAGCTGCGAAAAGCTCCACATCTTGAATGCTCTTATTCAATACAGAAACACCGTCAAACACTTGCATATTTTGTCTAAATGCAATGTCACCGATAAAGCGAACATTATCTAAGTTGAGCTGTTGGCGGCCTAAGCGTACTTTAGTGTTTTTGATACCAGTCCAATCCACATAAAGTTGATTAATATCAGTAAAGCCAGGGTCTACAATATTTGGATATTGCGCTTTATTTAGACCAGCACCTGCTGCGCCACCATTGCTGTGTTCTGACAGATTGTTTCTACGATCATTAAAGTCATCGTTAAACTCATGTACGTCGGTGATTTGTGCACCAATACTAAAATTTTTGTATGGTGCAGTTTGCCAACCGATTAAACTACGCAAAGTAAATGCTTCGCCAGTCTTAAGCTTGCTACCGCTACTAAATGCTTCCTGGTTCACATTTTCATAACGTAAACGGAAGTTGGTCATTTGCTTGCCGTCTTTGATCGCATCTAAAAATGTATATTCAGCAACGGCCTCTTCCTCTGCTGCGTAAGCTGAGTGTGCCATACCAGCCAATGCTAGCGCAGTACAGGCCATGACCATATTCATTTTGAATACTGTTTTGGTTTTCATGTTAATCCCTTTTTTAAATAATAATATTGATGTAGTAAATTTAAATCAGCGGCTTTTATGCCGATTTCTTAGCATGGCGCTCATATAAGAAGCGCAATACTTCACTACGTAAATGGTTGTATTCTTTATCTTCAGCTAATTCTAAACGTGCTCTTGGACGTGGTAAGTTAACTTCCAGTATCTCACCGATAGTTGCACTTGGACCATTCGTCATCATCACTACGCGATCTGATAACAACACAGCCTCATCCACATCATGCGTTACCATCACTGCTGTACAACCTGACTTCGCCATAATCTTCATTAACTCATCTTGCAAGTTAGCGCGAGTGAGCGCATCTAACGCACCAAATGGCTCATCCAGCAGTAGCACTTTGGGCTCCATGGCCAAAGCGCGGGCAATGCCAACACGCTGCTTCATCCCACCTGATATTTCATTAGGTCGTTTGTCGCTAGAGTGTGACAGCCCTACCAACTCGATAGCGGCATGCGTGTGCGCCTCAAGTTGTGCTTTGGTCTCGGTGCTAAATACGCGTTCTACTGCGAGATACACGTTTTCAAAACAAGTTAGCCATGGTAATAAAGAGTGATTTTGGAACACTACGGCTCGCTCAGGTCCCGGTCCTGCAATTTCACGGCCAGCACAAAATAACAAGCCTTCAGATGGTTGCAACAAGCCCGCGATTAAATTCAGCACTGTAGATTTACCGCAACCAGAGTGCCCAATAATTGAAATGAACTCGCCTTCTTTAATATTAAGATTAATACCTTTAAGTGCATTGAATGTCCCTTTTTTGGTATGAAAGGTCATATCCACGTGCTCTAATTGTACATATTTGTCAGCGTTTGCTTTTTCCATGATCGTTCCTAAAGGATATTTAAATGGGTTATTCGTAGCTAAATCGTTTAGCGATTTGCGTGAGAATCAACTCAAGCAATAAACCAACAATACCTACAACAAAAATCGCGATGATGATGTGTTCAACATTTAAGTTATTCCACTCATCCCACACCCAGAAACCGATACCAACGCCACCCGTTAGCATTTCTGCTGCAACAATCACTAACCATGCAACACCGATAGAAAGGCGCACACCGGTCATCATATAAGGCAACACAAACGGAAACAGTATTTTGGTCACGATTTTCCATTCACTTAAGTTCAACACTTTAGCCACGTTCATGTAGTCTTGTGGCACTTTACCTACACCAACTGCCGTGTTGATAATCATGGGCCATACTGCCGAAATAAAGATTACCCATATCGCTGCTGGATTTGCCGCTTTAAACACCAGAAGCCCAATCGGCAACCACGCAAGTGGAGAGACCGGACGTAACAAACTAATCACTGGTGCGGTCATTCTTGAAATAAACTCAAAACGACCAATGATAAAACCAAGCGGAATTCCAATCAGTGCAGCTAAACCAAACCCCAAACCAACACGTTGCAATGATGCCAGGATATTCCAACCCACCCCTTTATCATTGATACCGTGGTCATAAAACGGGTCACTAAACAACTCAACCGCTGAGGCCCAAGTTTTCATTGGCCCTGGCAACTCTGGTGTTTTCTCTGAAATTAAGGCCCAAATCACAACCAGCAAGAACAATCCAAAAATTGGCGGTAGCACCCATCTAAAAAAACGATAAGCCTGCGTGTTTAAACTGCTTAAAGAGAAAGATTTAGCGGTAGGCATTATTTTATTTACAGTAGTATTTGTCATTTCAACTCCTTAAGGCGCAACTCTATTTGTGCAATACATCATGGCCTACACTTTAATCTTGAACGATGCAGCATAAGCAGCTGGGTTAGAACCATCCCACACTACGCCATCCATTAACTTACTACTGCGCATTGCGCTTTTTGGAACATTAATACCTAATTGCGATGCGGCCTCTGAGTAAAGTTTTACTTGGTTGATCTTCGTTGCAACACCTAAGTAATCAGGGTCAGATTTGAGCAAGCCCCAACGTTTGTGTTGTGTTAAGAACCACATGCCATCTGATAAGAATGGATAGTTCACTTTGCCATCATCAAAGAACTTCATGTAGTTAGGATCTTTCCATACCTTACCGTTACCATTGTCGTAATCACCCACAAAGCGGCCTGCAATCACTTGCTCTGGTGCATTGACGTAGGCTTTACCTGAAATTAACTTAGCCACTTTTGCACGATTTTCTGCGGCATCGATATAACGACATGCATCAAGAATCGCCATCATCATGGCACGTGCAGTATTTGGGTTTTTCTCTACAAACTCCGCTGTAGCTCCCAATACTTTTTCAGGGTGATCTACCCAGATATCTTGCGTTGTTGCAACAGTGAAGCCTACTTTGTCGAAAATTGCCCTAGCATTCCAAGGCTCACCCACGCAGTAGCCATCCATATTGCCGATACGCATATTGGCCACCATTTGTGGCGGTGGTACGACAATATTTTTAACATCTTTCACTGGGTGAATACCATTTGCAGCTAGCCAATAGTTCAACCACATTGCATGGGTACCTGTTGGGAATGTTTGTGCAAATGTATAGTCACGGTTTTCGTTATCAATTAAGCGCTTAAGACTTTTACCGTCTTTCACACCTTTTTCTTTGAGCTGATTAGAAAGCGTGATGCCTTGACCGTTATGGTTTAAGCCCATCAAGACCGCCATATCTTTTTGCTGTCCACCAATACCTAGCTGTACACCGTATACCATACCGTACAGAATATGTGCTGCATGTAACTCGCCATTAGAAACTTTATCGCGCACGGCGGCCCAAGACGCTTCTTTTGAAGGGGTAATTTTGATGCCGTATTTCTTATCAAAACCCATTTCAGCTGCCACGATAATTGGTGCACAGTCTGTGAGTGGAATAAAACCAATTTTGACATTGGTAATTTCTGGGGCGTCAGAACCTGCCGCGTAAGCTTGTGTGCGAATACCATTTGGCACTAAACCCATCATCGCTGCAGCACCTAGTGCACCCATTGCACTCATTTTAAAAAAGTCACGACGTGCTGAATCAACCACCAAATTCGATTGCTGACCTAATTTACTTTCTTTGTTACTGATATTGTCATTGCCCATCTTAGTTCTCCTAAAATAATCCAAACAATCTAAAAAATTCATAAAAAAAGGCGTCTGATAAGTTGAACCAGCTCTTAAATAAAAGAGTTGATTGCTTATCAAGACGCCTTTGTCTTGTATTACATGATCTGAGCCACCATTGGCTCTTTTTTACTGCTTGGATGATTTAGCTCACTAGTCCTTCATTGGACTTTTGGACTCAACCACCACCAAATTCTTAGTTACCAGCTAAAGTAGCAATTGTGCCGCTTCAACTATCTGTGCTGCTAAAGACCCGATGCGCGTATGCTTTTCCATCGCCATTTTTCTTAACATGCTATACGCTTCGTTTTCATCAACGTTGCGCTGTTTCATGATCAAACCTTTTGCACGTTCAATCACTTTACGTTCGCTTAACTTGGTATTTGCCTCCTGCAAGGCAGTCCGTAAATTCTTAAATTCCTCAAACCTAGCAACCGCCGCATCAATCACTGGTTGCAAACGCTCATTTGGTAAAGTACCCACCACATAAGCACACACACCTGCCTGCGTTGCCAATTTAATCTGCTCTTTATCGCCATCATGTGTAAACATCATCACAGGACGAGGGTCATTCATTGTCATGACACAAATGTGCTCTAATGTGTCACGACTTGGTGAGTCTGTATCAATCACCACCACATCTGGTTGTAATTTACTGCATGCATCATTTAAGTTGATGGTATCTCTAAGATGAGCGATGACATCGTAACCGTTATCAAGCAAAGACTGCTTGAGTGGTTTAACACGCTCCAAATTATTATCAACAATCATTACTTTTAACATAGCTGCTTAACTCAATCGACTAATCTAGTATAAGCAATAGGTGTGCCAACTATTTAATACCAGCATAACCACTTGTTTAATATGGAATAGCGCGCTGCAGGAGATTCAGAAAATAACTTCAGTGATGATTGTTCGCACAAATAAGGTGCAAATGCACAGTCTTGTATCCAGATAGAACGCACTTCAATGATGCGCACCAAGATTAATACGTATCGCTTTTTATGTCTGCCAACTTTCAAGAAAGCAGAGAATCTATACTCATGTTTGATTAACAGTCGCTTTTAGCCTATATAGCAGATCTAAAGCCTGCTTAGGCGTGAGATCATCCACTTGCAATGACTCCAATTCAGTGAGTACAGGATGCAATGGGACCTCTACGACTTGCTCGTTCATCATGAACATATCAACTTGCGGCACTGCTGTTGCATCTTGATTTGCGACTTGATTTAACTCTAATTGCGCTAATTTTCTTTTTGCTGCACTAATAACGGGCTTAGGAATCCCCGCCAACTGAGCAACTTGTAATCCATAACTCTGATTAGCCGCGCCTTCTTCTACTTTATGCATAAACACTATGCTATTGCCATGTTCAACTGCATCTAAATGTACATTCGCTGCATATTTAAACTCATCAACAATACGTGTTAGCTCAAAATAATGCGTTGCAAACAAAGTATAGGCACGATTTTTCTCTAATAACTGCTTGGCAACCGCCCAAGCTAGGCTTAATCCGTCAAATGTAGAGGTGCCGCGCCCGATTTCATCTAACAGCACTAAACTCTTATCTGTTGCGTTATGTAGAATATTCGCCGTTTCGGTCATTTCCACCATAAAGGTCGAACGCCCTCCCGCCAAGTCATCTGATGCACCGATACGTGTCATGATACGGTCAATCTCACCAATTTTTACTGAAGTCGCTGGTACATAACAGCCACAGTACGCCAGCAATACAATCAATGCGGTTTGACGCATAAAGGTAGATTTACCGCCCATATTCGGCCCAGTAATCAGCAATAGTTGGCGGTATGGATTAAGTGTCACATCATTAGCAATAAACGGCTGACCTGAAGTTTGCACAGAAATCTGCTCAACAACAGGGTGTCGACCGTTCACGACTTCTAATCCAGCTTCTATTATAAAAGTAGGCGCTACATAGTTTAAGGTGATCGCACGCTCAGTAAAACAACATAGCACATCTAAACTAGCCACAGCGCCTGCATTGGTTTGCAGTGCCAAGATATACTGCCCAAGCTGCACTAACACTTGTTCATACAACATTTTTTCACGAGCTAATGCACGTTCATTTGCACTCAATACTTTATCTTCAAATGCTTTGAGCTCTGGCGTAATGAAGCGCTCAACATTTTTTAAGGTTTGTCGGCGTCTGTACTCTGCTGGTGCACTTTCCGCCTGTGCACGGCTCATTTCAATATAGAAACCATGCACACTGTTATACTCCACCTTCAGGTTAGTAATACCTGTTCGCTCTTTTTCTGCCGCTTCAAATCGCAACAAAAATTCACCATGATTCGTTTGCATCGCACGTAGCTCATCCAACTCCGCATCATAGCCATCCGCGATCACACTGCCCTCACGAAGCACCACACTAGGCTCCGTTTTAATAGCGGTGACAAGCAGGTTCATTACAACTGCTGGTGGCATTAGATTGGCCGCTAAAGTTTGCAATAAACTGGCAGATTGCAGATTAAGTTGCGCTTGCAATAAAGGTAACTGTTGTAGGCTAACAGCCAAACCAGATAAATCTCTAGGGCGAGCTGTTTTAAGGGCAACACGTGCCGTGATACGTTCAATGTCAGCCACAGACTTTAAGGTCTGTCTTATATGAATGTATTGGTTGGTATGTATTAAATCAGCAACAGCCTCATGACGCTTCATGACTAAACTACGGTCTTGCAAGGGATGGTGCAACCAATGTCTTAACAGGCGTGCACCCATTGCGGTTTGTGTAGTATTAAGCAATGAATACAGCGTGGGGCTAGCCTCACCGCGTAAGGTCATGTCAATTTCAAGGTTGCGTCTAGTTGCGGCATCTAGTTGCAAATAAGCGGTGGTCGTTTCTACGCTTAAAGCATTAATATGTGGCAAAGTGGTGCGTTGTGTATGTTTCACATAATCAAGCAAGGCGCCTGCCGCACAAATCGCAGGATGCATATCAGCACAGCCAAAACCATTTAAATCGTAAGTATTAAATTGTTTAGTCAGCGTAGTAAATGCACTATCAAAATCAAACTGCCATGTACTTAAGCGACGTGTAGCCACTTTGCTAGCACTTAACGAGCTGTGTTGAAAATCATCCGAAAGTAATACTTCACTAGGCGCGATACGCTCGAGCTCCTGCCCCAATAGACCTACGGCAATTTCGCTCAGAATAAAACTGCCTGAAGCTAGATTCAGGCGCGCCAGTCCAACAACACCATTCGCCTGAAAAATACTCAGTAATTGGTTATCACGAGATTCATCTAACAATGCAGCATCGGTGAGCGTACCTGGCGTTAAAATACGTGCCACTTCACGTGCCACGGGGCCTTTACTGGTGGCGGGATCACCCACTTGCTCGCAGATAGCGACCGCCTCACCCATTTTCGCGAGTTTAGCTAAATATTGCTCAGCCGCATGATAAGGCACCCCTGCCATTTTGATGGGTTGCCCATTACTGCTTCCACGATGCGTTAAGGTAATACCAAGCAACCTAGCCGCTTTTTCAGCATCTTCAAAAAACAGCTCATAGAAGTCTCCCATGCGATAAAACAGCAACATATCAGGATGCTGTGCCTTTAAGCCAAGGTACTGGCGCATCATAGGCGTATGGCTTTCGTTGGGAGTTAAAGAGCCAGAAACATTGGAAGATGGTGCGATAGTCATTCAACAATTCACAGATTTTTAATTAAGTTTGATTTTAACCTATCACGCTCAAATGAAAGCACTTAACTCGTGACTAATCTGACTTTTAAATATGCTTTAATTTAAATACAGAGTTGAATAATGCATTAAAAATACTACGTTTCGGCATCACACCTAAGCTAACTCAGCACACTTGCAATATTCATCAAACTGTCACTTTTATGTCATATTAGTCAGTCAACATGCCTATTCAAATTAATAAATAAGAGATTTGAATGAGTACCCTGACTGATACAGCATGCTCTCATGAGGCTGCCTGCCTACACCTACATGACATTATTCAAGGCAAACAGCTCACCGCTGTTTTTCAACCAATACTCGATATGCAGCAAAGCAAGTTTATTGGTTATGAAGGCCTAATCAGAGGCCCAATTAACAGTGAGCTTCACACGCCAATGGCTTTATTTGCGATGGCGAGAAAATGTGGCTTGGTTGCAGAGTTAGAGTACCTTGCTCGCCAAACCGTACTAGAAGCTTTTGCCAGCCTCCAACTACCTGGCAAAATATTTCTTAATATTAGCCCTGATATCTTATTACATAAATACTCAAAATCAGGCGAAACACTTAAATACATCCAAGCACTTGGCCTACAGCCTAATCAAGTCATTATTGAGCTAACAGAAAACGCACAAACACTGGATTACCAGCTTATGCGTGATGCAACCCACCACTATCGAAATATGGGCTTTGAAATTGCCATCGATGACCTAGGTGAAGGTTTTTCTGGGCTACGCTTATGGTCTGAGATTCGTCCTGACTACGTGAAAATAGACAAACATTTCACGCAAAACATTCATCTAGACCCAGTGAAAATGCAGTTTGCTCGATCAATTCAAGAGATTGCTGCTAAATCAGGCGCCAAAGTGATCGCCGAGGGAATAGAAACCCATGAACAACTGATGGCAATTAGAGACTTAGGTATCGCCTATAGCCAAGGTTATCACATTGCTAGACCGCATGCCGATCCTTTACATCAGGCATCACCAGATATCACTAATCAACTGGTTAGATTTGAAATAGAGCGTGAGAATCTATTACAAAATAGAGCGACTGTCGAAAAACTGCTGAAACAAATGGCGCCTGTTGGCCCCCAATGCCATAACGAAGATGTGTTTAAAATGTTCGACGAAAATGCAGAGCTTTACTCTATCCCTGTAGTACTGGATGGAAAGCCTGTTGGGCTAATCAATCGCTCAGTCATGATTAACGATTATGCACGTCCTTTTCGCAGGGAATTATATGGCCAGCGCCCATGTGAAATGATGATGGACAAATCTGCACTCATCGTAGACAAAGATACCAGTCTTAAAGACCTCAGCGACTTAATATTGCAAAGCAAACCGCACCATCTTTCTGCTGGGTTCATCATTACAGAAAATACCCAATATATCGGCATGGCCAGTGGTCATGACTTACTTAGGTTGATTACTAAAATGCAGATAGACACTGCACGCTACGCTAATCCACTGACTTTATTGCCTGGCAATGTACCGATTAGTGAGCAAATTGATAGCTTATTACAATCAGGGACGCCATTTGTTGCTTGCTATTGCGATTTGGATCACTTTAAGCCTTTTAATGATGTGTATGGCTATAAAAAAGGCGATGAAGTCATCCAGAAAACAGGTCAGCTACTTTCAGATGCCTGTGGCCCGTATGACTTTGTTGGGCACATTGGCGGTGATGATTTTATCGTGTTGTTTCAAAGCAGAAATTGGGAAAGTCGTTGCGATACATTGTTATCTCATATTGCAAAAACATTCCCATCATTTTACTCAGCACAAGATCAAACAAATGGCGGGATCACTACACAAGACCGTCAAGGTGATCAACGATTTCATCCATTTATTAGCCTTTCTATTGGTGCGCTGATTGTTGACTCGACGCTTTATCACTCACACCACGAGGTTTCAACCGCGTGCGTCAATGCAAAAAAACAAGCCAAGGCCATTTCAGGCAATAGCCTTTTCATAGAGCGGCGCAGCCCACAAGAATCTATGGTGGAAATGGCAGCATAACCACATCAACCATGACGGCACATTAGCGAGTACAAAGAAATTGCCAAGCCATCGTCATCAACCAGATCTATTCAATTGTTAGTTACTCAAATAATAAAAGGTGTGTAATGAAAAAAGATATCACATTAACGCAAAGTGAACGTGAGATTAACGAATCAGTTTCCATCGTCTTAAAAACTGATTTAGAAGGAAAAATCACTTACATCAACCGCGACTTTATGGAAGTGAGCGGGTTTAGTGAGCAAGACTTAATTGGACAAAAGCAAAGCATCATCCATCACCCGGATATGCCATCAGAAGTACTGACTGATATATGGAAGACACTACAAGCTAAAAAACCATGGATTGGTGTAGAGCTTGGCCTCTGTAAAAATGGTGACCACTTTTGGGTTTACTCCTGCGTCACGGCTGTCCGTGAAAAAGGAGTAGTGGTTGGCTATATCTCTGTAAGCAAAAAAGCAAGTTCTGAGCAAGTTGAAAAAGCACGTGAGCACTACCGCGCAATCAAACATGAAGAGCGCTGGCATACGGCAATGTTAAGAAGAGTGAGAGAGTTTAGTAATCGCATCACCATTAACAATAAAATTGCATGTATTTTTATGATGGTTGCACTCACCACTTGTATGCTTGGCTTTAGTGGCGTTTCTGGCATTAAAGAAAGTAACAATGGTTTAGAAAACGTTTACAAGAACAGAGTATTGCCATTAAAACAATTAAAAATCATCAACGACATGTACAGCAACAATATTGTAAGCACTGCTCAGAAGTTACAAAGAGGCATTATTGCATCCAGCGACGCGGCAGCTAATGTTGACCAAGCGCTGCTAGTATTAGATAAGCAGTGGAAAGAGTATTTAGCAAGCCCTCATGACGAAGCAGAGTCACAATTAGCGAAAGAAATTCAACCGCTATTTGATACAGCATTAGAATCTGCTGTTTTACTGCAAGGAATTATCCGCGCTGATGACATAGAACGACTGATGACCTTCAATACCTCCGATGTTTATAAAGCGATTGACCCTCTGACTGAAAGCCTCAACCAACTGATTAATCTGCACTATGCTGGTGTTGCCACTGAATATGAAACGACACAACTTAATTACATAAAGCATAGAAATTACGCGATTGCATTTATTATTGTCGCACTCATGATATGTGGATTACTTGGCTGGAACCTAAATCGCTCGATTATTCCACGCTTGCGTGCGATTGGCAGTAACTTGCGAGAAAGCGCTGAGGAGATGAACAACAAGCTAGTGCCTAGATCAACACACAGAGACGAGCTAACCGATGTTGTCGATGCTTACCATGCACTCAAAACCAGACTTGATTTCGACCATAAAGAAACTGTCAGCAGTATCCATCGTATTAAATCGACGCTAGACCAAGCATCGATTGCCGTCACGTTATCAAATCAAGATAACAGACTCATCTACCTTAATAATGCAGCAAAAACGCTATTTAGCAACATGAGCACTGGCATCCAAAAGCATCATCCAGACTTTTCTCCATCGTCCATGATGGGCAAACGCCTAGACCAATATTTGGAAGATGCTACAGATCGTGAAGCGTTCTCTAGCATTCAAAATGAACAGAAAGTCATCGACACCACGATTGCGGATCAACACCTGCAGTTAGTGATTAATCCTGTATATGATGAAACCGACGGTTATGCATTAGGTACTATGACACAATGGAACAACCGCACTGCGGAAGTGATTGCGGAAAAAAATGTAGCAGAGCTTATCCAACAAGCGGTTGCAGGCAACCTCAGTAAGAGGATCGACACTAATACATTACCAACAGGCGTGATTCGAGATATTAGTAGTGGCATCAATGAGCTACTAGACGCAATCATCACCCCACTCACCATGGCGGCAAATTATGTGGACAACTTATCTAAAGGTCATATTCCTGCAGAAATCACTGATGACTACCAAGGCGATTTCAACATCATCAAAAACAACCTAAACGCTTGCGGGCTTGCCATCAAAGCACTCGTGTCTGATGCAAGCTTATTAGCAAGCAGTACAGAGGCTGGTGCTTTAACAATTCGTGCGGACAGCACAAAGCATCTTGGTGAATACCGTAAAGTGATTGAAGGCCTCAATGCGACACTAGATGCTATTGTCACACCACTCAATATGGCCGCCAATCACTTAGAACTCATCGCACGTGGTGATATTCCCGAAAAAATAACAGAAAATTTCAATGGTGACTTCAATCATATTAAAGATAACCTCAACACCTGCATCACCTCGATTAACGCCTTAGTCACTGATATCAATACACTATCTGATGCAGCACATGACGGAAGAGTTTCAGTACGTGTTGATGCAAATACACACTCAGGTGACTTCAGAAAGATAGTAGAGGGTGTTAACGAAACACTAGAAATGATTGTAGGTCCGATTGCCACTGTGAAATCATCTGTTGAAACTATTAACACCGCTGCAGCAGAAATTACCTCAGGCAATAATGATCTATCTGCACGCACCGAAAAACAAGCGGCCAGTTTAGAGGAAACTGCAGCCAGCATGGAGGAACTAGCCTCTACTGTTAAACAAAATGCAGATAACGCCAAACGCGCCAATCAACTGGCATTAAATGCTTCAGGAGTTGCTGTCAAAGGTGGCTTGGTCGTTTCAGACGCTGTCGTTACTATGACCGCTATTAATGAAAGTGCACGCAAGATTGAAGACATTATTAGCGTAATTGATAGCATTGCATTTCAAACTAACATTCTCGCACTCAATGCCGCGGTTGAAGCTGCAAGAGCCGGTGAGCAAGGTCGTGGTTTTGCGGTAGTCGCTGGTGAAGTAAGAAGTTTGGCACAACGCTCAGCTGGTGCGGCTAAAGAAATTAAGGGGCTTATTAACGACTCTGTTACTAAAACCTACGAAGGAACAAAGCAAGTGGAAAATGCAGGTAAAACCATGGAAGAAGTCGTCGCTTCAGTTAAACAGGTTGCAGACATCATTAGTGAAATCGCCGCCGCATCTATAGAACAAAGCACTGGGATAGACCAAGTCAACGCAGCCATGACAAGCATGGACGAAGTGACGCAACAAAATGCCTCACTGGTAGAGGAAGCAACCGCTGCCGCACAATCACTATTAGAACAAGCAAGCGCTTTGGCCGATGCGGTGAGTGTATTTAAACTGGATGAGCATCACCTTAAGCAGACAGATAATGTCATTAGTATGCATCGTATCGCAAAACTACCGACGAACATTCCTCAGCAACATCTCCATAAAATCCGAGCTGCTGATGCCGTTAATGGACATTGGGATAGTTTTTAATAGATAAAATCATGATGAATGGCAGGCAAACGAAAGCCTGTCATTCATCAAACCTAATCGTTTAATTCAGCGGCTACACGGTAGCAACCTACTCTGGTTCAACTTGCTTAACCAATACTTCTGGCGCTACATTTTTTGGTGGAAATATAAACTCAGCAGGATGTTGATTGAGCCGACTACCTAAATGACGCAACAATAGTCGCCAATCATTAAAACGTACTTTTCTGGATTTCATGGCCACATACAGCGCTAACCCAAAACTCACCATCAAGTTACCTAACCCAATTAAGGCAAGCCCTAATGCCGCATAAGCAACTGCCTGCCAAGTCAGCATAAATTCCAAACCAAAACTGGCAAACCCCACAAAGGCAGAGGAAAACGCAATATGCCGAATATCAATTGGCAGCCCCAGCAACAACCCAAAAGCCCCCATGCCTCCTAATAAGCAGCCAAAATAGAAATTACCTGCAAGCGCCCCTAAATTATGCTCTACGTAATGCGCAACTCGCGCTAAACGCTCCACCCCCAAAAGACGCTGTAACCACTTAATCGCTTTTAAGCGCTGAGGAATCTTGTTATACACTGCCAAATTATCATGATAGCCAGCAATCAAGCCCGATAAAAACAAACAAACACCCGCAATAGCTGCATAAAAGAATGCTCCACTAGTAAAAGGATGAATCTCGCTTAATAATTTATTTGCTTTTTCTGGCGTCACAAAGTGTTGCCCAGAGAAATAAAGCACAGCCCAAGAAAGTAGCATGGCTACTGGAATCCCGACTACCACATTACCAAAAATTGCTACTGCTTGGCTACGCATCGTATTCGTCACTGTGGTTACTAAATTATGCATATCTTTAGCTTTACCATCAGAAGCATTATCAATTGTGGCAGCAATGGCAGCTGCGGTCATCGCCGGCTGCTTAGTCGCCACCGTAAAATGAAAGATGTGTATTATCATAAAACCAACACCATAATTCAAACTGAAGAATATAGCTTCAGCTAACGGTGCAAAGTGGTGTTTAGCGATCACAATTTTAAACATTGCCATCATGGCAATAATCACCCCAGCTCCCATTGCTGAGCGCATCAGTGCAAAGTACTCACTACGATTTTCCGTGATGTAATGCTCACCAGCACGGCTTGCATTTTCAGTCACACGGACGGCCATGACCTCCATACTTTCTTGCCAATACTCATGAAGGTCATTCTTATGGCACTCGCTGTAAACCAAGTCCTTAAACAATTTTACAATCACAGTATCTGCAGGTTGGTCATGTTGAAAGCAGTGCAAAATACCAAGTAGCTCTTCTAGTCGTTCAATCTGTCTTAGTATGCGTTGCAACAGTTGTGTTAGATGAATACTCGTCCCGGTAAGCGCGCTGTTCCTTCTGACTTTTGCAACAATCACCTTACATTGATCTAACATGACCAAAATATGCTTGATATCTGTGTGCGCATCATCTACATCTTGCGCCCCCATAAACTCAGCCAACTCAGCCTGCTGCATGACAAATGGTGAGCTATGTTGCTCTAGCTCAGGGTAATTTCGCAACAACTCCGGCTCTAATCCAAGTGCAGCGGTTCTGTAAGAAAGCACTTGCGATGCCGCAAACAAGTTCTGCTGGCAAGATAAACTAAGCGCTTTATCGGCTAAGTCAAAGCGCATCACTTTAATCAGTTGCGACCACACATCATCTGGCACAGCACTCACCCAGATTTCATCAGTCGTCTTTGTGAAGAAAACTGCAAATAGATCAACCAAATAACTATCATCTATCGCCTCTGGCAGAATCTTGTGCGAGATTCTTCTCCGCATCTCAGAAAAAAATCCAGTAAACACTGAATGGCGTGCAATTAAAAATAGTGAAATCGGGTTATACGCACTTAACAGTAATAAAATGGCACTTCTGAGCTGACGCGCTTTTTCTGCATCCGTGCTTAATAAATAACACAATGCTTGTATTGATTTTATCGCGGAATCAGTTTGCTCTGGCTTCTCTGGGCGAATCTGCGCCAACAACTCTGCAATTAATCTTGGTGCATCATCATGATGCACATACTGCTCGAACACTTGTTCCATCAAATTAGTATTTTTATTCTCTTTATTATTCATATTGAAGTTCCATTGCAAACAGGATAATTTTTTAGATTAACAGCACGCTTATAAGATTTATTTGTTAGCCTACTAAATAATAGTCTAATACTGTGATCAATATTTAGCTTGATGATATTGAATATATGAATGCATCTACTGAGGTGACATTTACATCAAACGATCATAACAAGCTAACGTTAATGCAGAAACAACCTATAGAGTAAAGCCAATGACTCAAAATCACATGGCTAAAAAGACCTACGCAAAGTAATAAAATTCAAACCAACCAAACTTAACTGAGCTAATTCAGTATTAGTTAGAGACATCGGTTCTACTGCGATTTTATGATGGTAATCAGCTTTTGTAACAATTCAACATAGCGTTGAATCTATTGAGAACGCCTGCCAAAGCCTGGCAGGCGCATTGAAATCAAAGAATTAAGCGTTTTTAGGCGTCTTCAGTGCATCTGTTAGGTGAGGGTTCAATGTCTGTAACATTTGTGCAAACACTTTTGGGTTGGCTGCCACAATATTACCTGTTTCAATCCAACTCTCATTACCCTCAAAATCACCTACGATACCTCCCGCTTCTTGCACAATCAGGCCACCTGCAGCAATATCCCAAGGTGATAGGTTGATTTCAAAGAAACCATCCACCCAACCCACTGCAACATAAGCCAAATCCAATGCAGCCGAACCCGGACGGCGGATACCTGTTGTTTTCTTGATCATGTCTTTTAACATACCCAAGTAAGTATCTAAGTGTGTAAAGTCACGGAATGGGAAACCGGTTGCAATCAGTGAGTCCTGTAACTTACTACGGTTAGTCACACGAATACGCTTGTCATTTAAAAATGCGCCACGACCTTTGGTTGCGGTAAACAAATCATTACGCACTGGGTCGTAAATCACCGCTTGAGTAAGCACACCCTTTTGCTGCAAAGCAATTGAAATACAATATTGTGGAAAACCATGTAAAAAGTTGGTCGTGCCATCTAATGGGTCAATAATCCAAATGTTATCGGCTTCATGATTATCATGTCCGCTTTCTTCACCCCAAAAACCATGGTCAGGATACGCATCTTTTAATACATCAATAATCGCCTGCTCGGCTGACCTGTCCACTTCACTGACAAAATCGTTATAGTTTTTAGTTTGAATGCTGATAGAACCTACGTCTTGCGAGGCTCGGTTAATGATACGTCCCGCTTCACGAGCGGCTTTTACTGCGATAGATAGCATTGGATGCATGACTAGATTTTCTAAAAGAGCTGATAAAATGCTATTTTAGCTTTTATCGACCTTAATACCAAATTCTTATATCAAATTAAGGTTCGCTAAGTGAATAATTTTTAACAAATTAGGCCAGCCAAGTGGATAAACAAAATATTTTCAATCACATTCGTGTCGTTTTATGCCAAACCAGTCATCCTGGCAACATTGGCTCTACAGCACGCGCCATGAAAACCATGGGTTTAAACCATTTATATTTGGTTAATCCGTTACACTTTCCTGACCCACAAGCCACCTCACTTGCTACTGGCGCTGCTGACCTACTAGAAACGGCAACAGTTTGCACTAGCCTACAAGAGGCCCTTACTGGCTGTGTATTAGCTATCGGCATGAGCGCACGTAAAAGACAAATTTCTCATGAGCTAGTTAACGTGCGTGAAGCCGCAGAGCGTGCGGTCTCTATCGCACACAATCAACCCATTGCCCTTGTATTTGGTACAGAAATGAGTGGTCTTTCAAACGCAGAGCTTGATTGCTGCCAATTACTCGCGATGATTCCGGCAAACCCAGAATACTCTTCACTCAACCTTGCTGCAGCAGTGCAAGTCATGACATATGAAATCCGCATGGCTATATTAGATGGCAAACTAGAGGGTCCAACAAACCAACCAGAACTCGCCACCAATGAGGCGCTTGAAGGTTTTTATGCACATTTGGAAGACACGCTCATCAAAATTGGTTATCTAAATCCAACTGCTCCCAAAAAGCTCAGTGAACGCATACGCCGCATATACGCTCGTGCAAAACTAGAGAAGGAGGAAGTCAATCTATTAAGAGGGATCCTAACTTTATCAATCACGCCAAAAAAACACGACAAATACTAAACCAGCCAGTACACTAAAATAGAAAAGTATACATTTGCAACCACAATATCCTTATATTAATTAAGTGTTTGATAATGACAACATGTACTTGATCAATACATTATTGGGAATATGTATAAGAAATCTATTAAAAATTTAATTAAAATTCCACAAAACAATATTAGCGCCCACGTTTCTAGACAACGTGGCTTTACGCTAATCGAACTAGTTGTGGTCATTGTCATCTTAGGGATTCTGGCTTCAACAGCATTGCCTAGGTTCATTAATCTAAATAGAGATGCAAGAGTTGCATCTATACAAAGCTTAGCTGGGTCAGTGCGCAGTTCAATGCACCTTGTAGAAGGTCAAGTGATGATAAAAGGGATGGGCTCGGCTGGTCAGCAACCCAATATCACTTGGATCCAACTGGCAGATGGCACAGATGTTAGAGTTTGGAGTGGCTATCCAGACCGATGGTGCGATGGCATAGGCGTTCTGCAACAAGGTTTTATCGTCTCAACCGCGGGATGCTATCTAAGCAACGCTCCCATTGAAAACAATGGACTAACTTTTTACGGATTTGGCAATTCCGCCATCCCTGGCGGAGATGCAGGCTGGAGAATTGAATCAGCCAGTACCCCTTCAGCGTGCGCTGTGCAGTACGTATACAATGGCAGCGGAACTCCAGCGATAACAGCACATACCAGTGGATGTTAGGTAAAAACACTAGCGTACAAGCTTAACTCATACTAAGCAATTGGTTTACATGCCAAAATAGAACTTTTCATCACCAACATTCTCTTACCAAAATGGTACTACTTATATCCATCTTTTGGAGACTCACTGATGCGCACACTGACACTTGGCCTTGGTTTCATACTCAGCATTAGTCTTACTTTCACGATAAACCTTGCAGTCGCGGCGCCGCCAGACGGCTTGGTATATGCACTCAAATCTAGCGTTGTAAAAATTCGCGTCATCCTTCCTAACGGCCACTATGGTGTAGGTTCTGGCGTTGTGGTCGCTAAAGACCAAGTAGTCACCAATTGCCATGTTGTGGCAAATGCCCATGCGATTAATGTGATTAAATTTGGTGAAAGCCACCGTGCCGTTAGCCTAAAGGCAGACTGGGAACACGACCTGTGCATTGTCGGCTTTGATGGCTTAAACACAACGATTGCAACGCTAGGTGAAAGTACCAGCTTACAATATGAGCAATCCGTTTTCACCATCAGCTTTCCCAACAACTCTCCTAGACCGCTCACCACTTACGGTGCAGTTAAAGCGCTATACCCAATGGATGATAGCGTGATTATCCGCACTACGAATGATTTTAGATTGGGCGCTAGTGGTGGCGCTATGTTCAGTGATGATGGCAAACTAGTAGGCATCATCACCCTAAAAAGTCCTGGTCGGAACGCGTTTTATTACAATATGCCAGTTGAATGGATTAAAAATCTGTTAAAACAACCTGAAATCGCCATTAATACCAAAGGTGAATTACCTTTTTGGGATGCCCCTGAAGAAAAACGCCCCTATTTCATGCGCGTGATTCAACCGTATCAAACCAAAGACTGGGTAACACTCAAAAAACTTTCTACAGAATGGTTACAACTAGAGCCAAAAACAAGCGAAGCACTCAATTACTTAGCCATTGCCGAATACAACCTTAAAGAAACTAAAAACGCTCAGCAGCATTTCGGACAAGTTTATGCTGACAACAAATATCATGCTAACGCATTATTATATTTAGGCATGATAGCGGCAGAATCTGGTAACAAAGATGAGGCAATCAAGACAGCCACCCTTCTTGATCAATTAGACAAAGACGCTGCAAACCAACTTAACGAAAAACTAGGCATTGCAACTGACAACGAGTGCCAAGTAAAGCAATGCTAAATATAGCCATCATGCAGGTCAGCGCTAGTCAGTGAATGGATTTAGCACCCTTACATACTGATCCTAAATTAATGAAAAACGTGCTGACCCCAGAGCCCTAGTAAATTAGTCAACCATTGTTGATTTATGGCATAATTACGTCCTATTTAAATCCATTGCCAAACCTCATGTTTGACCACATCAAAGAAGATATTTCTATCGTTTTCGAGCGCGACCCTGCTGCTCGCACACATTGGGAGATTTTAACTACCTACCCTGGCGTACATGCTTTATTGATGCACCGCCTGAGCCATTGGCTATGGAAGGCTAATTTTTTCTGGCTCGGTCGCTTTTTGTCACACTTAGGTCGCTGGTTCACGGGGATCGAGATTCATCCAGGCGCTACAATCGGACGTCGTGTTTTCATTGATCACGGAATGGGTGTTGTCATCGGTGAAACAGCGATTATTGGCAACGACTGTACGCTATACCACGGTGTTACGCTAGGTGGCACTTCATGGAATAAAGGTAAGCGTCATCCAACATTGGAAGCAGGTGTCGTCATTGGCGCAGGCGCTAAAGTACTGGGCCCTATTACAATTGGTGAGGGCGCAAAAATCGGCTCCAATGCTGTTGTCGTCAAAGATGTGCCCGCAAACGCAACTGCGGTCGGTATTCCTGCACGTATTTTAGAGGAAGAAAAATCAAAAAAACGCGAAGAAACCGCACAAAAAATTGGATTTGCGGCCTATGCAGTTGGTAATGATGAAAATGACCCCATGATTAAAGCAATACACTCATTGCTTGATCATGCATCGAAACAAGATCAAGCGATTACTGAACTGCAAACTCAGCTAGCACGCCTGAATACTGACGAACATAGCGATACAGAAGTAGCTGAAGCTTTTAATGTTCCCCCAACAAATAGCAAGCCGTAACTTAAGCTAGCTATACAATTAGCATGCAATGATTAGACCGTTTTTAAATTAATTCAGGAAGCGTTGAACTGAACAGCATAATAGTTGACTAAATTTGTAAGGAATTATACAATTCGTTCATCAATGATACATACCCATATAGAATATTATGCGATTAACCACTAAAGGTCGATTTGCTGTCACAGCAATGTTAGACCTAGCGATCAACGAGACAAAAGACGCACCAGAAACTAAACCAGTGACGCTCGCTGGTATTAGTGAGCGCCAAGATATCTCTCTCTCATATTTAGAGCAGTTGTTCAGTCGCTTGCGCAGACAAGGTTTAGTCAAAAGTATCCGTGGCCCAGGTGGCGGCTATAATTTGGCTAAAAATTATGCAGATATTTCAGTGGCTGAAATCATTAATGCAGTCGATGAACAAATTGATGCTACACAATGCGGTGGCCATGAAAATTGCCGAGATGAAGGTCGTTGCATGACGCATGATTTATGGTCTTCGTTAAACACTAAAATTTTAGAATACTTAGCAGGTGTCACGCTAGCAGACATGGTCGCATCACAGCAAAGTGGCCAAAAAGTGTTAATCACGCCGCGCAACTGTAGTGGTACTCATGAAAAAGCTAACACACACGAGAAAAGTGTAGCGATTAATACAGCAACCGCGGTTGCTAACTAAAGTTTGATTAGGTTAAACCCATGTCTAGCATCTATTTAGATCACAACGCGACGACAGCGCTTGATCAGCGTGTGCTAGAAAGCATGTTGCCATGGATGCAAAACCAAAGTGGCAACCCAACAAGCCGCCACATATTCGGTAGGTCAGCACGAGATGCAGTTGAACACGCGAGAGCGCAAGTGGCTGAAGCTTGTGGTGCATATGCGTCGCAAGTGATTTTTACCGCATCAGGTACTGAAGCGAACAACTTTGCAGTAAAAGGGATTGCCGCTAACCAAGTCGGAAGCCAGGTTCTATATAGCGCCATTGAGCATCCTTGCATATCTCGTCCGGCAAAAGCATTACAGCAAGTAGGATGGTTAAGTAGTGAAATTGGCGTAGATGCAAATGGCGTATTAAATATTGCTCAATTACAGCAAGCGCTTGAAACAACAACCAGTGTTGTGTCAGTGATGCTCGCCAATAACGAAACAGGCGTGATCCAAAACATGACAGAGATTGCGGAAATCTCACGTAAGGCAGGCGCTTTTATACACACAGATGCGGTGCAGGGCCTAGGTAAAATACCTGTTCATTTTACTGATTTAAACGTGCATGCGATGACGATTTCAAGCCATAAAATTCATGGCCCACAAGGCGCAGCAGCATTAATTTTAGATAAACGTGTTGATATACAGCCACTATTACATGGCGGTGGCCAAGAGCGTGGTTTACGTAGTGGCACAGAAAATGTTGCAGCAATCGTTGGCTTTGGGATGGCATGTGAACTTGCCGTTGCAAACTTGGCAGACTTTAACCGTCATACGCAAATGTTACGTGATGCATTCGAGCATGGATTAAAATTACTCAATGTCACAGTATTTAGTGGTAGTGCACGACGCATACCGAATACCAGTTTTTTTGCATTAGAAGGCATTGAAGGTGAAACATTAGTGACAGCATTAGACCGTAAAGGCTTTGCAGTGGCTAGTGGCTCAGCATGCTCGAGTGACAGCACCGAGCCCAGCCACGTTTTATTAGCGATGGGAATTGCGCCAGACTTAGCACGCGGCGCGGTGCGTGTGAGCTTTGGTGCTCATAACACCTTATTACAGGTAACAGACTTTTTAACAACGCTTAAGAATGAAATTTTGAGATTAAAACAGCTCACTAGTATTGCCGCATAAGCAGCCAATATCAGCGCTAACAATATATATAACGTAACAGGTAAGGATAATTAAGAAATGTCAGCATCAATTGAAATGCAAGTATTGAAAGGCTCAGAGCATGACCTTCATCCAATTTATTTGGATTACTCAGCCACTACGCCTGTCGATCCTCGTGTTGCCGCAAAAATGATTCCATACATTACAGAACATTTTGGCAACCCTGCTTCACGTAGCCATCCTTATGGCTGGACAGCAGAAAAAGCGGTAGAAAACGCTCGTGAAGAAGTCGCTAAATTAGTCAACGCAGATCCTCGTGAGATTGTCTGGACATCTGGTGCGACAGAGTCTAACAACCTTGCTATTAAAGGCGCTGCCAATTTTTACTCAGCTAAAGGCAAGCATATCATTACCGTGACCACTGAGCATAAAGCAGTGATTGATACTGTGCGTGAGCTGGAACGCCAAGGTTTTGAGGCCACTTACCTAGACCCAGAACCAAGCGGCTTGCTGGATTTAGATAAATTTAAAGCGGCTATTCGTCCTGATACAGTGCTAGCTTCTATCATGTTAGTGAACAACGAAATCGGTGTGATACAAGACATCACCGCCATTGGTAATATTTGTCGTGAAAATGGCATTATATTTCACGTGGATGCTGCGCAAGCAACGGGCAAAGTACATATTGATCTAGAAAAATTACCAGTAGATTTAATGAGCTTCAGTGCGCATAAAACATATGGCCCTAAAGGCGTTGGTGCACTGTACGTGCGTCGTAAGCCACGTATCCGTATCGAAGCACAAATGCACGGTGGTGGTCATGAGCGCGGTATGCGTTCAGGCACACTGGCAACACACCAAATTGTTGGTATGGGTGAAGCATTCCGTATTGCACGTGAGGAAATGGATGAAGAAAACATTCGTATCCGTCGCTTACGCGATAAACTACTTAATGGCCTGCAAAATATTGAAGAAGTTTATGTCAATGGCGACCTAGAGCAACGTATACCACATAATTTAAACATTAGTTTTAACTATGTTGAAGGTGAATCACTGATTATGGCGGTAAAGGGCATTGCAGTTTCTAGCGGCTCAGCATGTACATCAGCCAGTCTAGAGCCTAGCTATGTGTTACGTGCACTGGGCCGTAGTGATGAATTAGCACATAGCTCAATCCGTTTTTCAATTGGTCGATTCACAACAGATGAAGATGTAGATTACACCATCAGTTTAATGAAGGGAAAAATTGATAAATTAAGAGAACTATCACCACTTTGGGAAATGTTTAAAGATGGTGTAGATTTGTCAAAAGTAGAATGGGCAGCACATTAGAAAAATATTCTTTGCTTCACTGACTAATGGTGACAGCGCATTCGTTTAGAAAAACTAAACTTCATGCACTTCCGCTTAGTCATACAAGTAAATCTACGTTTTTTAGTAGTTATATTATTAAATGAATTAAAAAGCGAAGCAAAATCAAGACGGCAAGCCGCAGACAGTACGAATAGTACGGCAAGGCTTGCCAACGCAGAGTTTGCGATGCATTTTAATTCATCACAGGAGAACCAAAATGGCATATTCAGATAAGGTATTAGATCACTACGAGAACCCACGTAACGTTGGTTCACTAGATAAAAACGATCCACAGGTAGGTACTGGCATGGTAGGTGCACCAGCTTGTGGTGATGTAATGAAGCTAATGATTAAAGTAAATGATAGCGGCATTATTGAAGATGCAAAATTCAAAACTTATGGTTGCGGCTCTGCAATTGCTTCTAGCTCATTAGTCACAGAATGGCTAAAAGGTAGAACCATTGAAGAGGCTTATGCCATTAAAAACTCTGAAATTGCAGAAGAGCTTGCATTGCCTCCAGTAAAAATTCACTGCTCAGTACTAGCAGAAGATGCAATTAAAGCTGCCGTAGCAGATATTAAAGCTAAGCAAGCGGCAAAAGAAGCAGCTTAATAAGCATGCTATGCAAGAAGCATGGCACACAAGCTAGTGACATTAACCGAGAAATATCGGCGCTGAACTAATAAAGCTTATTAATGCTGGCACTAAAAAGCATGTTAAAAAAAGTAACGTGGCTTTGTGGTATAAAATAGTAGTTTAAAAGGATCAATTTAAGCACCATGGCAATTACACTCACAGAAACAGCGGCAAGCCGCGTTGAAAAATTTCTTGCAAATCGTGGTAAAGGCGTAGGTTTACGCTTGGGCGTTAAAACCACCGGGTGCTCAGGAATGGCTTACACACTTGAGTTTGTAGATGATATGCAGCCAGAGGATGTTGCGTTTGAGAGCCATGGCGTTAAAGTAATTGTTGATCCAAAAAGCTTGGTATACATTGATGGCACAGAGCTAGACTTTACTAAAGAAGGTTTAAACGAAGGCTTCAAATTTAACAATCCTAACGTTAAAGATGAATGCGGCTGTGGTGAGAGCTTTACTGTTTAAACATAGATGCACATGCAGAGCACCCCAATTAACTACTTTAAACTATTTGCTATTGCAGAACAGTTTAACCTTGATGTAACTACGCTAGAAAGCAATTTCCGCAAAACTCAATCTGCAAACCACCCTGACCGATTTGTCAGTGCGCCAGCATCAGAAAAGCTCGTAGCCATGCAACTAGCCACCTTAGCCAATGAAGCTTACAGCGTGTTAAAAAGCCCTGCCAAACGTGCTAAATACATGCTAGAACAGCATGGCATAGATGCCATCGCAGAGACAAATACTGCGATGCCTACCGAGTTCTTGATGCAGCAAATGGAGTGGCGTGAACGCATTGAAGATGCAAAAATGGCATGTAGCATCACTGAGTTAGATGAGATTGCAGGCGAGTTGAAATTAGAAACTAATTTATTAGTCAATGAGCTACATGAGCTACTGGACATTAAGAAAGATCTAACTTCGGCAACAGCAGTCACTCGTAAACTTATCTTCATTGATAAAGTTTGTGCAGACATTGACCAAGTCATCGAACAGTTAGATGACTAGCACAGCTAGATGACTAAATACATCTAGATGATTAAAAGTTAGCGAATTAAACAGCTATATCATTAGCATAGCAATCACATAAATATAGCAAATAATAGATAAGCAACTAGTAAACTTATGGCATTACTCCAAATTTCAGAACCAGGCATGAGTGCCGCACCACATCAGCACAGACTTGCTGTAGGCATCGACCTAGGCACCACCAATTCACTGATTGCCACTGTTCGTAGTGGCATGAGCACCGTTTTGCAAGATGATTTCGGTCATGCTTTACTGCCTTCTGTTGTGCGCTACATGCCTAATGGTGACATTGTCGTTGGCCACGAGGCACAAGCGCACCAAAGCGAAGACCCAATCAATACCATTACATCAGTCAAACGTTTTATGGGCCGTAGTTTAAACGACATCGCCAATAAAGCGCATATTCCCTATCGATTTTTTGAAGGCACTGACTCAACCACTACTCGAAGCTTACAACTACAAACTCGAGCTGGGCTTAAAACACCAGTTGAAATTTCAGCTGAAATTTTAAAATCTCTTAAAGCACGTGCAGAAAAATCACTAGGCGGTGAATTAGTGGGTGCTGTTATTACTGTGCCGGCTTACTTTGATGATGCGCAACGCCAAGCCACCAAAGATGCCGCACGTTTAGCAGGGTTAAATGTATTACGCTTACTCAATGAACCAACGGCTGCAGCGGTAGCTTATGGCTTAGACAATGCAGCAGAAGGCACTTTTGTCATTTACGATTTAGGTGGCGGCACATTTGATGTGTCTATCCTGCGCTTATCTAAAGGTGTATTTGAGGTACTTGCTACCAATGGCGACGCAGCACTTGGCGGTGACGACTTTGACCATCGCATCTACTGCTGGGTGTTAGATAAAGTACGCGAAAACAATGCAAACTTTTCACCACTCACAGAAGAAGATACTAGACTCTTGCTCACAAAAGCTCGGCAAGCCAAAGAGTGGCTCACTGATAACTTTGAAGCACAAATTGTTTGTAAATTAAGTAATGGTACATTGGTAGATGTGACGCTTACAGCCTCTCAATTGATTGAAGTCACCGAACACTTAGTGAGTAAAACCTTATCTCCAACACGCAAAGCCATGCGTGATGCCAAGCTTAGCATTGAAGATATTAATGGTGTGGTACTTGTCGGTGGTGCTACGCGTATGCCACATATCAGACACGCAGTACAAGAATACTTTCAACAAGAGCCCCTCACCAATTTAGACCCTGACAAAGTGGTTGCATTGGGCGCCGCGATTCAAGCAAACATCTTGGCTGGCAACAAGAGTGATGATGATTTATTGTTACTAGACGTTACCCCACTCTCTTTAGGCTTAGAAACTATGGGGGGGCTTGTAGAAAAAGTGATTCATCGTAATAGCACACTACCCATCGCACGTGCCCAAGAGTTCACCACTTATAAAGATGGTCAAACTGCAATGAGCGTTCATGTTGTGCAAGGTGAGCGAGAACTAGTCAGCGACTGTCGCTCCTTAGCCCGTTTTGAATTGCGTGGTATACCTCCGATGGCAGCAGGGGCGGCACGAATTCGTGTCACATTTACGGTAGATGCAGATGGCTTATTATCAGTATCCGCCCGAGAGCAAAGTACAGGAATCGAAGCACACATTGCAGTGAAGCCCTCTTACGGACTCACAGAAGATGAAATCACCAGCATGCTTAAAGCCTCATTTAACAGCGCAGAAGAAGACAAAAAAGCGCGCATGCTTGCTGAAGCAAGAGTGAATGCTGGTGCAATTATCAGCTCAGTCACTGCCGCTTTAGCGATAGACAGCAAGCTGATTAGCCCTGCCGAAGTTGAAGCAATTGAGTTGGAAATTAACAAGCTACAACAACTAACAGCGGCAGACGATGCTACTGCGATTAACCAAGCCGTAGACACACTCAACCACGCAACGGAAGCCTTTGCCGCAGCCCGCATGAACGCGAGCGTGAGTCGTGCACTTGCTGGTAAGAGTTTAGAAAATATAGATTTATAACTTTGAAAACAATGTCGCACTGATTAATGCAGCTTATGTTGCGCATGCCATTAAACACATGCAATCTAAAGCCAATGACAACGACAGTAATATGAGAAAACCAACATGCCACAAATTATTATTCTGCCACATGTAGAACTATGTCCAGATGGCGCTGCTATTGAAGCACAAACTGGCGAATCTATCTGTGATGTCTTATTAAACAATGATATTGATATCGATCACGCCTGCGACAAAGCCTGCGCATGTACAACATGCCATGTCATCGTACGTGAGGGTTTTAAATCACTCAGCGAATCTACAGAGCAAGAAGATGATTTACTTGATAAAGCATGGGGCTTAGAACCGAACTCTAGGCTCTCATGCCAAGCCGTCGTTGGCACAGAAGACCTGGTGGTAGAAATTCCAAAATACAGCATTAACATGGCAAAAGAAGGTCATCGCTAAGAAATAGTCAGAACAACTACTGACATTCAACAAAGAGTAGAGCTCACTTCACATCGCTTATGCGTAAAAAAGCCGCCAACTGGCGGCTTTTTTACGTGCTAAATATTAGCCAACATAAGTGTCTTCTAAAAAGTTAACTTTACCTGTAGCAAGATCGTAAATAGACCCAACAATCGCAATTTGTCTAGCTTCAATCATGTCATTCACGATATCGCTTTGGCGAATAATCGTATCAATCTGATGCTTTACGTTCAGTGCATTAATTTTTTCAACAAAATCCGGATTTTTGGAAGTTCTATCATCAATATTCACTATAGACTTCTCATGGCGAATTGATGGCTTGATAAAGTTAATAATTTCACCAATATGGCCATCTTTAAAATCATCACACGCAGCTTTAACGGCGCCACAACTAGTATGGCCCATGACTACAATTAATTTACTGCCAAGATATTTAGAACTAAACTCCAAACTACCAATGGCTTTATCAGAAGCAATGTTACCTGCCAAACGTACACTAAAAATATCACCTAAAGCTTGGTCGAACAAAAGCTCAACTGGTGCACGGGAGTCACTGCAACTTAAAAAAGATGCAAAAGGATGTTGCTTGTCTTTAGTGATATTCAGCAAACTTTGAAAGTCTTTATCGTCTGAAAAGTTATTCATAAAACGAGCATTACCTTCCACTAAAATATCTAAAGCCTCTCTTGGCGTCATTAAGTCGCGATTAAGTAATGGGTGTTTATACATTTTTTATTTCCTATATTTGATCGTTGTTAACAAGTTTTACCTTCATATTCATTAATACTTAGGCTGAATAAAATTAATTGTTTCTACTTCAATGTTTTTTAATTTTGCGTGAAGTGGATAATCACGAATGAACTCAACGACATCATACGCAATCGATTTACAATTAGAGCAATCAATAATCACTTTTGCATTTTTAGGTATCGCCTCTAACACTTGTAAAATACTCGCCTTGTTAAAGAATGAGACCTCTTCAGCTAATACTATATGATGAACCTCACGGCCATCTTCGGTCGTTTTGGTTTCTTTCATATAATGAGAATTACGGTAACTATGATGCAAGGTATAGAAGATACCAACCACCAAACCAATCGCAATCCCAGTCAGCAAATCTGTTAGCAAGATAGCGGCAACTGTTGCAATAAACGGCGCAAACTGCTCCCAGCCCAATTTATACATATGTGAAAATAATGATGGCTTCGCTAACTTATAACCCACCATAATCAAAATAGCCGCCAAACTTGCTAAAGGAATCATATTTAATAGACCAGCAATCGTCACAGCACTTAATAACAGCCAAATACCATGCAAAATCGCTGATAGTTTAGTTTTTGCACCAAAAGTGATATTTGCAGAACTACGCACAATCACTTGCGTAATAGGTAAACCACCTACCAAGCCAGACAACACATTACCAATACCTTGTGCTTTCAGCTCTTTATTCGTTGGTGTAATGCGCTTTACGGGGTCTAGCTTATCAGTAGCCTCCACACACAATAGTGTTTCTAAACTTGCCACAATCGCCATCACTAAACCAACTTTATATATTTCAATATTAGTAATTTGTGAAAAATCTGGCGAAGTGAACTGCCCAACAAACTCACCAAGGTTATTGGCAACGGGAAGCTGAACAATCTGATTTTCAGCCAATGAGAAATTGAGCACACCTGTTTGAAATAAATAATTGAATAAAATACCAACCAGCACCACCACAATCGGCCCTTGCAGTATTTCAAATAAACGATGTTTCTTTGTGAGCGTTGTATCCCATAGTATTAAGATTACCATAGACACTGCCGCAATTAGTAATGCTCCCGGCGTAAGTAGATTCCATGCATCTGCTAATGCTGTAAACGTGTTGCCACCTCCAGCTTGCTCAAAAGACTCACTACCTTCATAGTCAAAATCATAACCTAATGCATGTGGTATCTGTTTCAGTACGATTAACAAGCCAATACCCGTTAACATCCCCTTAATCACAGATGAAGGTACAAAGTATGCAATGAAACCAGCTTTAAAATATCCCAATAGAAACTGAATCACACCAGCGACCATCACAGACAGTAAGAACGCCTCAAAAGAACCTAGTGTTCCAATCGCAGTAAGCACAATCACAGCCAAGCCAGCGGCAGGACCACTTACACCTAGCTGAGAACCACTAAACATGCCCACCACAATACCGCCTACAATACCGGCAATCACACCAGAAAATAGAGGGGCTCCAGACGCAAGCGCAATACCTAAACATAAGGGTAGCGCTACAAAAAACACCACTATACTTGCTGGAAAGTCGTTTTTAAATTCTTTAAATAAATCCATTTTTTATTTTAATTCCTTTTTATTCAAATGATAAAAATCAGCTTATAAGATTTATATAACGCTAAAGAATATTACATTAATTGTTTTTAATCGCAAAAGCCCTACCTCTCTAAGAAAGGCAGGGCAAGCTTAAAAACTTAACATGACATATCTATGACATTAATCTGTATTTTTCTCTAGATATGGGCGTTTACCCAGCATATTCAGACGCATTTGTTTATGTTTTCCGTCAGCTTCAGCATTTTCATTAATTAATGTTGCACCTTCAAAACCATCTTTTTTATTGTATTCAGTAGCTGCTGGCACTTGCTGATATGGACGTTTAGACAAATTCTGTTTATTAATTTGACTGTAATCCTCATCAGCATAAGCTGAACCCGCTACCAATAAAACTGCTGTAGACATTAGTGTGATTAAACTTTTACTTTTCATGACATTCTCCAATTTATTCTATCTCTATTCAGTGACACTATTTTAGTATGCACGTTTACTCAACATATTTAAGCGCATTGTGTTACGGTTTTTTGAACCAATATCACCCTTCACTTCATCATCAATCAGTGTTGCACCTTCCCATTGTTGATCTTTTTTCTGATCACTATTTGCAATGACTTGCTGATATGGTCTTTTCGCCATAAAGTGATGGTTGTGGGTGTTATTTTTATAAGTTTCATCAGCATGTGCTGCACCTGCCATTAATAACACTACTGAAGAAACAACTGCTACTAAATTTAAAGCTTTCATTTTTTTCTCCTAGAGTACTACGCTACGTTCGTTTAAGTTCTTTTAATTGCTTTGTTGATGGAGTGCATTATGGACGGTTTTAGTCAACGAAAAATCTACCGTTATAGGTATAACGGTGTATACTGATCAGCATATGCCAAATGACCTACATAAAAACATCAATCAGCCCAGTAGCGCCCGTGCGCTTAGACAAAGCCTAAAAGAAACGCAGGCAAACGACACACACTTACGCTTATATCTTAACTTTGGTCAGCAATTATTTACTTATGGCTGGAGTGTAAACGCAGCTAATAACCTACTGCACTCACTCTGTAATTTACTCTCAGCACAACACGCAGTTTTAGCAATCGAAAATTCCGGCAAGTTAGTGATATACACCCAAATTGGACAAACGCTACCAGTAGGTGCGAGAGTTCCGATGATGGGGATACTCGCCATGATGCTAAAGAATCCCGTTCAATTTGCTGTCCATGAAAATAAAAATACACAATTATGGACACATGCAGATGTACAGCATCATGAATGTTTAATCCCGATCGCGTTAGGTCAGCATGGTAAAGGCGTGATAGCACTATCAGGTAAGAAGCTGGTACTCAACCAAGCCGAATTAGAAGCCTTACAAGCAACTTCAGGGCTCATTGCACTCGCCATCTCTCAACACCAAGGCCCAGCCCGCAGTGAAGCAGATTTATCAATACTAGAAAAACTAACACCTCGAGAACGTGAAATCTTAGCGCTACTTCCATCTGGCTTAAGCAATAATGAGTTAGGCATCAAGCTTGGCATTGCGTCTGGCACTGCTAAAATACATGTAGAACGGGTTTTAAATAAGCTTGGTGTCAAAGACAGAACACAAGCAGCGGTGAAGGCAATTGAACTTGGTTATAAATCTTAATAAGTTAGAAATCTTAAAGAGCAATCAACTTTAGCATACCCAATAATTTTGATGATGAATAAGCAAATCGCCCCAGATAAAGTAAAAAAAACTTTGCGCCCCCTGCACTGGGCAGCGCAGGCATGGCAAGATTTACCTCTTGGTTTTAAAGGTGTGTTTGTGATTGCACTGCCCTTGGCTGTATTGTTAGCATCGTTGGCTTCACTCTATATCCGTGAACTAGAATCAACCATGCTACAAAACAAGCTAAAGTATGCTTTACAAAATCAACGCGACATTCAAACAGTACACTCCCAGCTTTTAGAAGCATCAACAGGTGTGAGAGACTATCTGCTTACTGGTGATCGACACTTTTTAAACATTTTCTATGAAGCAGAAAGAATACTGCCAGAGATTATCGACACATTAGAAGATCGCTTAGAAAGTAATCAGCAAAAACATCGTTTATCCGTCATCGTACCGCTAGTGGCCAAAAATCTAGCAGATCTGAAAGCGCTGTCAAACCATGATTCAGAAATAGCCTCTGATAGGTTAATTACACAATTTAAATCACAAGTTGACACACTAGATAAGCTCCGAAATGAAATTGAAGCACTTAACGCAGAAGAAGCGCTACTGGTAGAGCAAGATCAGCAGGAAATTTTTCTACAACGTCAGCAAAGTATTTCAGCGACGCTCATTGCCACGATTGCAGGCATCATAGGCTCACTCGTTGCCGTGTGGATATTTTCACGCACCATCGTCAAACGTGTGCGCTTGCTACGAGATAGTGCGGGACATTTGGCACGTGCAGAAGCGCTAGATTTACCCTCAAGTAGCCGAGATGAATTGGGGCAACTTTCTGATGAGCTAGATCATGCATCGCAATTACTAGCCAAAAACATCAGCGACGCGATGCAGGCAAGGCAGGAAGCAGAGGAAGCTAGCGCCTCAAAAAGCATGTTTTTATCAAGAACTAGCCACGAACTTAGAACACCATTGAATGCGATTTTAGGGTTTGCTCAGTTACTGGAGCAAGACCTGTCGCCAGGAAAACAACGTGACAGCGTTTCACTCATTAAAGGTGCGGGGCAACATTTGCTCAAGCTGATTAATGAGGTGCTCGAAATTGCAAGAATTGAATCTGGTGAGGTTTCACTAGAATTAGCGCCTACACTGATGAGTAGCTTATTAGAAGAGGCAACTCACTATATTGCACCGATAGGTAAAATACGGGATATAGAAATTAAATGTGCAATTGCGCCAAACCTATGGGCAATGGCCAACCGGCAGAAGTTACTGCAAGTTGTATTAAACTTACTTTCCAATGCACTTAAATATGGTCCAGTGAGCTCTGTTATCCAATTAAATGCCTATCGTCGTGATCATCACATTGTCATTGAGGTGCAAGACGACGGCCCAGGCATTCCAAGCGGGTTAAGGGAAAGAGTCTTTACCCCATTTGATAGACTAGGTGCGGAAAACACCAAAGTGGAAGGGACTGGCCTCGGCTTGGCGTTGTCTAAGCAGATTATGCTAGCCATGCATGGAAGCATTCATCTTGCGAATGATAAAAGTTTATTTTGGGTTGAGATTGCAGCATGCGAGGCCAATACAGAAACGAACAACCTTTCCAAACAATCAGAAAATTCAAAACAACTTAATCTATCGAACAAACACTCAATTCTTTATGTAGAAGACAACATTAGCAACCGTGCACTCGTTGAAGCAATTATTTTACGCCAACGCGATTTACGCATTCATTGTGTATCCACAATAAAAGATGCTAAACAATATTTAAACGAGATGCAGCCATCGGTGTTGTTAATTGATTTAAACTTGCCAGATGGTTCAGGAGAGAGCCTCGTGCATTATGTCATGTCAGAACCTCGCCTAAAAGATATCCCGATGATGATCTTAAGTGCTGATGCATTGCCCGACACGATAAGCCGTTTGCAGGCCGCAGGTGTAGCGTATTACATGACCAAGCCACTTGATGTCGCTTTGTTTAATAAACAAATAAGAGAATTAATCCAAAGTCAGGAAATAAAATGAACGAGGCTGATATATTAAATGCCAAGATTTTAATTGTAGATGATGCAGAAGCTAACTTAAAACTACTAGAGGATCTGTTAACAAGGGAAGGCTTTCACCAAGTCATCAGTACCGCAGACTCTACCCGCGCGTTAGATCTATATAAAGCTTTTGAACCTGATTTAATCTTGCTTGATTTAATGATGCCAGAACTAGACGGTTATGCAGTGCTAGAAATGCTATCACGTCATATCCCTAAAGATGAGTATTTACCAGTATTAGTGCTGACAGCAGACGCCACAATTAGCGCAAAAAGAAAAGCTTTGGCACTAGGTGCCAAAGACTTTTTGACCAAACCGTTTGATACAATAGAAGCAATGTTACGCGTGTGGAACCTACTAGAAACACGCATCTTGTACCGCCACCTAAAAGCACTTAACGCTGAAATAAAGCCAGCATTACATCTACCGCAAACTTCTGAATAATTGATTGATTAAGTTAATAATTCAGTATTTAGTCTGATAATAACGCCAACTTGTTGAGAGAGGCATTAATACCAGCAGTTCTTTCATTAATTTTATTCAAATACTCAACGGCTTGGCGATGGCTTTCATTCAGTGATAATACTTTATTAAAATGCGCTTCTGCCTTATCGTAAGCCTTAGTTTCATACTCAGCCATCGCTAAATAAAACCATGACTCAGCAGTATCAGGCTCAGCATTTACCCACGCACTAGAAACAGTCAGCAATGATTTCCAATCATGTGAGAGGTAAGGTTGAACTACCTTCATAAAATAAGGCCGTTGATGATCGCTTAATGCCCAAAAAGGTTTTTCGCTTTTAGCGCCCAAAGCCTGAGCAGGCTTAGCCATTAGAGCTTGTACCCACTCTACTGGCATGTAGTAATAATGCGCTTGGTCACCACGGCTTTTTAAAGTAATAATCCCCACTAAAGTACCTGTATCATCAAATACACCACCGCCACTGGCACCCAACCTAAATGGGCTGGTCGCACGAATCACGACACTATCATCCATGGGGAACATTCCCTTCACTACGCCAAAGGTATTCACTGGTTCGGTTGTTTTATCAGGATAGCCAATAGTAAAAACTGGGGTTTCATATTTAAGATTCTTGCTGGCGCCAATCTTTGCAACAGGCGCATCCAAGCCAGAGACTGTCAAAATACATAAATCATGATGCCAATCAGGCTTAACTTCAGTAGCAACATGTGCGACACCATTCACAATCACTTCAACATCATGCGCATCAGTCACCACATGGCAGTTTGTCACCACTTGGCCTTTAGCAATCACTACCGCTGAGCCTAAACCGTTGCTGCCATTATTATGCTTAACTTGTACGCGCAAAACTTGTGCGTTGAGCTTACTCACCATCTCAGAGGATGGTAATGCGGATGTTATGCCTGTAAAAAACAAATGAACCAATACAGTACATAATAAAGCGGAAAGATGTTTATTCATGATGCACTCCTCGCTACAATCAAACCAAGTCAACTAAGACTTATTCAATACAAAACAGGATTACTTACATGAATAAATAGCAATTCTCATTCCAACTTTAAGAAATATGGCTATGACCTGCCCCCAGTAACACTACCAGTTTTTATTGAAAAAAGTCCGTTTAAAAATCATGTTACTTGTCTCAGTTTTTGTGCATATATAGCTGGTGGAATACGTCCACAGCTACTGTGAGGTCGTACTTCGTTATAATCTCTGCGCCAAGCTGATATTACTTTCCTAGCCTGTGCCAATGTTTCAAACCATTGTTCGTTTAAGCATTCATCTCTAAATTTACCATTGAATGATTCAATATACGCATTCTGAGTTGGCTTACCAGGCTGAATCAGCAAATGCTCAATGCCATTGGTATGCATCCAGCCCATAAATACCCGACTAGTAAACTCTGGGCCGCCATCGGTTCTGATCGCTTGTGGAAAGCCCCGAAAGACTGCCGCTTGTTCAAGTATGCGGGTGACATATAAACCACTGATCCCGTGATCAACCGCAATATCGACACACTCATGCGTTTTATCATCGGCAATGGTTAGGCATTTAAGCTTTCTACCATTTGCTAAACTGTCCATCACAAAATCAATGCTCCACACTTGGTTGGCTGCTTCTGGTATTAATAGCTCAGCTCGCTCAGCTATTGGTCGCTTAGCTTTCCTGCGTCTTTTTACTGATAGCTTTTGCTCCGTATATAAACGATAGACCCGCTTGTGATTAACCTTTATACCTTCAAACTTCAGCATGTCATGTATGCGGCGGTAGCCAAAGCGTTTGCGTTCATGCGCTAACGTTTTAATACGCGCTTTTAAGTCTATTGTGCTTTGGTCATCCTTTGGCGGATTACGCCAAGATGACCTCGTTAACCCCACCAAACGACAGGCTCTGCGTTCAGACATCATTTGCACATCAAGGATGCGTTTGACACCGTCACGTTTCGCTTGTGGGGTTAGCGCTTTACCCCAAAGGCTACTTTGAGGGCTGATATGTCCAAATGGGCTTCGGCCAACAGTTTCTTTAAGTCGGCATTCTCGCGTTCCAACGAACGAAGACGCTGAGCTTCAGTACTGTCCATGCCGCCAAACTTAGCACGCCAACTATAAAAAGTGCCGACGCCAAAGCCTTCTCTGCGGCATAAATCGGCTATTGGGAAACCAGCCTCTGCTTCCTTCAAAAATCCTATGATTTGTTGCTCTGTATATCTACTCTTCTTCATTAGACCACTCCTAAAAGTGGACTTTATTTCATTTTAGATTGGCATGGCAAGTGGGGAGCAGGTCAGCTACAGTTGGCGTATATACTCAAAGTAGCTGTAATAACCAGCTATTTTTCAATTAAAACTAAACATAATGAATTCAAAATACGCACTTTTACAGTGCGCAAATCGTACAAACTGGTGCAAAACAATAATGAGCGACAATCAATTTAATACCAAAAACCTAGTGATGCTTGGACTATAGAATGGAAAAATATTTACGCTAACCATTTGTATATAATGAACTTAATGAATAAAAAACATGATTAAACTGTGACAATCATCAATTAAATCAAAAAGTGTCTTAGTTAAACATGTACTGACTTCAACATTAACAAGCTCTCAACTGGGAGTGGTAACGCAAATTATTAAATTGAAGTGTTACAGACATTTAGAGTGCGGTTATTACTACATCAATGACCGCATTTAAATACAGATAAATTTTTTCAGTTAAACTCTAAAATGAAAAATTGAGGGTGGTTGAAAATACATGATTCATAAGATCAGCTTGCTTAGTGTTGACGTACTGATTTAAATAACCTATCTCTAGTTTTGTATCGGGATTAAGCGCCCAATTCCCACCTAAAAATGCACGGTTTTGATCAAAACCTTTTCGCGCACCATAATCTGTATGATTAAGATTTACAAAATACTCATCATAAAACACCCAGCTCAATTTGGAATGAACACCAGACGGTGTTACAACTCTGAGCATTTGTCTGAACTTATACCCTGTATCATCCGAATTTTCAATATATCGCTGTTCAAAACGCGTACGGCTTTGTATAGATATATTGCGAATAGGTGCAAACTGATATAGATATTGCTGCCATACACGATGCTCATCAAATGCAGATTTACCTGCAGGGTCTGTTACTACATAGGCATAGCCTGCCCACAGACTACTCTGCTCAGTTAATTTATAATAAATTGCAGGACGTAATAATGTTTGGTCTAAACGCGAACCCTCTTCACGCCACCGTGGCTGTAGCTCCATATACCAGCGCAACTTATCGATACCTGTTGCCCCATTTGCCAGAATGTTAAGCCAAACACGCCCATCTTCCTCCGTGTCATCTGCATAAGTTGGTAGACTGGTGATGCATAACATCGCAAGCAGACACAGCAAAGTCATTGTTTTAATTTTTATCATTACATTAAATCCACTTATAAACATCGTAAATGTATCACACTCGGCCTATTCGGCTGTGTCTCTCCTTATCTTAAAGCATGTTCAATAAACCAAAATGTATTGAACAATTTAAATCATCAATGGTTACCGCTTGTCTTTTCTATGACGTAAAAAACCCCGCAATTGCGGGGTTAAAAATTTGCAAATAAACCTTAACTTAGAAGAAATTGTACTGTAACTGAACACGCAATGCTTCAGCATTAAATGTCTTATATGAGCCATTTTCTTGGTTAAATAATCCAGAAGTCGTCATATTAGTACGCTTCATGCGGTGATAAACAGCCGCCAATTCAACTTCGGGTGCAATTTGCCACTCAACACCATATTCCCAATCATTCACATGATTTGCAGGGGCATTGGTTTCAGCTTTATTAAAACCATCATAATATTGCCATTTGATAAATGGATTCAAATTACCGATGTTCTTATTGAACAAAGTAACATCGTTAGCAAAGTAGGAACCTTGCACATATCCGCCGTGTAAAGAGCCATTTTTGATTTTATTAACTGTCGTATCCAAACCTGGTGATGTACCCCACGTCCACTCACCCTCTAGGCCCCAAGGTTGAGGGTACATACGGAAGCTCACAGCCACGCGCTCATCATCAAACTCGCCTGAGGTTGAGGAAACACCAGTAGAAAGAGTCTTTCTATATTGTGCATCTATCGTTGGAATAGGTGATGTCCCCCTAACTGTTCTATATGCCCCGGTAGACCTTACATATTTACCTTTGTAAGCTTGAATACCTGCTTCATAAATCTGACCAGAATCTGTTTTCCATGGGTATGTAAAACGAGCTACGCTGTGATAATTATCATTTTGATCTTCTTGATTGGCGCCTTGTCCCATGTACATACCAGCACCAAACATACCGTAGTTGCCAGTATGTTTTAGATTCTTGTCTGCAATTTCTTTAAACAGCTCTTGAACATTTGTTGGCGTATAATAGTAAAAAACACCTGTATCACGCTCATCACGCACTGCGCTGTTTAGGGCATCCACACGGTCTAGTGATAAACGGTTAGATGATGATTGCAAGTTTTCATAACCGAATGGCACTTTTGATTGACCTACACGGAAGCGATGCACTTTATCTTTATCAATAAAAATATCGCCGTAAGCATCACGAAGTTGAGCAACGTTATTGGATTGACCTGAGCCAGCTGAGCTCGCAAAATCTGGCTGAATATAGAAACCCAAATGATCGCCCACTTGTCCTGAGAAAATAATACGTGCTCGGCGGATTCTGAAGTTCTGACCGCGACCAGAACCTGAATCTTCATCGCCTACTGATGGATCTGGCCACAAGACTGCACCGTCATCACCACTCACCATATCAGTCACACGATTTTGCACATATCCATTAAGTCTGATATGGCTAGTCCAAGCCTTGCCTTCTTTCTTCTTTGCCACTTCTACTTCACTATTACGTCCCTTGGTAAGCAACGCACCCTCTTCCTCGGTTAACACCCCTTTAGTCACCAACGCATTGACAATATCAGTAGTAGAGTCTGCTGTAGCGTGCTGTGCGAGACCTAACATAAGTGAACCTGTGATAGTCGCTGCCACCAAGCTACCTAATTTGTTGTTCATTTAAATTCCCTCTTAATTTAATAATTATTTACTGCGTTTTTTCAACACGAGGGATTTTGCGATAGCTATATGACAGTTTGATGACAGAACTAAATTTATAAAAATAAATGACTCACATGTTGTTTTTATGCAACAAAAAGCCCCGATTAGCATTCACTAATCGGGGCACAAGTAAAACTACTCGACAAAGCTTAAAGTATATTCAAGCTTAAGCTTCTGGACGCATATGTGGGAATAGAATTACATCACGAATACTTGCACTATCCGTTATCATCATCACTAAACGATCAATACCAATACCACAGCCACCTGTGGGCGGCATGCCATACTCTAAAGCACGGATAAAATCTGCATCGTAATACATGGCTTCATGATCACCAGCTTCTTTGGCTTTCACTTGTGCATGAAAACGAGCGGCTTGGTCTTCGGCATCATTTAACTCACTAAAACCGTTGGCAATTTCACGCCCTGTCACAAACAACTCAAAACGCTCTGTAATTTCAGGGTTTTTATCTGATGCACGTGCTAAAGGCGATACTTCAACAGGATAATCAATGATATAGGTAGGCTCCCACAGCTGGCTTTCAGCTGTTTCTTCAAACAAAGCTAATTGCAACGCACCTAACCCAGCATGGTCAAACGGCTTAGTACCAAATTTCAGTATTTCTGCACGCAAGAAACTTGCATCGTTCAATTGCTCAAGCGTGTATTGCGGTGCATATTTTTGAATGGCGCCAACAATGGTTAAACGTTGGAAAGGTTTGCTTAAATCTAACTCACGACCTTGGTACTGCAATACCGCAGTACCACAAGCAGCAATTGCCGCCGTGCGGATGCAACGCTCAGTAAAGTCCATCAACCATAGGTAGTCGGTATAAGCCGCATAAAACTCCATCATGGTGAACTCTGGATTATGGCGTACGCTTAAGCCTTCGTTACGGAAGTTACGATTCACCTCAAACACACGCTCAAAACCACCTACCACCAAACGCTTTAGATATAACTCAGGGGCAATACGCATATACATTTGCATGTCTAATGCATTGTGGTGTGTAATAAAAGGCTTAGCTGATGCACCACCAGGAATCGGGTGCAACATTGGCGTTTCCACTTCTAAGAACTGATTCTCAAGCATAAAGCTACGAATCGCTGAAACCACTTTGCTACGTGCAATAAAGGTTGCGCGTGTTTCTTCAGATACCATTAAATCAACATAGCGTTGGCGATATTTAACTTCTTGGTCTTGTAAACCATGAAACTTCTCTGGCAACGGACGTAATGATTTAGTCAACAGACGCAGCTCAGAGACTTTAATTGAAAGCTCACCCGTTTTAGTCTTAAACAACACACCTTTAGCCGCAATAATATCGCCTAAATCCCAATGTTTAAATGCCTCATAAACGGCTTCGCTATTTTCATCAGTGAAGTTATCTTTAGACACAAACAATTGGATGCGACCAGTGCTATCTTGCACCGTGGCAAAGCTCGCTTTGCCCATCACACGTTTTAGCATCATGCGACCAGCAATGCTCACATGCACAGCTCTCGGCTGTAGCACTTCATTATCAAAACCACCAAATTCAGCATGTAACGCTACCGCTTGATGCTCTGGTTTAAAGTCATTAGGAAAAGCAACACTGCCATTTAATTTAGCATTTTCACGGATTGCTTTTAATTTCTCACGACGCTCTGCGATCACGTGATTTTCATCAATGGCAGGCACTTCATTCATCTGTTGATTATTTTGTTCATTATTTTGCACGTTACTCACACTACACTCCCTGCTTCAAACTTTCGGTAATAAATGGGTCAAGGTCGCCGTCTAGCACGCCTTGCGTATTTCCAATTTCCACACCAGTACGTAAATCTTTAATACGTGATTGGTCTAACACATAAGACCTGATCTGATGACCCCAACCAATATCGGTTTTGGCATCTTCAAGCGCTTGTTTTTCTTGATTACGCTTATTCAACTCTAAATTATAAAGCGCACCTTTCAGCATATTCATCGCTTCTTCTCGATTACGATGTTGCGAACGATCATTTTGGCACTGCACCACCGTATTGGTGGGAATATGCGTGATACGCACCGCAGAATCTGTCTTATTAATATGCTGCCCACCAGCACCACTGGCACGATAGGTATCGACACGCAAATCGGCAGGGTTAATGTCGATTTGAATCGAGTCATCTACCTCAGGAAATATCTGTACGCTGGCAAAGCTTGTGTGGCGTTTAGCGTTAGAGTCAAACGGAGATTTACGCACCAAACGATGCACACCATTCTCTGTCCTTAGCGTACCGTAAGCGTAATCGCCAGACACTTTAATCGATGCGCCTTTAATACCCGCAACATCGCCTTCAGATTCTTCCAACACCTCGACCTTAAAACCTTTGCGCTCGCAATAGCGTAAATACATACGCAACAGCATATTGGCCCAATCCTG
>Ga0208396_100017_pt1 | contig 101207 bp, 78 predicted proteins | sample LakWasMet64_LOW9_2_FD_183896 | JGI IMG/M metagenome (GOLD analysis project Ga0208396, IMG submission 183896) | Freshwater sediment methanotrophic microbial communities from Lake Washington under simulated oxygen tension - Sediment Metagenome... | ecosystem: Environmental > Aquatic > Freshwater >... | reverse complement strand
CCGTGACCGCAAACATGCCGGCGGTCGGTATCTGACCTGCGGTGGCATTCAAGGCTTCATCATAGGTCATGACAAGGGTGCTGCCATTGACCGTCGCGCTCTGGAAGACCGGCGAGGTGACGTCGGAGGTCGATGGGGATGTTACGTCCGAGGTCGACGACGAGGCGACGCCATGATTGCCACCTCTACCACGCGAAGCCGAATAGCCTGCAACGCCTAACGCAGCACCTAACGATCCAAGTAGAGCACCCAAGCCGGAATCTAAAAATTCGTTAGCGCTTAACTCCTCAATACCAGATACGCCTCCCGCAACCCCGGAACTATTACCTGCACTAGAAATAACTGTTGATTGCCCATGTGTACTGACCCAAGAAAAAGTTTGACCATCTACATCAGCCAATATTGATTCGTTGGTGTAAAAATCTTCTAAAACATACTCCTCACCTTTTGCAGTTCGAATAATGGCATCTTTTCCATTGCGCGACACCTTAATATCAGTGCGGTCAATAAGCTTAATATGGTCGCCTTTCACAATACGATAATGCTGACCTTCTTCCAACGTAACTGAACCTAGATTTTTTTTTGCATTTTTAACAACAATACGAAGTGACATGAAATACCCCTTTGAACTCTGAGACTTTACCTAAACCCAGAATCACTACATGATCATTAGCTAGTGAACCCCATCATTTCATTCGCTACTTTTATTCAAACTTAATTTCTCATTGACAAATATATAGAGATATCAAATCCTACGAATCACCAATATTGGTGAGCAAACGTCCGTTACAGAAATAAACTTATTAAATTGATATATCCGGCAAAATTAAGATGAGGCTAGCCCACAGATAATGCGTTTATCGAATCATGTAATGGCAGGCTGAGGCAGGAGTGTTTAAATATCCATTGGTTTTTATCGCTGGATGATGCCCTTGAAATACGCCAAAAAATACTGGAAAAACATCCAAAATAACCATGCTGTGAAGACCGAATTTTCTACTTAAGAATGTTACAGTTGCTGGGGTATAGTCATAAATGGACTTTGCTAACCTAAAGCTGAACCGCTTTCTGGGACAGGCAGGGTATCTACTTTTTTGTAAATCCTAATTTAAAGTCTTGCAATTTAATTTGTATACTAAATTTACAGAAAAGCATCCACACAGCCCATGTCTGTCAGATAATAATCATATCCAACGCGACAGAACTCACCTTATCAAGCACTGCTAAGACATGTGCACTGCTGACGTCCCCCGACCCATTAGGGTCAACAAGTATGGAAGTGCTCCCATTACCAACAATAGCAAAAACATAATTATTTATGTTTAATGAAGAATATCCGTTGAGCAAAGATGACAGCACTATCTTGTCACCAGAGTCAACATTGAAATCGATAATGGTATCGACACCGTCATCCATGGAGTTAAAGATAAATTGATCAGCGCCCTGCCCCCCCGTTAGGAAATCATTACCCCCAGCACCGATCAATTTATCATTACCAAAACCACCGATCAGATTATCCCCCTTAGACCCTCCCACTAAAACACGATCTGCTGATTGAACCAAAGCAAGCTGCATGTCCTGATAACGTCCCAACGCTTGATCCGCAGATAATGCCTCCGAACGCAACTCAAAATCATCAATCAGCCCAATAAAAGATGCATTAGCACCCCCTGCAATTGCTAAATTCTGAACCCCCACCGATAAACTGGCACCTGTGATTATGCCAAATACATCAAGTTGACCGTCTAAATAAACTTTGGCTTGTTGAGTTAAAGAATCATAAGACAAAGTAAGCTGATGCCAATTTGTATCTTCAATGACGGTTGATCCAATTAGCTTATAAGAAGCACCAGTAGCATTAATAAAATTAAATTCAACTTTATGTGCAGCATTGATACCAAGATCCCACGACTGGTAAAGCTCTGCAAATTTCCCAGTTGGCGTGACTGTTGTATCAGCCTTAAAGTCAAGAGAAATGCTCATTTGGCTAAGATCAAAAACCTGAGGAATATAACGCCTGTCAAGCGTTAGCACTTTCTTAATACCCGTAGAATGAAATGCTAGATCACGAACACCATCCTGTGTGGCATACCCAGCACCCACTATAATGGTTTCCATATATCCAGAGTTATCAACAACCTCTGTCGCACCAAAGTCTAGACTTAATAATAATGGATCATTAATCCGTACAGTGGCATAATTTATGTCTAAAAAACCATCCCGTACTACAGTTAGACTTACGTCATAACTCCCGAATTGTTGATACTCATGAACTGCATTTATCCCTTGAGCTATAGTGCCATCACCAAAGTTCCAAATAAAATTAGCTTCTGTTATGTCAAGAAATCCAGTGGTATCGGCCGAGTAACTACCATCAAAGAAATACTTATAAACATCACCATTTACCACTCTAGGCGTCCTAAATAGTGAGGTTAGAGCTATAGGGTGATCATTAAATAGAGTCAGATTTGCCCCCTGCCCATTCTGCTCAACCACACCATCTGGCAATGCCTGCAGATCCGCAAGACTTGCACTACGGCCTCCCTCCCCATCAACAAACAAGTCACCAACATAATTAATAGCTGCAGGGGAGTTGTTCTGAACAATCAAATTATTAACGTTGCTAGCGATTTCTGTAATACTCGCAGTAGAAATACTGGTGGCAATGTTATTTGCTATTACAACATTGATTGAATGCCCATTTTCCGGAGCAACTGAATCAATCTTAATTCCTGGCAATCCATACCCAGAGGTTGGAAGATTTCCAACATTTACATCTTCATTTGGTAGTACCGTATTATTACGTATAATTAAACCGTCAGTAGCTCCAACTGTAATGCCATGAAAATGGTAGGTATGAATCAAATTGTTTTCTATAAGAATATTTTGGTACAGCCATTCCACGCCACGCTTATTAGTATCCACCTCATCGTTGCGCATAAATATGCCCTGTGACAAATCTCCCGCACCACTATCGAGAATATTACCTCGCACAGTAAGATTCTTGGTGACTTGTAACGTATTAGTCGACCACAACTGAATCATGTCTCTATGATCACCTTCAGCCCAACTAACAGCCCAATCCGCCTGATGATCATGAAAATAATTATTTTCAATGATGGCATCCTGCACACCAGCGAGTTCCATCATATCAGTACGTACGCTATGAACTTCATTTCCACTAGCAGTTACATGATTAGACTCCAAAATGGCAAAACCATAATGAAGGTTATATGCTAGGTTGTTTTCCAATACGACATCACTGGATCTCTGCACAAGAAAACCATAACCAGCCCCTGTTCCAACAGAGCCTAGACCAGAACCAAATCCAGCAGCAGCGTCTCCAGCATCCACCAAATCACCATCAACAACAGAATTACGAATAGTGATTTTACTGGCTCCATCAATGTTGATTGCCTTTTCGTCCACACTAGTCGCCGACGGTAGTAAGTTGTAATCTATGTTTACTGAGTCAATCACAACATTAGACGTTCCACTGGTAAAACTCAACTTTGAGAACGTTGCAAACTGGGAGACATCGGCATCGCTAGCAGATTTCAACGTAACCGGAGCTGCATAATGATACCCGCCATTAAATCCGCTCAAGTTTAATGCACCATAATCGCCAGTAGCGAGTAAAATAGTTTCTCCACCATTAGCACTATTCAACGCTGCCTGCAATTCAACAGCGTTATGCACAACAATAGATGTAGGGGCCGCCCCACCGACATCTACCGCCACTACAGTCACGGGACTATTTTCGCTTGCATTGCCCGCAGCGTCCACCAGCATGGCACTGACGTTAACAGAGGCTCCGCCATTCAGCAATATCTCAGCGGAGATCATCACTGCTGAGCTGCCAGCTACAATAGCTGCTGGCGTTAGCGTTGCATAAACAATGTCAGTACCCCAGCTAATGCAAAGTGTATCGCCTACAACTGCAGTAGTCCCCGCTAGATTAACCACTACTACAGTTCCATTCTGTGCTTCGGCATAAGTAATGCCGTCAGAACTTTCACTGATAACAGGCGTGGTGGGCGCGTTCGGCGAATGTGTGTCTAGCTGAAAAACCGTACTGACTGATTGGTTTGAATAGACCACAGGTGTAGCCATAACGGTAATCGCGCCATCGCCTAACGTAGCAATTTCACTAACACTAAGCACTACGGGTTGATTTGCGCCTACACCTGTAATATTCTTGGTGACAGTAGCCCTACTACTTATAAACGTTATATCCATGGCCATGCCATTTTCGCCATTGACTTCCACAACTCCACCTACCTGCGTTGCCTCAATTGCGGTTGCGCCATTAATCACCCCGTTACCTAAAGTGAGGAATGGCGCATGATTATAAATATGTAATGACAGTGTCGTTGCTGCCACATTACCCTGACCAGTTGTATTCAGAAAAACATCACCCGCAATATCCACGGTGGCAATTGTGGTGCTGCCATCAGGTATAAAATCTGCTTCAAAGAAATTGCCAGCCCCATGAAAGTTGGACAGAGACCCGCCTGTAACTTGAACATCGCCCGCGGTAAACTTTTTTGCAAATTCAGTTACACTTGTTGCTGATGTTGCGTAGCTATTCTGGTTAAGTGCAAAGAGCAGTGTTGTTGTTTCTCCCACACGTAATGGGTTGATGTTGCTACTGTCAATCGTCACGACTGGCCCCGTAAGCATAGAGCTGTCATCGTCAAGAATAAGCCCCTTAGCAGAAACGCCACCTACCGTTAATACTAGTGACTCTGTTTCCTCTATCACCAAGTCTGCGATGGTAAGTACTTTCATTTCAAAATAAGTTACGCCAGCTGGCACAATGAGCATGTTTCCGCTCACTTTAACTCCCTTTGTGCAACTGGTACTGGTAATTGCACTAAAATCGCTTGCTGATGCAGTGCTTGTTGCACCACCCAACGAATATTCAAAGACAGTTTCAGTTAATGAGGGCGATGATAAAGTCACAAGATAAGTAAGTGTACTTGCCTCAATTGCCACTTTATTCGAAACATTAGCCACTGTAATAGCGGATAAGTTTATAGGGGGCGAGCTAAACACGGATACAGCAAAGGTGTCACTTACCGACAAGCTTCCATCGCTAGACGTCACTGTCACATTCGTAACAACCAGATCAGTTGGAATACCACTAAAAGTGAGAGTTGTTTCATCAAAAGTCATCCAGGTTGGCATGCCACTGACCGTGTAAATTAGTGTTGTTGCCGCATCGTTGTCAGCGAACGTGCCGGGAGTTAACTGGAGATTAAAAGGTTGATTAAGCACCGCGGTCGCATCTGCAATTGTATTTACTACAATCGGAGCTTCATTGACAGAAATGACGGCGACGGCGACAGCTTGTGTGTCGCTATTACCATCCGCATCGGTGGCAGTCAGTACATAGTCATATACGTTGTTGACGCCAGCGTCCGCCGGGGCTTCAAAGTTGCGGGCTATCATGCTGACGACGCCGGTGCCGGCATCTACGGTGAACAGGGTTGCATCGGTACCACTTAAGCTGTAGGTCACCGCGCCAACCGGGGTGCCGGTCAGTGTGGGTGTGGCTGAGGTGTAGGCTGTGTTTTCTGTTACGTTGCTGTTGCCGAGGTTGCCGATGGTGAGGGTGACTGGTTCTACAACGTCAGTCACGGTGACGGCGACGGCTTGATCTGCACTATTGATGCCATCATTGACAGTAACAGTGATGGCATAGACATTGTCAGCACCAACGTCCAATCTAGCTTCATAATCAGGGGCGTTCTTAAAGGTAACTACACCGCCACTAGTAATGTTAAACAATGAATCATCAACACTACCAGTCAGGCTATAGGTAAGCGTAGTGGCTTCAGGATCGGCAGCGGTGGCGGTGTAGACCTCCGTCGTTGCCATTTCGGCAAAGTTCACTGCTTGAGCACTCATAAACGTTGGAACTTCGTTGACATCTATAACGTCGACAGTTAATAACCTTGTAGCAGACAAGCCACCACTATCGGTAGCCACCACATTAATTTTATAACTGGCTTGGGTTTCGAAATCAGCTGAAGCGTTAAGCGTAATTGTACCTGTACTCGTGTTAATAGTAAAAGCACCATCATCGACCCCGCTTAGGCTAAAGGTGATGGTATCACCAACGTTGGCATCCGTAACAACAGCCTCATACACCACTGTACTAGTAGCCGAATTTTCTACAACTACACTAGTAGCAGGACTATTTATTACTGGAGCAATATTAACCACAGCTCCTCCCGTAATGGCTTTAGCCAACGGAATCAGAGACGTTACCGCCACGAGCTCAGGCGTCGCCGTAGCGGCTGTCTGCAAATCATTGATAGCAGCTGAATCTGCCATAAATATAGCACTAACTCCATTCACTACGATTCCAGAAGCAAGGGTGGTTAGCGTTGCAGCCATACTTCCAGAAAAATCCATCCCAGAGAATAGAGCCAACACTTCTCCGTAAATTTTAGCGGCAGAATTAGTACTTGTTGCATAATCTGGATCATTGATCGCAATCACCTCAGAATTAAGACTCGCTATACTAAATAAATTAGCAATAGCGGTGCTAATAGTTGTAACCGTGGCACTTGCCGGGGCAGCCAAGTCCATCACACCCATTTTGCGTACAGCAAGTTCGGTTAGCGGATTGACAGCAATGGTCACATTAGCTGTACCATTTGCAGTACCCACCCCCCGCAGATCTATGTTCAAGTCTGCAACAACACCTGTAGCCTCGTTGTTATAATCAACCGCAACTCCATTAGCATCAGTAACAACCGCAAGTAAAGTGCCTATGTAGCCATTGGTGATTATGAAGCTAAAATTTCCGTTGGTGTCAGTGAGCTTTTGCGTACCAATGACACTTCCCAGATTATCGAATAATGTGACAAAAAGTGCCGCTGTCACAGGTCCAGCTGTCACGGTGCCAGAAACTGTATAAGAGTTAACGGAAGTTACAGGGACTGTCTGACTCTCCCCACCACTGAACGCAACGGCAGCTAGGCCAACCGTACCTAAACCGAAAAACCTAGCTAGCGATATGTTGCTCAAATCTGCCGCACTTGAGAAACCAGTAATTGCAGTTTCAGTAGCAATATCAACCAATGAGGCAATACTCCCACCAATAACAGCATCGGTCGCCACAACTTTTTCATTAGCTGCATATTGAGTACCATTCAGCACACTAGCACTGGTCAGCACATTAGGCTGGCCCATGGCATCATCCCAATAAAGGGTTTGACCATTCGCATTTTCGTCAGTATAGAAATTTTCAAGGATGAATTCTTCACCCTTCATAAAGTGGACGACCGCGTTCTTGCCGCTGCGCAACACTTTAACATCAGCAAGATTAATCAGTTTAATCTCATCGCCTTTGGCTACTTGGTAATGCTGGCCAACTTTAAGAGTAACTGAATCTAAACTATCTTTGGCATTTTTTACGATGATATGAAGTAACACGGTTCAATCCTTTAAACTGCCTCTAACCCAGCAAAACAACCCCATTTGTTACACTCAGGCATCCCAAGTGCTAAGTCATCAAACAGGGTGGGTAAATACAAACAATTTTATGTTCGCATGTAACAAAACACATTACATAAGACTCTTAAAATCACAACTTTATCGCTCATGCAAACTTTCTGACAAACCACGTGTGATAGGTTGCAACAGATACTGCATCACCGTGCGCTCACCTGTTTTAATCTCTGCCGTCGCTGTCATACCGGGAATAATCTGAATTCTCTCATTACGGGGATTTTTTAACTCGCTACCATGAGTGCGCAATGTGCCACGGTAGTACTTAATGTCCTCTCTAGCAGTTTCTTCCCTAAGCGTATCTGGACTGAGGTAGGTAAGTTCACCATCCAACATTCCATAAATGGTGTAATCATAAGCATCTATTTTCACTGTCGCAGGTAAACCTGGTCTAAGAAAAGCAACATCAACAGGATTAATTTTGATGTCAATTAGAAGCTCCTCCTCAAGAGGAACAATCTGCATAATTTCTTCTGCTGGACGTACTACACCACCCTCAGTGGTAATGCGAACATTCTTCACTACCCCTTTAAGCGGCGCAAAAATATCCGTATGCTCAAATTGGTCTTTGCGTCCCGTAAGAACTTCACTCTGGCTTGCTAGCTCATCCTCCGCCTTGACAAGGTCGGTTTGAGCATCGCTCAGAAATTTGTATTTACGCTGACTAATAGCGCCACGAATTTCATTAACCTGACGTCGTAAGCGAATAACATCAACTTCACTAACTTCACCCGTTACAAGCATAGGCTCATTAAGACTAAGTTCTTTCTTTGCTAGTTCGGCAGAACGTTCGAGTACTGCAATTTCTTCTTCGAGTCCAACTTTTCGCTTTTGGTAAAGCATGCGCTGAGCAGCGACAACATCGGGAAAGCCACTCAAACTGGCAGGAAATTTTAGTGGGGTGTCCAACACCTCTGCATTTAGTCTTGCAATCGCGGCTTTAAGTGAAGCATTTCTAGCTAGCGTTTCGCGGTACATTGACTGGGTTTTTACCTTATCCAGACGCAAAAGTAATTGCCCTTTTTCTACAATATCCCCCTCTTTAACCAATGCCTTGTCCAGAATACCACCATCGAGACTTTGTATACTCTGTATCCGACTACTGGGAATAACAACGCCTTGCGCATGAGTACTAATGTCCAGAGAAGAAAAGTTTGCCCATATACCAAAGCCAATAACTCCAACTAATACGACCAACAATAGTAACGTACCAAATATGCGTTTAGCACTACCATGACTTGATACTACATCGCTCATTTAAAATCCCCTTTTATTTTGTGGTCGAAACATAAATATGTAATCAAACCGTCTATCAACAGATGAACGCCTCAACCTAATCAGCAATTACGACGAAGATACGGACGCCCCTGGTGTCACAGCGCTCGGAGTACCAGAGAGTCGCCGCAGAATTTCATCACGCGCACCGTCCATGACCACGCGCCCCTGTTCAAGAATAATTATGCGATCTACCAGCGCCAGTATCGATGGTTTGTGAGTAACTATGACCAGAGTACGATCCTTGGCGAGATGAGCACCAAAACGATCGATAAATTCTCGCTCTGTCTGCTGATCCATTGAAGCCGTAGGCTCATCAAGTAAATACACTTGTGGATCAGATAACATTAGGCGTGCCAGCCCGACAGCTTGGCGCTGTCCGCCAGACATGCCGCCCCCACCTTCATAGACTGGCAGATCAAAACCTTTAGGATGAATATTTACATAGCGGTCTATACCTGTGACACGCGCCACGGCCAACATCTGATCGTCATTAACCACGCCAGCGCCCAACAACAGGTTTTCTTTCAAGGTTCCAGCAAACAACCTGACATCCTGCGTCATATAACCAACAGCACTACGGAAGCGCGTAGGATCAATTTGCTGTATGTCCACATCGTCCATTAGCACCCTGCCCTTAGTGGGCATATAGAGACCTGACAAAAGCCGCTGCATAGTGGACTTTCCGGAGCCAGTGCGGCCGAGGATAGCCACGCGCTCACCTGCTGCAATCTGCAACTGCGGTACCTGTAGTGCTGGAATATCAGACCCCTTATAGCAAAATTCGGTACCAGATAAGTTAATTTTGCCAGCATGGCGTTCCAGTGTGAGAAAACCTACATCTATCGGGCGGTCGACCGGCATCGCCATAATTTTGTCCAACACACCAGCTGAAGCACGCACATGATGAATGCGGGTAATAATACCAACTAGCTGTGAAATCGGTGCGAGTGCTCGCCCAGCCAAAATAGAACAAGCCATTAGTGCGCCGGCAGTTAGCTCGCCTTTCTGAACCAGAATAGCGCCAAATGCAATAATGCCGACATACATGACTTGCTGCGCAGTAGATGCTACGTTGGTGCTAAAGTTAGTAAGAGATTTTACTTTTAAGCTGGTATCACTGAGCACACCGGTCAGTTCTTTCCAGCGTCTTTTCATGCGCCATTCAGCATTGAGTGTCTTGAGCGTTTCTGCTCCTTCAATAGCTTCTATAAGTAGGCCAGAACGCGCATTGGTTTCAACTACATGCTCTCGAGAATATCGAGCCAGTGGCCATTGCACTACACCAGCAATCAACAGCACCAATGGAATAATGATTAGCGGCACATAAATAAGCTGCCCGCCTATTATCCAGATGACAATCAGAAAAATCACAAGAAAAGGTATGTCTGACAAAACAAATATGGTAGTTGACATCAAAAACTCGCGTATTGACTCATGCTCACGTAATTGCGAAATAAATGTACCTGTATGCTGAGGTCTTGCTTCCATACGCACCCCCATACCTTGGGAAAATACTGCATCAGAAAGCTCCAAGTCGACACGCTTACCTGCGTAATCCAACACATAAGCGCGCAATGTTTTTAATATAAAATCAACCACAAATACCAATAACACGCCAATCGTGAGCACCATCAGGGTATTGGTGGATTTACTAGGTAACACACGGTTATAAACCTGCATGGAATATAAGGCAGCAACAATTGACAAGATATTAATAAGTCCAGCTGCCAAAGCCCCCTGCAAGTAGGCCCACCAATTTGATGTAAATGGCTTCCAAAACCAGTTCCCACTAGCACCGGTAGCGCCAAATATCTCTTCATGCAACTTTCTAGCATCAATTTTAATGCGCCCCCAACCGACAACATCAGACAAAGTCAAGATAGTGGCGTCAGCAGTAGGAGCGCTAGCTAAAACAAGCTTACCTTCCGGATCTATACCGCGACATGCTTCTACCGAACCATTTTCCAAGTATGCCAGCAGTGGAAAACTCTCACTTACAGGGGGTACGGCTTGTTTCTTCAGGTAGGTAATTTCAAGCCCCAATGATGCGCTAGCCTGCTTTAATTCAGTCCAGATTACCGAGCCTGTTGGCAATGGAAAACGGTCTGAAAACTGGCTATGGGGTAGGGTATGCCCTCCCCACCTTAGCCAGATTGCCACTGATGAAACAAAATCATCACGGTCAAACGATGCATTTGTCGACGAATCTAAAGATCTAAATAGCATGGGTTATACGTCCTAAATTTTCCGCAAAAGAATCAAGTTCTGAATCATTCTGAAGATGTTGGCGATGATTATGTTAGTGAAGATGCAACAGTAATTTGCTCGCAAAGTATCTTGAGTAATCATCAAGAGGCTATCTTTTCTTTAACAATTAACCAGCCATTACCATATCTACGTAAACTCATGGATTTATTACTACGAATTACCTTACCATTCGCGGTATAAATTTGTCTAAAAGATGCCTTGGCTTCATTATCAGTTATAGTAATTTTTAGCTGCTTCAGCTCAACCAGAATTGAAGCCTTCTTGATAATTTTATTCCTACGTTCATTTTCCCAGTCAGCACGTGATCCGCCATTAGGTATACTGAAATCAGAGGCGTAACAGGCCAAATAGTCGTCAACGTTACGTGAAGACCATGCATTGACCCACCTCACAAGTGCTTCATTGACTCCCAATTTTTGATCATCACTACCCAAAGACCTAGTTGAAGAGTTATCTAAAACTGGCGGTATAGTTGGCTGTATAACCTGCACTGGTGGCGCAGTTGCAATCTCATTGAACTCGGGCTCACTTTCTAAAATATCAGTAGTTAAATCATGCTTAATATTTTCTTTAACTTTATTCAGCATATCCGCTTTCTCCATAGCCGGATCGCGCGCTAATACTGGCACAGGTTGATTATAGTGAGTGCCATCATTAGCAAGCCGCAGGTACTCATCCATTTCACCAATCAAAAAAGCAATCTTCAAACGCGCAGTCATGACCTGATATTTCGCTTCTACCTGTTGGTTTTGGGCGCCATATAAATCCTGCAGAGAATTCATCACCTCCGGCCACGAACGTCGACCAATACTAAATTGCCGTCTAAACATTCCTACCGTTTCCGCGGCCGAGTCCTCGAATTTTTTCAGCTCATCACGACGTTGGCGCGACGTTGTATAATCCTGCCAATAGCCTGTCAGGGTTTCAACCAGCTGGCGTTCAGCCGACTCTACGGCATACCTAGCTGATATTACTTTCTGCTCTGCGGCTTCAACCTGATATCGCTGCGTCAGTGCCACATCATTTTGCCACTCAAAATTTACGGTAAAGCGAGTATCGTCTTGATAAAGAGAGCCTGTTGCTCCTCCAAGGTAACTCGCATGATCGACACTGGCGTACAGCGTAGGGAATTGTTGGGCTTTTTTAGATTTAACATTGGCCTCAGCGACCAAAAGTTGATTACGTAATTTTTGAAGCACTGGTGAACGCACCTTGGCTACCGTAATAAAATCTTTCAACTCACCATCAACTTCCCAAACGTCTAGCTCTGGCATGGCATCTGGGGGAAGCTCATTTACAACTGAGAGATAAGCAGCTTCAGCTCGATTAATTTCTCCCTGCCATTGCACTTCTGAAGCTATTGCCTGCTGCAAACGAGAGCTGGCAAGGGTAACGTCCGAAAGAGAACCAAGTCCAGCCACCTTGCGGCGATCAACACTGTTATACAAGTTACGATGATCTTCTACACTTCGTCTCGCCACCTGTTTCTGCGCGCGCGCGCGCGAAACACTAAAATAGGCACTCGAGGCACGGGTGCCTATATCTTCTTGTGTAGCCACTTCTGCAGAAAGCGAAACAGATTCACTAGCCTTAGCTGAGTCATAGTCCGCATCAACACGGCCAGCATCCCAAAGCGACTGCTTCAGAACCAGATTTAAGGATCGATTGCCAGCACCGCCTGACTGATTACTTCCCATGCGAGAGCTTACTTCCACCTTAGGATACCAACGATACCCACCAGCCTCCACTATTGCCTTTGCAGCCAGCACATCTGATTCTGCCATGTTTACTTCAGGGTGATGAGTGATAGCAGCTTTAATTGCCAAACCTAACTCAGGTGGTAGATTTGTTGCTCCATAAACGGTTTGCACCATTAATCCGCAAAACGATATTCCAGCCAATTTTACCGCTTTAATCACAACACAACTCCTAGCAAATATGCCACTCAAATTCGGAACCCTCCACCTCGGCAAGTACGCCTTACGCCATCAGTAGAACTCCTATGAACACTCATTCAAGGTTGGATGGATTATCCTGACTTAGACACACCCTAGTCATCACTAATATTGGTGATTAATAGGCAATTTGCTCTTTATAAACTTTTGAACGGGCGGATTCTGTCCAACTTAAACACCTCCGACCTGCTCATACGGAATAAAAGACTCCAGCTGTTCAAGTAATTTCGTCATTCACTAGCGCCAGGCGGGGCTTGCGCGACGCCCTACGCAAACACACGTTGTACCTACTAACAACGTCAACTGGCTCAAGCAAGCATGCAGCCTCATTTTTGAGCAATTTCCCGATACGCTCAGCATGGACTGGGGCGTCACTTTGTCACCTCTATAGAAGAGGTGACAAATTACACCTGTCGCTTACAGGTCAGTAAATAATCCTGCGCTGGTTTGTAAATTTCATCGGCGTAGCCCAAGACAGATTGCACCTTTCTGACGTTGGTTAATTCAGGGCGAACTTGCCTGCAATGATCGATGCTTGCTGGATTATGAAATGCAGCCACGAAGGCAACGATGAACGCAAATGCGCTCTTGATGATTCAGATCATAGGGATAGTAACCATTCCCTTGTAAGGTGGGTTAGTTTTCCCATTGAGCAATTCCCTATATGTATATTCAAGTTGCAATCATAGGGTTTTGGTCAACTCAGCGGCCTGGCGCATCATGGTCTATGGATGGTACGGTGTGTACAGGTGTACTTGAATGCTGCGTTCGAACAATATTATCCGTACGCTGACTTTCTATAATGGGCTTTAACTCTTTTATTGCCATTTCGTCATATTTGCGCTGAGTAGTCGCGCTGAAATCGTCTCTGGACAACGATCCTCTCGCCGAAAGCTGCTCAAGAAAGCTAATTGAATCTTCAGATGCCAGATGTAGATCATGCAACACCTTTGCCACGTCAGCCTGGGTCACAGGAACAGCGAGTGAATCAAGCTGGTCCCGTTGATCAGCGACTCTATCAACGAGCAACCTAGATTCATCCTGCAACTTATACTGCTCTGCGACCAAATCTTGATAGACGGAATCAGTATCTCGCCTCAATTTATAGGCTTCCCATTCCGTGCTTTTTGTAGAAAACGACAAAGCTTCTTGCTTACCCAGCACGTTTTCGCGGGCCATATAAGCGTCTTCACTGCGATCTAACTGCGTAAGTATCTGCTGATACTCCATGCTACCCGGTATCGTGTCAAAAGCTCTTTCTGCGCGATCACCATAGGCTGAATCGAGTAATTTTTGTGCTCGCTTAAATAACGCAAGACGCTCAGGCGCCAACTCCATTGCAGTATAAAAATTTTCATATTCTTGCCAAATAGCATTCTGCTCGTCTGAGTGTGCAACACTCGCTTTCAATCGGAGGCGGTATTGTGCCTCAATCTCACTCCTGTGTTCATGCTGAAATTGAAGACTTTTTTGCTCCGCCTTTATACTTTCACCCACCCGCCCCATGAGTACATATTCTTGTTGAGCTTTAATGGCTTCCTGACCTGTGATGATAGCCGTGCCTGAGGTATCCAGTGATGTTCCCGCCGACCCAGACATGGCATAGCCTTGGTGCCGCTCAACATCGTGCCCGGCCATCGCCATCGCTCCCGCCCCACCGCTGGCATTCTTCCACCCACCACTTTTCACTGCGCCGACCGCAGTAGCCTTGACCACAACACCGACATCGCTCACGCTGACTGTGGCATAGTCCGTTGCCACGGCAAAGCCCGTAGGATAGTTAGGGAAATCGAGGTCGATATTCATAGCGTGCTTGGCAGCTACAGTTGCATCCTTGGCAATCATGGTGACACCACGGATGAGTCCAACACCACCTAATACGGTTTGTGCAACATTGGCTAAACGCTCGACTTTAAATGCCGCCATGGCTTGGGATCGCTCCCAGTCATTGTCAATCATTAGAATCGAGGCCAGTTTCTGCCGGTTTGCCTGCTGGATGGCGTCTAATGCTTCTCCGGGATGTGTTACAGCATAGGTCAAGCTATCCAAGGCTTTACCAGGATTCTTGAGCAAATTGACGTTGCCCTCAATAAAGTCTCCTACACCCTTAAATGCACCATTCAAGGTAACGTATCCGGGCTCGGACTGCTCGACCATACGCTCCAGCCTGATGTAATTGAGCACGTCTTGAGACGTTATTTCAGATGAGGGGGGGGGCAATCAGAATCGCGGCCTGAAGATGCCGTGCTGTTCTATTGGCAGCCACTTTTTGTTGGTCTGCTGACCCAGCCTCAAGCGTGCCTTGCAAGCCTGCCGTGATATTGGTTACTATCCGATCCAGAGCTAAGCCATGGGTCGGCCACAGTGTAATATGTGTACTTTCTGCCATGACAACTCCTCTCCTACAAATTTAATTTAACTTGCAGCATCCTCATTGAGTCACATAGGCGTATTAAAGGTAGCTAAGCGGCAAAAAGAGATTAAATATTGAATTGATTTGAACAGTAAAATATTACGAACTAATTTAATTGCTAGCATAAGCCAGCAAATCAACATCCAGGTTCCCTACTGCATGCAACACTTTATACGAAGCCAATACAGCATCTCGCTCAGCTGCAGCCAATCCAGCTTGAGCATTAAACAAATTAACCTCGCCATCCAGAATGTCTAGCAAACCTCGTCCACCCGACTCACGCTGCTCTCTAGCCAGCTCGATAAACTTTTTTGAAGCATTCAATTGGTCTCTAAATGATTCGATCCGTAAACGCGCCGTTTCCAAGTCCGACCATGCATTACGTGCACTTTCCTGAGCTTGTCTAACAACATATGCACTCTTCTGATGCTCGGCTTCAAAAAGATACGAGGCAGAGTCAGATACATATCGTGCCTTTTGCCCAATATCGTAATTCCAACCCATACGAAGCATCACCTGAGTATCTATTCTCTCGCCAGCAATGCCATCAAATTCATGGCGACGAATATAGTCAGCCTGCCAATCAATTCTTGGCATAAGCTCTTTACTCACAACGGCATCTCGTGACGCCTTCATCAGCTCGGCCTTACTGTCAGCCACCATAACATTGTAATTAGACACAATCACCAGCGAGAGCACTTCTTCCAAACTCTCAGGAAATGCATGAACAGGCTGCACCAAATTCAACAATTCACTTTCTGGCACAGCATCTACTCCAAATACAGTTTGATATCGAGCAATTGATTTACTAAGCCCTCCTTCCGCTGCAACATACCTCTCCTGTGCAGAGGATAACTTGATTTTTGCTTGCAGCAAATCTGCTACATTTCCTTTACTATTCTCAATTCTGGCATTTTCCAATTGCACTTGATGTTTAACATTCTCCACTGACTGCTTCGCAAATTTCAAATTCTGTTGCTGCTTGCTCAGATCTAAATACGCCTCAATACCAGACAACATCAAATTTGCACACTGAGCGGCACGCTCTAGTACTTCACTATTAAGATTTTTACGGGCACGAATAATTGCATTTTTAGTGACCCCAAAATCCCAAACAAGCTGATTTACACCAAAACTCACCTCATCAGGGTGATACGCTCCATTAGTACCAATGTCTCTACTAATGTCTTGATAACCTAGTTTAGTATTAATGCTTACTCGAGGATAAAATGCACTTTGGTCTTTCCCAATATCTTCCTTTGCGGCACCAACATTGTTATTAACTGCCCGCATAAGTGGGTGCTCACCACTAATCCGCACCAATCCCTCTTTTAAAGTCTCAGCACAAACCGAACCTGTCCCCAACATCAATATTGCAATCAAGTTCAGCAACACGCTAACTTTAACTTTTCGTTTACTCATATCTCGACCTCTTCAATTTTTAAAAAACATATTCAAGCCGTACTCACCACCTAATGTTTTTTATTTCATCAGCCGCATTTCAACCTCTACACGCCGATTCAACTGCCTACCAAAAGCGGTTTCATTACTAGCCTTTGGTTCCGATTCACCCTTACCCACTGCAAGCAACCGTTCCTTTTGTATTCCTTGTGACACCAAGTGATCAAGCACAGCATGCGCCCTACGTTGTGATAATTCGAGATTATATTCATCCATACCAATACTATCCGCATGACCTACGACTGTAATTTGTTCATTTGGATAGCTACTTAAATCAGCCATCAACTTTTTTAACAAGTCAATCGCCTCTGGTTTTAACTCCGCTTTATCAAAAGCGAATAAAACATTACTAGAAATTACTATTGTGGCCACAGGCAAAGAGGGCTGACTGGCCGACACTGGGACCGGCTCAACAACTGGGGCTTTAATAAGAACCTCTGACTTCTCCATAGCGCAGTTGCTTTTGGTGCAAGCTGCACAACTAGGGAGCTTTGAAATGAATGATGCCAGCTTCTGTGACCGTTTTTCCGGTGAATTCACAGCACATCCCGCTACAACCGTGATTAATAGACCAGCTAAAATCAATCGCTTCAACATGCCAATTACCCTAAATATCAAATAGATCTTTGATGGTATATTTTTAGTTTGTAATAAACATCACCAATTTTAGGTATAACCTTAATTCGAACCAACTCACTAAAGCGGACACATTACTCAATATCAACTACATAGTTAAGCACGCACTACCGTATTGACTCACGCCGCTCCTCAGTTGGAAGCCTAAAATTTAACAACTGCTGATAAGTATTCAACTTAACTTGACGAATATTGCCCCCAACTGCAATGGCGGCAACTCAGCAACAGCATCAATAACCGCAGAAACCGTAGTAAGCGCGCGTTCCAACACAAAGCTTTGGTTTAAACATTCTAAATCTCGATTTGACATAAATCTCTCGAGCTGATGTACATTGTGAAGTGACATCAACTTGGGTGCATACTTTGCACGGAACACCAAAACACCTTTACTCAAACCTACCACAAAATCATCTTGCTCTTTCTCAGAAAACCCGCTCCGAACAAGCTGATCAAGGCGCTGTATATCCTGCGCCACATGCAAGTCAATCTCATGATTAATTTCCTTCCAATTGGTAACCTTCTTACCATCTTCTGTCACATAAAAACCATCTTGCATCTGGACATTAAAGCTGAAGTGAGCAGCATTCTCTTCTAGCTCATTTTTGATATCACCCTTTTCTGAAAACTCCCCTGACATTTTAAAAATGTCGTTACCATATGCCTCCTGCAATAAAAGAATAATTCGATCTCTCATATTTGGGTGACCAAGTTGAGAAGCATCTGCCGCATACGGATAGTCTGCGGGATGTAAGCGTGTTAATGTTAAAAATGCACCAATCAACAAAATAGCATTAGCATATCTATCTGCCTGCAGCTCATATAACTGCTGCTGCCTTAAGGTAACTTCAGCCCTATTTGCGGGATGATGTACATACCTAAGCCCATGCTCAATAATCGCGTGAATATCTTGCATTGATAACTGCCGTACAAAAGGGGCTAAGAAAAGAATAGCACTGGAATCATCACCAGAGTTCGTACTCGCGGAAAGTCATCTAGTTGCGGCATCTAATCAACCAATCACAATTGCTAGTCAAAAACTTGCTATTCAGCATGTAACGAGAAATTAAAGGAACTATTTTTTCAATAGTATCAATCTTCATTGAGCGATCAATTTCTCCGCAATCAAAATCACTTACGTTCATATGATGTTGAGCTAGGCCAAGAATTCGGATGTATCTCATTAGGGTTTGTGACGCTAGACATTAAATCAGCTATTGTTGGCGTCCTGGCGTTTACTGTAATATTTTTTTCAATACCCCATAATCTAAGAATCGCAATACTATCTACGTTACGTATCACATCTAGTGCTACAGGTGACATCTGCGCATCTTGATGCAGATAGCCTACAAGCGAATCCCTTTTGTCTAAAAGCCCCAAAACCTCTGATGAGGTTATTAATTCGCGCGGCAATTTCCCCTTAATAGATTGTTGATATTGTTCAACCTTCACAGCAGCTGGATCTAGAACCCCCGTCCAATCCTCCTTCATCATAACGACGATACGCTGTGCGACGGGATTGATTTTTGGCAGTGGATTAAAATGCTTGGAAAGCGCCACATTGATAGAAGCACTATCTACCCACTCCTTTGGGAAAACATCATCTGACAGACCCAACAAAAATTTCCCCGCATCTTTTTTATTGTACGAGTGATAAAACGCATAAACGACTTCTGCATAACTATGATCGCGAAAGTTAGGTTCATTAAGATTGTTCTCAGCCTTAGGGATAATTTCTTTATCAAGGTAGGTTAAAAACACCTCAATCTGCGCATGTGGATTGTCTCTATCTTTTAACCGGTTCACCTCAGGCAATCCTAGTTCCGGGTGTTTCTGCACATAGTGGTTATGTTTTGCGACGGCACCATTTTTGTAGCTCTCATCTGCTGTACCATGCCAAGTTTCTTCAAGCATCTGCGGCAGCCCTTGCGCGCTAGAATTTTTTATTAGTGGATCCGGCGCAGGGTCAAAGCTAGACTCGGTATTGATAAAGGACACAGCCAGCGCTATTTTCGCCTCTGACCATCCGCGCTTATCTGCGGCGTTAGCAACATCCGCGGCAAACGCAGCCTTCTGCTTGTTTGCCGCGGGGCTACCTTCGGTGCGATATCGCATCTCGAAATCACTGGATTTGAATGCCGGCAAATCGCTTACAACTGGCAAGATTTTATGATCAGCCATCAGCACTCCTTAAGGCCAAAATCTCAGCCATTAAAACTCCAAAAAAACCACACACATTGATGCAATCAACAAGATAAGCTCACCGCCCTTGACTCACACATTCATTTACAGTTTGTGAATTAATTTCATATTCATGTTCATGTTCAAGTATATGGTTAACTATACACTGACGAACTTGATCAATTTGCTCAACATCAAGATACTTACCATCAAACTTACCTGTTCGAATCAGCCAGTCCATACTCAAAAAGAGCTTCCTTGCATCCTTACTTGACAATTGCCCTAGAAAACTTTCTTTTGAATTTGAGATAACATCCGTGGGGGTATTACCATACGTAGATACAAGTGAAACAGCCACCTCGGCTACGGCTGTTTCTTTATTCAAATTAGCGAGCACTTTACCGACCTTAGTAGCCGTCATAACGACCCCTGGCAATACTGAACAACACCATTGGTGATAAACTTTTCCGCACCTTTAACAGAATCTATTACGGTCTTATAAACACCTCGACCTATAGCCTCATAAGTCTTAGGATCTTGCAATTCCTTTATAATTCTGTATTGATCTACCGCCCGACCTTGCTTGTAGTCGTTGTAAAGGGCTTCTCCACGGCCACCTATTGACTTAAGAACAGCTAAAATTTCATTGATAACTTTAGCGCCTCCAGCAAGTAACTCATCAGCGCAATCCGGCTCTCTCACCTTTTTAGGGCAGCCAATATATTTGTAAAACTTCGCAGGGGCATCCTCATACCCTTCATCATCACAAGAGGCACCCTTTATGCTTAAAAGGTTTTTAGTCCCATTAGCTGGTGCTTATGATGGTTATCTGCCATGTTCAACTCCCATTAATATCACTTAAGTATGCTAAAAATCACTCTTTTCTTCGTTAAACGCTGAGACGACCTACATCATCACAGTAAATTAGTGTAATGATCTAGTGAAATAGAGCACCTCATTAAGCGACAATAATCACTTAATGAGGTGTTGAATGAAGCAAACTAGAAATGCATTTACCGCAGAATTTAAGCAGGAATGTGTCGTTTAATTGTTGAGCAAGGCCATGGCGAGGAAAAGAGTCTAAAGCCATAAATATGGGCTTATCAACATTACAGCGCCAAACTACCATCCCCTACCATAAAACACTTTTCACCCCTGCCGTGGTTATTACCTTAGTAGATATTTATTTACTTCCACATCACAAACAGTCCTACCACTACCTTCTCTTTGGATTATTAAGTTAGTCTACAGAGCCAACCCTACATCACTGTAGGCGCTGGATAATCCCAATCTATCGGCAGTGGAGGGTTGTATATAGGAAAGTCGCATACAGGACGTGGATCACTAAACAACAACCCAGAATCATCAACTGGCTGTGGGTATAAAACATCAGCAGCAGTTAAAACATCATTAACCGACAAATGAGGATCCTGATGAATTCCAGAATCATCAACTAGTTTAGGAGGTGGAGGTGGAACAAACCCTGAATCATCAACTGGCTGTGGGTCACGGAACAGCAACCCTGAATCATCAACCGGCTGTGGGTCACGGAACAACAACCCTGAATCATCAACCGGCTGTGGGTCGCGGAACAACAATCCTGAATCATCAACCGGCTGTGGGTCACGGAACAACAACCCTGAATCATCAACCGGCTGTGGGTCACGGAACAACAACCCTGAATCATCAACCGGCTGTGGGTCACGGAACAACAACCCAGAATCATCAACCGGCTGTGGGTCACGGAACAGCAACCCTGAATCATCAACCGGCTGCGGGTATAAAACATCAGCAGCAGTTAAAGCATCATTAGTGGTTATATATGGCGGCGTAGTGGGATCACCACCAAACATAGGGTCATCAATTAAAATAAGACCACTTTCATCCACATCAGTCACCGTTACCGTCACCGCTTTTTGTGTAGTGGCTTTACCATCTATTGCTATCACGTTGATGTCATAAGTATTACCCGCATGCCAGATGTAATCGCTAGTTCCCATCCCAGATATTGGATCCCAATAACTCGACCCCCAATAACCTCGCCCCTCATAATCCGGCGCATTCTTAAAGCTCACCGCACCTGATTCATCAATATTGAACCAATCTGCATCTGAGCCGCTGAGGGAGTACTTGTACTCAACAAATGGCTGCGCTTGCATTGGAGTGTAGTCGGGATCTGCGACTTGAATTCGATACACGATACCTGTTGTGTTTTCTGCAACAGTTGCAGTGTCGCCACTCACAATGATCGGGGCTTCATCCACATCGGTCACCGTTACCGTTACCGCTTTTTGTGTGGTCGACTTACCGTCTGAGGCGATCACGTTAATGTCGTAGGTGTTGTCCCAGAGCAAATCAGGCGGGGGCAACAACATATCCCCTTTTCCCATAATCACTGGCACTGGCATGAGATGTAAACCCTCATAGTTAGGCGCATTCTTGAAACTCACCGCACCGCTTTGTGCATCAATGTTGAACCAGTCTGCATCTGTGCCGCTGAGTGAGTAAGTATACTCACCTAACACATCTCCCCGCATTGGGTGTAGGTCAGGATCACGTGCGTGTACTTGATACACTACACCAGTGGTGTTTTCTGCAACCGTAGCACTGTCGCCACTTGTAATCACTGGGGCTTCATCCACATTGATCACTGTAACCGTCACCGCTTTTTCTGTAGCGTTTCCAGTAGTATCTGTAGCAATCACGTTAATGTCATAGGTATTGTCCCAGAGCAGGTCGGCCGGTGGCGGAATTATGAGACCATCTGCAGTAATGACAGGCTTCGCAATATGCACAGCTTCATAATCCGGCGCATTCTTAAAGCTCACCGCACCAAACTGGTCAATCGTAAACCAATCCGCATCCGCACCACTGAGGGAGTAGGTGATGTTTGATGGCATCATCGGGTGTTGATCAGGATCATAGGCTCGTGCTTGATACACTGCACCAGTGGTGTTTTCTGCAACCGTGGCACTATCACCGCTGGTAATCACAGGGGCTTCTTCTATATTCTCAACATGAATCGTAATTGTTTTTTCTGTTGTCAATTTGCCATCTGAAGCCGTCACGATGAAGGTGTAGTCATGAATCAGCGCATCGGTAGGGCCGACTCTCTCATAATTCGGCGCATCCTTAAAGCGAATTTCACCCGTATGCGCATCAATTGAAAACCAACGAGCGCCATTATCGTCCCCACTGCCTAGCAGCCCCCAAGCAGATACAGCATCTTTTATTCCATAGGTAATTTTGTCACCTTCGGCATCCGTAGCTTTGACGGTAAAAACCTCTCTTGGATCTCGAATATAAACGGCACCGTCAACCGCTTCAGCAATACTAAACTCATTACCGCTGGTAATGACTGGCGCATGATTACTGTCATTATCCAGAATAGTAGCGACCGCATTGGCAATGATAATTTTGCCATCACTTGGCTGGCTAATTGCCAATTTAACTGTCTCACTTTTTTCACGAATAGCGTCGTCATTCACTGCAACCAATATGGTTTTGCTGGTTTCGCCTGCTGCGAATTGTACGGTTTGATTGAGTGCAGTGTAATCACTGCCTGCTTTGGCTGTACCATTGGCTGTGGCAACCTTGATGCTAGCCGCGTGATCGGCATCACCTTCACGATGCACGGTATAACTGATATAACCAGAGCCTTCACCAACATTACCATCGCTGGTCACGCTCCATTGAGCTACCGCATGTGGTTTATCGTAAATCACAGATGCTGCCGTAGCATGAGAGATAACGCCAGTGCTGGCATTGCTAATATGTAGCTTAACTGTTTCATTAAGTTCGCTGCGGTAGTCGTGCGCTATGGCAACCTTAACAACTTTACTGGTTTCACCTGCGGCAAAACTCAAGGTTTGATTTAGTGCAACATAATCAGTGCCAGCTCTGGCTGACCCATTAACAGTAGCAACATCAATGGTGGCGGCACTACTTACATCTCCAATACGACTTACAATGTAGCTAATGTAGCCTGCATCTTCATCCACATTACCAGCACTCTGCACACCCCATTTAGTTGGGGCAATTATTTTAGCCATGACTTACTCCTTAATGTTTAAACTACATCCATTTACCATAAGATATAGCAAACATTAAGGTAAAGAACTGTCAAAATCATCGCCAAAATTAGGTATGTCTACAAAAAAAACATTACCTATATTCAACTCTTGTAAATACTTAAGTTTCAGAAATTAAACTGCAATGCCACATAAATCAGTATTTACAAACGACTAAGCCACAGGAATGGCAAGTAATCTATTCATAAAATTGTCATAGTGGATATTTACAATATCCTCATGACACCGTATACCACCCACTGCAAAGTAAACACGTATGAGCAGTCGACGTAACTCGGAAGAGACCGTTAATACTGATAGTACTGATGCTGATCTCTCACAGCCGGAAATAATTCAACCTTCAGAAAACTACGATCAAGACGGAAATTACAACACCGTTAGTAATTCACTGGCGGCTAAACCAGAAATTCTCTTGTCTATTCTGAATGATTACCTGCAACAGGCCAGCTTAGATGCTGCCAAGCTAGAAAATGGTGAAATACTCGAACCCAACGTCGCAGAACGTTTCTCTGAAGCTGAAAAGAAATATCAGGCAACACTAAATGAAACAGCCAACCAGCTTTTTGACTTATTTAAGACTCTACCTATAGACCGCAAGCTAGACTTGCTCATTCAAGCAAAAGAAATTGGAGAAATTAATGATAGGGCACGTGCGCATGCCAAAGAGCAAATGCAAATTACTGAAAGCAAAGCTATTGCTACGCATCAAGCAGAAGTTGCGCACAAACAAGCCCATGCACTAGAACATACACCACCCCATCAGTCACCAGCAGCTACCGAAAACCCACAAACAGCTCCACGACCAATACCAACAGCACCTCCAAATAAAAGTACCTTTCAACTAACATTCCCACTACTTTCCGGTTCCGACTACAACACACTCCGCTCAATACAAACAAATAAACAAACCCCGGCACCCCAACATGAGCATAACCAAAATCAGCTCATTCAATACAAAGCCTTTGCCAGTACGCTCAACGTTTCTTTTACCACCATCCCAGGAGTACCCGCACTTAGTCAAATATTAAAAAAAAACGAAAAGGCAAATAAATGGGATTTTGGTTTTACGTTTAAGGGAGAGGCCAAGCATCGCACTGATGAGCAGGGCACACACTATTGGGTGTACAAACCGACCTACGTAGGCTTTGGTGTGATGAGCCCTAAATCAAACTTTCAACTCGCCCCCATTTCAGCAATGATTAATGTGGGTGAAAACCATGATGGGCACTTTAGTTGCGCAGCCTCATTTCTTAACACAAAACTCATCCACCATGTAAATATGGGGGCAAAATTCTCGGTTAATGACTGCGACAGCACCAGATCAGCAACACTTGGGCCTGAAATATCTTATCAGCCTCAAAGTAATAAACCTGTATCCAACGCAACTGTTGGCTATTCTTTTTCTAGTAATGTACCGAGCATAGGAATTCCAGAAATAATAACCAATGCCTATAGCATAGAAGAATTAAAGGTCTTAGCAGACCACATCATGCCAGTGTTCGGGGTCGGCCCATTAGACGAGGTTTATAATGCAAACTTCAAACATGTCGAACGGATCACCAAATTCGCGGCTGAATCTACAGCTGAACTTATGCTAAAAGCAGATAAGTTAGTGACGAGGATTACCGGCCCCAGCTACCCAGAAGACATGAATTTACATCACGCCAATAACCGCGTGCAAACGCTACTAAACACACCAAAAAGAATTGCACATGCAGCAAGTGAGCAGCTAGCATTACCCAATGATCAGCCAGCCCCTAAACCTAAATCACTCTATCAGGAACTCAGCACCTTGCACCCAGATCAACTAAAAGTTGTGCTGAAATTAATCAATGAAAATGCTGCCAATAGTTACGTACAGCGTATTTCAGAGATAATCACTGCACATCCAGTGCGTTAGACTTAAGCCGGGGTGGTATCAACGAAATAAAAAAAGGGCGAGCAACTAGCCCACCCTTTTCGTATCACCATTCGCAAAAACAGCAATCTTATCTATTTAACTTCCAAGCGTGGCAGCTTGCACATTTACATGATGGTAACTCTCCAACTGTTCTAAAACTATTTCTTTAGCCTGCACAGGATCAGCACCTGTGTGTTTTACAACATTTTCAACAAGCCCACCCAAAAACGCCTGTTGTCTTTTAGGGCTCCCATCTAACGCGTAATATGTGTCACTCATTTTTTGTAAACTAGCGTCTAATTGAGCATCCGCATTATTACTTACTTGGGGAGCCTTTACTGCCACGACCTCTGGCGCTTGGCTTGCAGCAGCCAGTTCAGGCGCTGGCTTATCTATTGGAAGACTAGCAGATGTGGCTTGCAAAGTACCTGCCGCGGCGATTTCAGGTACTGGTTTCTCAGCTGCTAGAGCAGGTTGCGGTAGCTCTGGTTTTTTTACCAAACCATCAAATAAAGTTGATACATTCTCTGGTTTAGCAGTGACAGAAACTTGAAAATTAACTCCTAAGTCCTGATTTTTTCCTCCAGGATCAACTGCACTAAACCCTAAATTCTGTTTAAATAGATAGGGGCCAGCTTGCTCAGAAAACATGACACTGGCGCCCGCATTTGATTTACCAGTTTCAAAGTTATAACCACCCCCAGCACCAGGAGATACGGTAAAATTATCAGTTACATGATAATCTTTACTAACTCCTACATCTACTGCTGGCAACGTAATGCCTTTACCACTTATTTTGGTAGCAGCAGTAGCAGTAACCGAAGTATTTATTGCAGGTATTCGAGCAGCTTCGCCTACCGTTAATCCAGCACTAAGCTTACCATCCGCACCAACAGTTAAAGCCTCCTCTGCAATCGAAAGAGCTTTAATATATGGGCCAATCTTGTGCTCAGGGAAAACCTGCCTAAACCCTAAAGTGCCGCTCGTTACGTTATTATTAGCATCTAGACTAAGACTAGCAGTTGCTGAGTTAGCTACATTTGCCACAGTTGGCAGCCCAACATGAAGAAGCGTTGAGCTTCCGGCTAGATTAAGTTTAGAATCAAAATTGATCTGCTCAGCCAACTTAACCTCCCCCGGAGCAAGGGTAAAATCAAGCACAGGACGTGATGGACCTTTATCTTGCTTTAAAGCCATTAGCGCATCTACATCTTTTTTTAATTCATCATAAATCATGAATGAGGGAACATCCACTACAGCTGCCGCTTTGTCAGCCTCAGCCTGCATCACTTTAATTCGCTGCGCATCATCAGTTATATTAGCGAAACCTTCCAATAATAGTTTTCGTGCTTCATTTTCTGTAGCCATGATTTTCTCCTGATTTAATCATTATTTATCTTTGTTACTAACTTCCCAAAACAAATCCAAACTGAAACCGATTCTAGCCACGCGGCAGCTCCTGAGTTTGCTGCTGTGATGATGAACGGGTATCCTCAACTGCCAAGCCAATCTTATTGGCTTTGTCAGCCAGTGCAGCTTGAAGGGGGGGGCGTTGCTGCTCTGGTAACGTATTAATGTGTGCAGCAACTGCGGCCAACTTATCCTTTGTCGTTAAAGGGACATTTTGAAGCGATTGACTATCTCCTTTCCCAACACTGTTAGTGTCAATTGCGGATTCATTGATCACTGGCACAGCACGTGGATGGGAATACTCCTCAAATTGCTTTGGTATTGGGCCATGTCGAAGCCCTTCCAAATTAACAGGTGGGGTCGGAACTGCAATTAAATTAACATTGTCAGGTCTTTTTAAAGAGTAACTCTCCAAGTCCTCCGCAACCTTCCCTATTGGCACCCTCAGTACTGTACTCAAAAACTGCATCGTTCTTTTTTCATCCTTTGGTGCAGTTCCATTCCCTAGATCTTGGTTATACAAAGCTATCCCAGCGGGAGTCCAATTCTGAAGTTTTGAGGAAGAGTGCCCAAGTTCATGCAACAAAACCTCAGCAGAACTTGTTCTATGCCACTGTTTATCCTCCCCCATATAATAACTAGCGGGCTGCTCAACGCCATTCATTTTAGGCAGGGAAATGTTTCCTATAATTACAATTGGCGTATCAAGTGGGCTCGAATGATTTTCATTGTTTTTACCAGGTGAATTATTAAATGCACCTAATTGATCTGATTTTTCATGTGAGATACCTTGTGGAAAATTTTCTGCAATATTTTCAAATAAAGGTGTAACAGCAGGTACATTTTTAACTAAAGCCTCATAAGCGTTATACACTTCACGCCTTAGTTCTGGTGTAGATTCAGAGGTATACCATGGGTGACTTTTGCTCACATATTGGCTCAAATCAACATGCACTTTACTCCCGTTTGGATTCACAACATCAAACCCTTTAACAACATCAGTACCAGTCTCAAATACCTGATTAGATATCTTAGAGTTACCTTCAAGCTGAGTTTGTTGTACCATTTAGGACTCCTTACAGCAAAATATAGTCGGTGCTCTTTATATCTCTGCACCACAAATATTGACGATTAATTAACTGAAACCGACTCTAGCCACGCGGCAGCTCCTGAGTTTGTTGCTGTGATGATGAACGGGTATCCTCAACTACCAAGCCGATCTTATTAGCTTTATCAGCCAGTGCAGCTTGAAGGGGGGGGCGTTGCTGCTCTGGTAACGTATTAATGTGTGCAGCAACTGCGGCCAACTTATCAAAATCGGTTAAGTGTTCATGCACACTATCCGGCAAAGCTTTCAGCATTGCCACAGATGCAAGCTCCTTTTCACTACTAGGTTCACTCATACTCTGATTTCTAACATATGTAGCTCTAGCTGGACCAGCTGCAGCCCCAAAAAAGTGGGTGCTTAGATAGTTTTCAACAGGAACATTTGGCTCTTCAACACCCTGAATCATCTTCTGCCTACTACCCCCGGTAGCCGTGTGAAACGCCATATCACGATCATTCATATTTCTTGCAAGCCTATCCGGGGTGGTTAGTTCACCAGCTACGTGACCAATTTCATGCGAAAATACTCGTTCTTTAGTGAATTTGTGCTCAGAACCATCTACTCCGGAGTAGTTACGCATATGCTCAGGATTAAAGTCAAAATTTAAAGTGCGAGAACCTTGCTGCCATTCATTGTTTCCGGAATTATTAACTCTGACTGTATTAGCCGTATTATGTGCGGTACGCATGTCTACTAATAGCTGTAGTGCAACCGGGTCTGCAGCGTCTAGTTTATCCTGTAGTATTTGAAATAAACCCTTAACTTCTGCATTGTTCACAGCAGCGCCGGATAAGGTGAATTTTATCGGTAAAATTTCTTTGTTGTGCGTAGCAGTCAAATAAAAAGAATTTGTAGAATCTAATTCAATATGGGCCATGATTATTCCTTAATTAATAGTACAAATTATTAATTCATAGATATGTAGACTAAGCACATTAGTTAGCATGGATGTGCCCCACAGCTTGCTACACTAGAATTTCTAAGGATTATTGTAAATACAACATTACAGCTTGTAACAAACTGTAAGCTTAATGCATTAAAATACCATCCACACCTCAGCGCATCACCAACATTGGCGATACTCAGCATTTATTATTAATGGCCGAGTTAAATCTAGCTGCTTAGCTAAAATCAAATGTTGCATAAATGCGGCCTTGCAGCATGAATTATCGAAATTCCCAGCCATGAAATAGCGCGTGAGCCGAGTGGGCTAAGATTCACTGGGGTGATGAGACTACGTCGTTGAATACTGATGTTCATGGGCACAGTTATGCCTTATAAAGTAAAACTACAGTTACTTTTGCAATAAGTTGTACCAGCCTCAAGTTGTCAATAATTGCGACAACCAACAATCTGAGGATGACGCACTGGATGATTATTGCTGTTACATTCAATGCCGATATATTTCTTGAGCTTCTGGAGACTTTGAATAAAGTACCCCGCCGCAAGCATCTGGATATAAACTGCATTTCTAAAACCCACAGCCTTTAGACAACATGCGCCTCAATAGGTGGGGATTCAACCCGCAGAGATTAAAGCCAACCCTATATCAAACATCCATCCCCATCATGCGGCACAAATCATCTGCGTAGGCTTTGAGTGCTGCTTCATCCATTTCATCTGGTGGTGGCTTTTTAACACTGGAAAAGTCCACAGTAAATTCCCCTGCCACTTGTGAACTCATGTTTGCAATATCTTCAGCGGTGACTTGACGCTTTAACATTGCTCCGCCGCCTTTTGAGGGCACTTTTACTGTAACCGGGGCATCGCTCCCGTTTTGCTTATGATGTTCAATAAGGTCAAGAAGGGGTACGTTGGCAGCCAGTTCACCCAGCCGAATAGCATTATCCATCTGGGCTCTGGTCGGGGCTTTTCCACCCAGTGCGCGTAGTGATTTTGATACAGTCTTGAGGCGGCTAATAAACACTTGGTCCTTAAAGTAAACCACTTTTTCAGCCAGAATCGGCCGTACATTTTCCATGATAATTAGCTCTTTACGCTCACCTAGGCTGGTAATCTCCTGCGGCAGCATCATGGCGCGCTGCTGCTCAGAAAAGCTGTTTGTATCGTTATCCGTCTTAAATAAACTTCTAGACCGAGACTTAGACACAGATTTCACCGTCTGGTAACCCAACCATTCAGAGATGTCTTTGGCTGTTTGCGTTTCAGATGCCTTGGGAGGAAAAATGATATTAAGCGCATGGTTTGTAGTAAACGTTTGCGCGGCATCTTGCCCGTAAACCTCTACCAACTGGGTCGGGCTTTGGATAATAGGCAACATACGCAGGTTATAACCTGCAATATAACTTATACCCTTGGACAATATATTGATCTTGCCAATGGCCGTAAATTCATCCATCAGCAAAATGCAACTGTATTTAAGTGCCTTATTCTGGCTGGGTAGTTCACGCGTATTCAGATCAATCAACTGTTGAAAGAACAGATTTAGCAATGGCGTCATGCGTTCCAGATTATCTGGCGTCACGCCAAGGTAGATAGACATGCGTTTTTTACGCACATCCCGTAAATCAAAGTCGTTGGCGCAGGTTGCCGCATCTACCAGCGGATTCATCCATAGTTCCAGCCGTGACCGGAGGGATGTCATTACACCAGCACGGGTATTCTCAGCAGAGATAGAAATATAACTATTTAATGCACGAATACACACACCAGAATATGGATTGCCTGCAGCTGCTCGCTCGTTAATGAGCTTAGCAAAATACTCAGCTCCATCGCCATTTGCCAGCGTCTCCCGAACCACCTGACCAAGTGTTAGTGGCTTTTCTGGGCTTTCAGCCAAGAGCAACACAATCCCCAAAAACAGGCTACGTGGAGTCGCAGTCCATATGACATCAGTGCCTTGTACGTCAGGAAACAGCATACTTGCAATTTTTTGTACGTCATCAATTCTAAAGTTAGGATCTGAACTAATGTACGCCAGAGGATTGTAACGATGCGTGCGATAGTCAGTAGCTGCCGGATTAAAAAGATAGCAGCTCTGACCATGTTTTTTGCGAAAGCCGCTAGTGACATCCCAGTTTTCCTGCTTGATGTCGAGCACTACGATGCTCTCTGACCAGTTCAGCAAATTTGGAATAACGATACCCACGCCCTTACCGCTACGCGTAGGGGCTGAGATAATCGCGTGCTGCTGACCGCCAAACATCAGATATTTTCCACGGTAACGGCCAACGATAATGCCTTTATCTTTCAGCAAGCCGGCCTTTCTTATCTCACTGGTGCTAGCAAACCTGGCATCACCAAACAACTTTTTACGCGCAGGAATAAGCAACGCCAATAAAGGCAAAAAGACCACAACTAAACCAATGCCGCATGCGTTGTAAATCTTGTGCAGCACAACCGGGTTACCCCGATAGTAGTACCAATATTGGTATAAGGTCAGCATATCTGCACTGTTTGGATCTTTGCCAACCATCAATAAAAACGCTGTGCCAGAAATGAGTAGCCATACGGCAGCCACACCTAGTAATAGCCCTAGCAGAACGAACTTACCCTCTGGTTTACTCAGTGTGGCGTGTAGCGCGCTACTCATTAACCGAACTCCATGTTGAAGCTATAACGTAGAAATATCATAGCTACGTTCTTGCTGATTATGTTGCAGCTTAACTGGTTGACTTATTGATGCAATTTGTCCACTCAAAATCGCATCAACAATACGCTGATCCGCACCATCCAAAATCACACCTGGCTGGCTCATATTGGTCGCCTGCGACATGATGGCATCTCGTGCGCTAAATGCCATTTTCAACGCACTATATTTAGCAACTGCGGCTGTCTCTTCTGCGCTTCGATTTGATGACTGCAAAACCCGTAAATAGGTCGCTGCCATGTGGTATCTATCTTCAAGCACCTTTTCATTGGTCACTGTTAGTGGTGCCTGAACATTAGCTGCTGACAATGACTGTGAATTATTGAGGTATCTCAATCTGGTCACAGGGTCATAATAAATCTCACGCAAATGACGCTGATGGTAAAACAACACAATATCCAAGGTAGTAAACAGACGTTGCTGAATATATTCAGCATCAAGATGCGCACCAGTACTGCTATCTTTAATCAATGCAGTTAGTTGCTCAAATGCCTCAAATGCGCCATTTGCATGCATGGTAGAGATGGAGCCAGGATGCCCTGTATTCACCGACTTAATAAATTCCCACGCTTCATCTCCACGTAACTCTGCCAGCAGAATACGATCTGGCTTCATGCGTAAGCAAGAAGCCAGCGCTTGCTTGGGCGTTACCTTCGAGCCACCTTCGTCTTCACGAGCATAAAACAGGTGAACCCGATTAGGGTGATGCAGATACAGCTCATGTACATCTTCTATAGTAATCAAACGCTCATGTAGTGGAATGCTACGAATTAAACTCTTGGTCACGGTAGTCTTGCCTGAGCCAGTTTTTCCCACAATCAGAATATTGCGTTGTGACCGTACGCCAAGATCAAGAAAGTCTTTAATCTTGCCTTCGCCCCTTAATTGCAATAACTCATGCTCAAAAGGCTTTAACCCTTCTTGAAGCTCGGAAACCTCTCTAAACGCACCTTGAGAATCAAGCTCATCAAGTGTCAAATCCAGCTTACTAGGTTTACGAATGGTAATTGAAACCGTGTGCGGCTCACATGCTGGTGGAATAAGCACTTGTACGCGCTCACCACCTGGTAGTGATGCTGAAAGTACTGGCCTATCAGCACTGATGGATTTACCGTTATAACTGGCGATCAATGTGGCCAGTTGTCGGCAATGTGCGAACGAAAGTGCTGGCACTACGTGTCGCTGCCACCCAGCATTACCCTCTGTCCATAATTCTCGAGGACGATTGACGCAAAGCTCAGTCAGCGTGCTATCTTCAATAAACTCGAGAATCGGTGCTAGGTACTCCTCAAGCATGACAAATGATTGAGCATCGTCATACTTGATGTCTTCTAACTTAGCCTCATGTAAACCGAGCGACATCAAAAACCTATCACTCTTTTAATTCCAAGCCGTATACACTAGAAAAATCAAGATCGCGCACTACCATTACCTCAATATGTGCGCCTTGATTCATCGAAAATACTGGCGGAATATTCACAAACTTTTTCAACATCTCAGTGCTCAACTTATCCATCGTACGAACGCCTGAACTAGCACCGCCTGCTGATGTGCCAGGTGCAACCTGCACCACAGTACCAGTATTTCCGTTAGGCGCTGCCGCTGCCTTGGCGTAATCGAAAGATTCTTGCACCAGACTCAACATGATAACTGCGCCAAAACGCTCAAGAAAATGGTTATCCACATACCCTTCAAAACCCGTGCGCCCCAAGGAGTCAGTTCCCGGAGAGTTTAGTTCCACCACCACACCTTTTGGCGTTTTAGCACGGGTCCACAGTACAAAAATTCGCACCATGCCCTCATCAATGCCACTCTTATATTCACCCAGCAATTGCGAACCTCGGTCGAGCATAATTACCCGTCCATTATCCGAGTAAACATCCCGCGTCAATCGGCATGTCACCAAACCAGAATACGTGCTGTTAATTGCCGTTTCTAACGCACAATCCAACGCTGTACCTTTGGTAATCAGGTAATTGCGGTTAGATAATATTCCTGCAGACACGCCTTGAGTCACCATGGGGTTAAGCTTTTTACTTAAGTCATTGATCTCACCCGCAGCATCAAACGCGCGTTGAAGTTGCACAGCATCCAGCTTATCTAACTTACCCTTTTGCTGAGTGGATTGAGGTACAGCACTCGTATCACTTGCATTACTCGCTGCGGTTTTAATCTGGCGTAACGCATCATCTTTTGGACTATCAGGCTTTATAGTATCAGGCCTAGCGTTATCAAGCTTTTCACCCAATAGCACACCCGCACTTAACTTACGATCAGTCCAATCCGGCTCATGTGGTTTACTCACAGCGTGCGCTGCCTGCAATGCAATTGGAGCAACTGCTGTTGGTGTTGCCTGTATTGGTGTAGGTGCTGGCATAATCAGTGGCGGCATCGTATTTGCAATTGGGGCGGCGTCTATGGTTGGCGGACGCGGTGGCGCCAACGTAGCCTCTTCATTTTGTCCAGTTTTTAGCACCACATAAACCACACTGGCAATTGCAATTAACCCTGCCACAATACGTACATACCCAGCCCCAAAACCACTAGATCGATTAGCCGAAGGTAAATCATGCTCCAGTTCAGCTGTTGCTAGCGATTCAACCTCAGCCTCTCTGTGAGAATCTAGCATGTGCGCATCATCAGGCTGCTCCCCCGGTTCATATCTACCCAATACCGGCACATCATTCGCTGACTTCATGCGCAAAAGTGACCGAGCCCGACTGACTACTTCTTGGAGATTCATTTATTTCACCTCTCTCACAGTACGCTCGACCCCTGGCGTTACAGTGCCAGAGCGATCATTATAGTCACCCAAATCAAACGCCTTATTCAGAATACACGTAACCGCATCCCCTTTACGCAACTTCAGCTTGGGCACGACAAGATGCACAACAATCGTATTGCCTTCCACATGCGTATTGATTAACGACTCCTTGCCATCCTCATCTACCATATAAACAGCAGGCATATCGCGATTATTACTAAAAAGTAAGTAAGTAAAACGACCATCGTCACGCGCACCTGTTGGGCTAATTAACTCAGAGCCAGCCACCCAGTAGTCAAAGTTAGAGCCTTCTGGTAACGTCTCAGTTGGGTAAGCAAAACTCTTATCAGCAGGTGCTTTACCCTTATGTGGCAGCGTAGGCCCATCATAAATAGTTGCCTCTGCCAGCTTAGATCTTATTTCACCCTTACGTGACTTGAACTTTTCACCCTGCATTTTCTGCTGCTCCTGCTCTTGCAAGGCTTTCACCTTACCCTCAGCTTCTTCTACTTTTCTCTTAGCCTCGTCTTGCGGGTAGCGGAAAGATAAACCATAAATAAGCTTAGAATCACGCCAGGCAGAGCTGTCATTAAGCCTGCGCGTTACCACATCCAATGCAAAGTGATAAACACGTTTATCGGTTATCACCGTCATATTCGTGCCGGCTTGTTTTTCTTTTGGCTTCACAAATAAGCGACTGCCACGCGGCACGATATTCCATGCTCTATCATCGCCAACGGCAATATCTTTAATCGACTCCCCATTATCAAACTCAACCAAAGTAGATACACCATAAAATGTCGTCAGCTTAACTACATCCAGCGGGTTGTAATCCACAACCAATACCCGTGAGTCATAAGGATGGTTGTCGGGTATCGACTCAGCGCTTGCCAGCATGGGCAACAACAATACAATCAGCAGTAATTTTTTCATATTATTAAAGGCTCCTATGGTGCAGACTGAATAGCAGGCACGGCTACTGGTGCAGCCTTATCCGGCATTGCGCCAGCTACTGCTGAAACCGGTGCAGCAGGTACTGTTGGCATCGCTGTAGCAACAGGTTTAGATCGCTCTTGTATATTTGTGTAATTCAACACCTGAAAACCGAGCGGATTCACCGCACGATCTCTCTCAGACATTGGCGCACTGGAAAAACGAAAATACACGGTAGCTGTCCACTCTGAAACATCTCGCACGCCACTACCGTTAACAGCATCTTTTTTGTAACGGATCTGCGCAACACTTGGTCGAAGAAAAGTTGTATTCTGGATAGCAATCGTACTGTGCCCATCCTTGCCATAAACATTAAGTGGTGAATGTGAGTTTTTCGGGTCAAACTCAAGTAGATACCGCGACTGCTCAGCAGGCGAACTCATCACTCCCACGTTGTAATAGTAATCATCAGCCAAAGGCTGAAAATACCCCTCACGAAAACGCACATAAGATTGCGCAAAATATCGGTTAACCGCTTCGTCATATGTAGTACTGCCGTCACCCAATGGACGCAACACATCAGCCATACCAGTAGTATCATTAACACGAACCACATATGCCTCCACTCTTTGCAACGGTGTTAATGTCGATATCGTATAAACAGCAACACCCATCAACGCTGCAGAAATGCTTGCTATAATCCAAGCAACACGGCGAGATTTCTCCAGCGCCATCACCTTATCGGTTTCCCAGGAACGCGCCTCCTTCAGGTACTTGGCAAGGTTCTTTTTCTCAACCGCGCTTGCCATATGCCCTCACTTCCTCACAAGACACCATGCGACCAGTTCCGTCAAACGAAGCGCCTTTTTGCTTCTCCACGTTAATAGGACGATAAGACCCCTTACACTCAGTCGGCTTGGGTGGCCCAGTAAAAGCAGTACACCCGGTAAGCAGACACATCACTAAGCAGCATCGCATTATATTCAACATCATCACACCCCTTTTTCATTCACACTGGCAAACTACATGCATTATTTTTGTTTTACTTTCTTGCCAGCCCAGTATTCAAGCTCAACGACAAGCTACGTCCAATCGAGTCAGCCACAGGCGGCACTCTAGATAAAAACTGATGGAGCACAACACATACCAGCACAATGCCAACACCAGACGCTGGGGAAGGCGCAGAAGCACTTGTCGTAATATCGCTCCCAGCGATTATATCTCCGAGAAGATTCAACACACGATCTGCCATATACACCGTAAAATGTGTCTGTAAAACACTCCAGAGCACCATCAGCACCATATTCACCGCCATACCAAAAATCACCAGTAGTATCACGTTACTCAGCACCTGCCCCAACCATGCTTCAAACAAACGTCGCGTCCCATCAAACAACATTAGCACTATGAATATAGGCCCAACGGACAACAAAATGGCCAACATAAACTTTGCAAATACCAATGTGGTAATAATCGTTGCGGCCAACATGGTTCCGGCCAAAACCGTCACACTCCCTAAGCCAAACATCACCAGATCAATACTGTCCCCCCCGGTCTTGATGCCTTGCTGAAAATAATCAAAACCTAACGTATACATAAAACTCAATGCTTGGCTTGCCATCACCACCTGTTTAGTTTTATAACCCGTAATAAACTCAAACAGATTTTCTGAGCCATTCCAAATAAAGTTATAAACATACTTTATATACAGCTTATTGCTTCCTTGAGCTCCAAGCTGGTAAACCCCTGGAGTTCCCAAAGAGTTAAGTATTGGGCTCTCGGTGCTAACAAGTTGCTCATGTAAGATGTTATCCGCGGCCACAGGAACATCCTTTGTAATATCAGGGTCAAAATAAACACTGCCTCCAAAGCCCAACACCAAACCCATTACAATCGCCAGCTTGAAAATACGTGCGAGTCCATCCTGAACAACTTCGCTAATCAGCCCTTTCATCATGGCAAAACCCCAGAGCATTATGTACAGCACAAATGTGGTCAATATTACCGGCCGTAAATGATTCACCAACCTAGCCGAGGTTTCCAGCGCCAGCCCGCCTGCACCATCCATGGCATCAACCAGAGTACTAATAAAAATTGCACCATCTACTATCGGGATCGCTGCCATCATTTACCTCACACTATTGGATTAATTTCAACACATCACCATTGGTGATAGCGGTGTTAAATTTTGACGCTGCATCTGTATAAACCCACCATAGCGAATACAGGCGGAAACTCAACCATTGAACCAGCGCCCCTCTCTACACATTTCCCCTTTTAAAGAAATGCTGATTGCAAATAATCCAGCCACCAACGATTACCGACTCTTTAAACCACGCTCAAAATATCGCGATGCGTAAGGATTATTCTGTAGCGCTTATGCAAAAAACTAGTTATAAAAATCAGGCGTTCTGGCTACTTTCTCCCTTAGCCTTGCTACTGTCTTTGCACTCAGTTTAGAGCTGGCCACACGCTTATTTTCGGCTTCAATTTTTGTTGTAAATTCTTTCAATACAGCTTCATTTTCTTTTTCTAATTGCTTAATCTTTTTCTCGTCAAGATCCCCATTTGCAATTTTGCTTGCCAACACTTGATCAAGCTCAGCTTTCTTTCCCTCTACTCTTGCATTTTGTTTCGCTAAAAAACTTGTATAAAATTTACTTTGAATAAAAGGGTGAGCATCATCCACGCTAATCTCTGCTAGTTTCGCTGCAATTTTGTTGCTAGTCATCGTTTTCAACGCAGTTGCTCTTGCAGCCATGCTATCTTTATCTTTGGTAATTTCACCCTGTGCAGCCGCGTGCTCATCCAGCATGCGCTGCGCCAACAGATCTTCACGATCCTTATCATTGTCAGCCAACTGGTCAGCTCTGATTTGATACCAGCTACTAGCATCAATCGGAACATCTATTGTTTCTTTTATAACTTTGGGCTGAGTCTTTCCTGTCTCTGCATCTGTAATATAAATGACATTGCCATCATCATCTCTTTCAAGCTTACTATTAACCGCCAATGCCAATGGATAGTTATCACCCTCTTTGAATGGCGCTTGGGGTGCTAGCGTTGTATTCCCGACTACTCGTGCACGTTCATCGGCTGCCGCTGTAATAGCGTCTTTAGCCTTAGTCTGCTTGACTAAAGTAGCCGCAGCTAACTCGGCGCTCTCTCTGGCATTTTTCGCATCCAAGGCATCCTGAATGACCTTGGCCTGATATGCTAAGGCGCTCTGGTATGCCACATCAGCATTAGTTGCTGCCGTTTGCGCAGTGGTACGCGCCTGCTGTATATCCCACAGGGTGGTGTAAGTATTATTAGCTTCCTGTTGGGCCACTTGCGCCTGTTGCAGCGTAAAACCAACATCATCACCAGCCTGTACTGCCGCCAAAAGTGCATTAGCCTCAGCAACCCGTGCATCAGCCACAGTTAACTGATATTCCAAATCATCTGCCAATGCCAGCAATGGCAACGAAAGTAAACTTGCAAGCGCAAAAGTAACCCACTGATTTTTATTCATCATCGTTCTCCAGATTTTCAGCATTTAAAAAGTTGATTCAACCAAATACCAAACAACTACCAAATAATATTAGTACAGCGCAATAAAGTATTAACTCCCGTTCCTCACACTTTTCTCATCAGTTTACTGGTCTAAAAAACTGAGCAAGACCTTCACATTTAACTTACCAATTTACTGGTTTAGTTAAATAGTGATAACCTTTACGGTTATTACTGCTTTAGCCTACCAAAGTCTTAAAATCCATTCACTTTCTACTACCACAGGCATAAGTGCGACTAACCCTGCCTTGCAAGGAAGTCTTACTAAATGCTCAATGTAAACGCACTTCATATATCATCTGTCCATACTAAGTAACAGGTACCAACGATCATTACATATCCCACGGCTTGACTATAATTGCCGCGGTAACGATATCCATCGGCTTCAGCTCCAGCGTCTGCAGTCGTTGTTGCTTTTCCCTTTGTTTTTCTACCCGAGCCTGCGCCCTTTCCAGCAACTGTAGTGAAGCCACCTTGATTTGCTCATTTAGCAGTAGCGCCTGCTCTACCTGAATGCGGGCTGAGATATCAGCAGTGTCTTTTTGTTCCTTGGCGCGCGTATCAATTTCTTTTGAAAAATTCTTTAGCACAGGTTGCCGCTTAGCAGCCAGTTTGTAAGCTAGTTCCGCAAGCGTACGATTCAGGGCGGCCTGATCCGTGTTGTCCTGCATTTTATCATCTGAATTCAAGCCAACTGCGGCGGCAACGTGTGCCTTCACCTTATCAAATATAGTTAAAACCTGACCGCCATCTGTACCGATAGGATTACCATCGATATCAACAGTTATGGGGTTACCATCTCTATCAACACTATTGGCAGGTGCTCCAGCCTTGGTATTCTGCAACGCCTTTGCATACTCATCTGGCAAATAGCCATCTCCCATCCCTAGTTTCGCCTCCGAATTAAGTGCAGCCTTACCGGCTACACGCAAACCATTGACCATTTCCATGGCTTTTTTTGCCTCGTCCTTCACAGCCGACAGTTCCATCACTGTCTGGCCTAGTTGGGTCTCTGTTTTAAACCAGTTAATTTGTTCCTCAACCCACTTCTTTTTTTCTTCAATAAAATTTTTTGCATCTTCAATCCATCCTGCAAGGGTGGTGGCAGCGGTTTCAGCATGCCCAGCGGAGTTGACTGTCGTCTGGGGAACGTCAATCACATTAAGAACATAGGCAAAAACACTAGATGTAGCGGTTAAACAGTACATCATTACAATTACTTTCAACAATCTCATCATGACAACACTCCTTTTCTCATGCGTTGAAATTCTGGCAACCACACTGCGGGATCATTACCCAACTCGGCGACTATGCGCTCCGACAATGATGCGGTAGCCGTGTTGCCAGAGAGCACGGCCAGTTCATCGTCAAATCCACGCAGGCTCAGTTCGGCGACAACCGAATTTTGCCCTTGACGAATCAGAAACTGGCGCGACTTTTCGCCAAGATCCTTAATAATTTCATATTCGCGTACCGTCAGCTTGAAGCCATTAACGTAATCTTCATAATCAGCGGCTGGATTAGGCAAAAATATCTTGGTAGCAGTTTGCTCAATCAGTGAATGGCTGATTTTGGAGCGCAACGCATCGCGTGGTGATTGCGTAAACATCACCAAAAACCCATTTTGTTTACGAATCGTCTTCAGTTTGTTCTGCACTAAGTCTTCAAAGTGATTATCCAGCAACAGCTTCCAGAACTCATCCATAAAAATAATCAGGCGACGGCCGTCAATCAACTTTTCAATACGGTGAAACAAATACATAATAATTGGCGTACGCACTTCATCATTTTCGATAAATTCGGTCACATCAAAACCAAAAATGGGGGAACCATCCAGCGAAAATTTATCTTCAGCGTTATCAAACACCCAACCCAACGCACCGCCACGACACCAACGCGCCAAGCGCGCCTGTAGACCGTTTTCATCGGTAGGGTCAAAGAACTCAAGCAATGCGCTTAGCCTGCGTTTAGCCTTGGCAGCACCCATCACACCGGCAATGGCCTGATTGATTTGCTTACTCTGCGAAGGTGAAATAGGCAAACCTTCGTGTTCTACCAACTTTTTAACGAGCTGCTCCAGAAAAATCATATTCTCTGGTGTTGGCTCCATCTGGAATGGTGAAAAGCCGCTGGGAACGCCATTCTTAATGGGGTAATACTTACCGCCCATAGCGCGCACACCGATAGAGGCACCGAGATCCTTATCAAACACAATATAAGTGGCTGGATTCTCTGGTGGTTGATTGAATTTCATAGACATCGCCAGCATGGTCATCTCCAGCACGGTTTTGCCGCCTCCAGATTGGCCGATCACCATGGTATTGGCAAGATCGCGATGATTACGATCCACCTTGTTCTCATGCGCTTCAGTACGATGAAAATTAAAGTAGTACGGGCTACCAGAACGCGTTTTCAGTATCATCACCGCATCGCCCCATTGGTTATGGCGGATGCGACCGATGGGATAATTGTGAAAGCTAGAAAAGGCAGCAAAATTACGGCTGGTAATGTCGCCCACGCGCACTCGGTATTGAAAATTTCCCGGTAGCTGCGCCCAAAAAGAACCAGCAATGCCAATATCCTCACGTGTCCACTTCATGCCGGCATTAGATAGCGCCGTGCCCGACAAATTAATATTATCCTTCAACATTTTTGGCGTTTCTGCATACACCAGCAAAGTAAGATGATGCGTACCCATCACAAATCGGTTCGATACCAAATCATCCAGCGCCTTATCAATATCAGCGATTTGTGATTTAGCCACATCGCCCGCATTTACCATGCGCTGCTGCTGGCGCGTCATGCGTCCAACTGCCACAGCTTTGGAAAGGAATGTAAACGACTGCGTCAGCACCAACTCAAATGGCAAACTCAATAACTCATCAAGCCCACCGGGTGCCGTGATAGAGGGGTATTCCTGAATCACCAGCATACTTGCCTGCCGCGTATCCGTTGGGGTTCTGATCATCATTAACCCACCCCTGCCGAAAAATGACCTTGATGTGACCAGCGTTTCAGATAACTCAGCACGCGGCAAAGGCACCCGCTGCCACTCGCCATTGACTAAAAATGCTAAAAACTCTGCTACTTCTGAAAACATCAAGCCATTGTGCTCATAGCAACCCAATACTTCAGGCTCATAACGAGATAGCGACACCAAGGCAGCACCTACCACATCGCGTAGCGCCTCAATGTGGTCAAGCTGCTCTTCTTCACGCTGGCGCATGGATTTTTTATTGAAACTTGCGAAGAAGCTTGCCATTTTTACAGGCTCAGGACGATACACAAAAGTGACGTAAAGCTCATTAATCAGCATGGGCTTGCCTGCGAAGCTTTGCTTATATTTCTCGTTAAAGTCATGACAAAACCCAGGCGGGAATTCACCGCCCGGATATTCTGAATACCAGCGCCGTACCACGTGCGTCCACAACGCTACATGCGGCGAACCTATATTGCGCATCATGCCATTGAGCTGATCGTGCCAGACATTAATATCCTCAACGTCCGCGCTCTCGTGTGATGCGCCTTGCAAGCGGATAGTTTGCAGCAGTTCACCGTTGCGCAACTTCACAACGTCTTCAGTCACATGGCTGGAATAGGGGACAAACTCAGCAGTTGTCACTTCAGATTTCAGCTTGCTCATGAATTTGAATAACTCTGCCACTGCCCGCCCTCCTTTATTTATTATCCAACCGCACTTTTAATCCTGCACGATCGCCGAACACCAACTTAGACTTACACCCTAAAGCCTTTGCACCGTGAAACCTTTGCAAGTACACCTAAATATCAGCAAAAAAGTTTTTAAAAAACGCATCAATAAAGGCGTACTTACAAAGGCCTCACGGCATTACATCAATATTACAAAACACTACAACTCACTGAACTACAACTCACTGAACTACAGCCACTTATCCCAACCACTTATTAACTGTGACTGGCGAAAAACTGGCCATTCCCCAAAAACCACCATTGCGACAGCGCGACGTGGTTTTTGACCACGCCGCGATTTCGGCAAACACTCCCGGGTCATGCGCACTAATCAGGTAAAGAATGCCATGAATCGGCACTACACACGCCAGATACAGCGGATTACCCGACATTACGTGCTCAATCGCCATCACCATAATTTCCGCCACAAAGGCCGCATACGGGACACCCATAATCATGGGCACCCGTGTCAGGCCAACAAACAGTACATCTTTATGTAAATTTGAACTTGATTGGCTCATAATCAAACGCACATTAAGTACAGCTACCAGGAATAGAAAAGTCAGTCTCAACTGCTGCTGTATCAGGATTATCACCCACCGTCGCAGGAGTCCAGGTCGACCCACCAGCCGAAATACACGACAATGTATCAGTCGCACCAGCTATAGATGCACTAGCACAGTACGATGAACGACCTGAGACAGTAATCTCACCTTTAGGATTCCTTCTCTCCAATCGTTCAGGTATCCAAGTCCCACCAGCAGCAGTACAATCCGAAGAGTTAAATGCGTCAACCACATCGGTGTTGTTTTTAACCGCAATCCGCGTATCTACTTGCGCATCAGGTGCAACCCAGTTAATAATCTGCCCGGCACTAAACATAATCACAATACCGACCACTACCTTGATAGCATGACCCCACTCAAGTTTGCCTGCCATGGCCATTAAACCCAGCGCAATCACGGCAACAATGGCGATAGTTTTACCCAGCGTACCTTGCAACGTGGCGCCAACAGCGGTCACTGCGGCATCCCAAGGAGCTGCTACTGCAATTTCAGGTATTACCAATGCACCAGCACTAGCCAGCAATAATACTTTTGCCACCCGTAAAAAACGTTTGCGCTGCACTTCACTCCCTAGCGTACTTACACCCGCGAACACCCGTTTAAACCACTGATAAAATTTCATCATCAATCTCCTATATGTAAACTTAGTAAACGTTCAAAGTTGCGCAGTGGATAAATCGCACAACATTTACCGCTGACACATGAAAACACACACAGGTAGCAGGTAGCATCACCATGTTTGGTGATGCTACCTGCCAACAACTCACTACTCATCCGTTAACCAATACCAAACACATTTTGAGGTAGCGCCTACCACACTAAGGTAATTTTGAGCACAAGTACTCACCATCAGCGCCATGTTCTAATCATTTACTTTCTATAACTCTAAAATTATTCTATTTAATTAAATGGCCAAACTAGTTAATTAAATGACCAAACTAGGTGATGTTTTTCTACTAATGATTACAGTAGAGTATCTTTCCGACTCCCAAAGCTAAAAAAACTGGTATGCGTACCTGATAAAAGCATTGCAAAAGCAGCATGCTCAATTGAGAATATTTGAAGGATCGCCATGGACTTTTATGCCCTAGCAGCAGAGTGTGCGCCTTGGGTGGCGCCACAAACAATGGCAGCTATAGTGAGAACAGAGTCTTCTTTTCAGCCGCTCACTATTGGTGTCAATGGCGGTGCAAAGCTGTCACGCCAACCAATATCCAAAGATGAGGCTGTAGTAACAGCACGCTGGTTAATTAACAACCACTACAATATTGATTTGGGGCTGGGTCAGGTGAATTCTGCAAATCTAAAAAAAACCGGATTACGCATAGAAGATGCTTTCGACCCCTGCAAAAATCTCGCAGCAGCGGCCACCATATTGCAGCAAAACTACCAGTCAGCTAACCAGCAAGGGTTACAGGGGCAGCCTGCGCTACATGCCGCGCTATCAGCCTACAATACCGGATCACTGACCCGAGGCTTTGCCAATGGCTATGTACAAAAAGTGGTTAATAATGCTGACCTACAATCTCCATCTACCACAGTACGCCCTATTGCACTCGTACCACGTCCGGCTAAAGTTGCACAAAAAAATGCCAAACATCTTATAAAGAATCGCCCGATTCTCGACAAAAGTAATGCTGGAACTAATACTGACATGGATCAGGTACAACCTGACTCAAGCATTATGGTTTATGCAACGCGCCACTCACCCAGCCACGGCAATGCACCGACAGCAAGCTTAGGCGACATCTTGTTTTCACAACAAGATGTAAACACCACCAAGAAATCAGCGCCTGTTGTTGAACCTGCGACTGAAACTATACATACCACACAGCCAGTGCGCCTGCTTGCATCAGCAATACCCGCAGGTGACCAGACAATATGTGCGCAAGACACCATACAATGCAGCGATGGAAGTTGGGTTGGACGTAGTATTCCTAAATGTGATTTTGCTTGCCCTACCATGCCAACAATTAACCACATTTATCAATGACCAGAATAATGACGCGAACAATGACGTTTTTTATTATAGATGCCTGATCACAACCCCAATAAGGAGTTATTTAGTTGAACAAGTACACCAAAATCGCCATCACCATTTTCAGCATATCAATGAGCGCTTGCGCCCTGGCTCCATCCGCAAATACGCCGATGACCAAGATTGGTAACGATTATGAGACGAATGGTAATGCAACAGGTGTTCACCCATTTATCTACGGAAATCGCACACTCATAGAACTCAAAGAGGCGCCTATCTGGCTATCAATCCCTTTCTGGCTAAAAGTTCATGATGAAAATGGCAACTTGGTAAACTACAAAAGAGATGGTAATTACTACACTCTTGAACAGAAACTTGATCACTTCACAGTTTCCACGGGGACTCGCTCAGTGACCTTCAATCTTGCCGCATCAGAAGAACCACTTGCTGAACCAAGAAATTTGCCTAAAGAGCTTTCAGAAGTTACTTCCGATGTATCAAATAAAAGTGAAACTGCCTTATCGGCACGCTCATCTAAACTGGACATTAATACTAACCTTCAGTTTGAACCGGTTTTTAGCATCATGAAAGAGCAGCTCAAACAGTATCGCCAGTTACTGCAGCAATCGGAAGTTAAACGTAACGCAACCGACAAAGAGTTACAGGCTTTGCATAATAAATTAGATAGCCTGGATAAAAAAATGACCGATGGCATTGCCATCGTTCACGTCTATTTTAATCGCAACAGCATCAAATTTGAGCCTGATGAGGATGTATTGAATGCATTACTTTCTGCCGCCAGAATTGCCAAACAAATCAAAATTGATGGCAGAACGAATGCAGCTATTGACGACAAGCAATCTATGGCAATTGCTATACAAAGAGCAAAAAATACCAAACGTTTTCTAGTGGAGCATGGTGTTGACGAAGCTAAAATCCATACTTCATCATTAGGGTCCGGGGACAGCATTACTGCCAGACACAGCAAAGAAGGTACATTATTCAATAACCGGGTGGCTATTGCCATAATTAACGACTAACTATAATTTACATCAGCATCAAGAATATAGAATATTCATCAAGCACAATAAATCTTGCAAAAATATCAAAGAATTTAATCAATATTGGTGATGAAAATATATTGTTGGCAGGTATAGTTTTCATCCATATGCCTACGCTAACCGTATGTCGAGTTGTGATGCATAAGCATAGCTGTGTCACGCTGCACAATAGCTACATGCATTAAAGTTTCATATACCAATTACAATAAAGAGGATTGAAAGTATGGCTGAACAAAATATGAATGTAGTAGCTACAGCCGGTCCACCACAAAGTCACTGGCGTTTAGGGCGTTACGGAGCAATTGAAGTGATCTTTGATAGGAGTGAGTTTGAAGCCGCAGAAAATTTATTTATAACTGCCAAAACTAAAGAACTTAATGTACATGCAAGCACACATACTCTTGACGGTTACCATTATGTAACTCTTTTGAATACAGAGAGTGCCAGAAATCTTGTGAGAGAATCTGGAGTGAAATTTGCAACGGAGATGCCTGATCACGATGGCATTCTTACAACTAAATTAGATGACCGTTTTCATACCACCTCCAAGGTAAAAATTGGTGGCGCCGTGGGTGCCGGCCTGACATTAGCCTATGCTGTTAAGGAAATGCAACCAGCGCTTGCACAAGGCAACCTTGCTGGCGCTGCGACGGTAGCACTTCAGATCACTGAAGAAACAATAATCAGCGGTGCATGCTTATCTACCGCTGCAATGACGGCTTTACCAGCGCTAGAAGTGCCATTGCCACATGTTGGAGTGCCACTATACCTCGGTGCGGTGTATGCTGGATATGTAGCATGCACACAGGCCGTAGATGTGAGTAAATCTTTAATAAAGTCTGCCGAACAGATACTTTTCGAATCTCAAGTAATAACTAACGCAAAAAATAATGGGGTAGACCCTACTATCGCGCTACAAGCCGCCCGCGTATTGCATGAAAATCCATCATTAACCAGCCAACTTACAGCGAACAAGGGATATGAACCTGGGCATCATTAACCTAACCTGAAACTATGGCAGGATCCACCTAATGGAGCACACTAGTATTGCAGACGTAGCAAATAACCGCCGTTTGCAATGATGACACCTGCGATCGATAACCAATGTCAGGCTAAATGTAGATCCAAATTGTTAACTAACTTTTTAGTAAGAAGCCATATTAATGTAAGAAGTTTAATAAAATTAAACTGTTAATTGAGGAGATAGTTATGTCAAAAGAACAAGTTATTACAAATTCAGGTTATTTATCTACAAAGAACTCTCGTACGCTGGAGAGTGCTACAGATGCGGTAGCTGCAGGCACCGTGGTTACAGGTGCGGTGGCTGCAGGTGCTATTTACATAGCGGTGACAGCCGTGGCCACAGAAGCGGCTCCTGTGGTGGTGGCAAGCGCTGCTACAGCTGCTGTAATTGCTGCTGCAATTGCTGCGGGAGTTGCTAGTGTACAGGCTGCTAATGCGGCTATCAGTTACTTTAATGATGAGCAAAGTAAATAATTGCTGACCAAATAAATTTGCATCAGGCCCAGCAACAAGTTGCGACGCCAGAATTGTCCAGATAATCAAATTTCATACATCAAATAACTTACCACCTCCCTACGGTGCTAAGTTGCAAAGTAGCATCTCTGTCTTTCAACGTAATTTCTGTACAGGTTTATTGTGCACATCAATCACTAGTCATGAAATTGCGACAAGTTATCTTTCAGGGTTGGCTGTATGAAGCGAATTAGTATGGATTGACTCCGAATCCCAATCGTAAGATGCAACTTCTTTGCCATGGCTGAATACTTTCCATTGCCGTGGTGAGCTTTCATCAATCTCCCCCGTGCGTTCATCACTTTTGAAAATTCCTAGCTTGGGTGCTGTGATGAATTTTTCAATCACACCAATCACACCATCTGGCGCGACAACAGTTGGGTGAAACTTACTTAACTCAGCTGCCAACGAATTGTTGCCAACGCCAGTATTGCACGAATACAGAATAACTGGCATATTTTGAGTACAACCTGCAGCCTTCAACACATTTTCAATCCCCAATGCCGTCAAATTCGAATGTTCAGGGTTGGTGTTCTGACGATTATCCATAATTGAAAATGAGTTACCATGTGCGATAACGCCACACTCGCCGGATTTGAGTGAGCTTTTGAACTCTTCAACCTGCCCGTGCATATCTGCATTACCTTGCGGTGGTTCTTCCATATTCAGAATGCTACTGAGTGCAGAGTTGGCTAACTTATATATACCTCTATGTACAATCCATCGCTCGACAGCACGCAGGCTACGGTCTATGACCGAAGTTTCATTGATGGCGCGTTCTTCTCGTAAGAGATTCACAAATACGATGTTTACGTTTTTTTCAACTTCAGCCATGATTGCATCCTATGCACAGGGTTGTTAAATACAAGACATCTTAAGTAAACTAAAGCAATGTAAGTGATTCGCAGGAAAATTGAAAGCGGGGTAATGCTTACGTATTGCACTAAAAGCCAATATTTAGAAGCCAATATTAGCCGACAACCCTAACAAGAAATTAAGACCCAGAAGTCAGTACGTTAGATTCTTTTCATTTTATAAAAAAACAGAATAACTGGATCGTTGCTGTTACATATCCAAGCATTCGGTCAATGTCCGACGCAACCTGGCAGGCGGCACAGGTTTGTTCAAAACTTTGATATCAAGTGAATGAATGTCAGTCAAGGTTTGAGCATCCGTTTCACCGGTAATCAGCAAACAACGCAACGATGCTCCAAATCTATCACGCATGACTCTGATAATATCCAGTCCGCTCTCTCTATCATCAAGACTTAAGTTTGTAATGACGGCATCAAGCTTTTCAATGTTCTTCAGGAGCACCTCTGCCTCTGCGCCACTTGCCGCAGGAACGACACGACAGCCCCACGTGTTCAAAAGATGTCCAATACTAGTAAGAATGTTACGATCATTATCAATCACTAATATAGTCCTACCAGCAAATTCTGTAGTCGTCAGCCATGGCTGACCAGCAAACTCTGGGACAATATCAGCTTGTATGCCTATAGGAACCTCAACAGAAAAACAGCTGCCACGACCAAGTACTGATTTCAATTGAATTGAATGCCCCAACAATTGCCCGAGACGACTGACGATAGCAAGTCCCAATCCCATACCATGCGCCCCACCCTTACGATCTTGCTTAAGTTGGTAGAATTCGCGAAAAATGTTCTCACACTCCTCTGCTGGTATCCCAGGTCCTGTATCCCATATCTCAATGCGAACCAGATTATTCCTGATACGGCATCCAACCAGCACTTTGCCAGACTTCGTGTACTTTATAGCATTGGAAACCAGATTACTTAGGATACTATAAAGCAAAGTCGGATCACTTCTGACATAAGTACTAGCAGGCCTCATGCGTAACCGAATTTTTTTACCTATAGCTACAAGACGCATGCTTTGCTCAATACTATCTATAATGCATTGCAAAGAAAAGTCACGAATTTCTGGTTTAATTACTCTAGCATCAAGCTTGGAAATATCCAGTAACGATCCCAGCAGCTTTTGCATGACATCAACTGAAGACTGGATTCCACTAACAGTTGCGTTGCATAAATTCTCAGAACTACTCCGAAGATGTTCTATATACAACTCCATAGCATGAACAGGTTGGCGCAGGTCATGGCTAGCTGCGGCAAGAAACATGGACTTTGCTCGGTTAGCACCTTCAGCCACATTCTTTTGATCTTCCATATCTTCTGCCAATTGTTGCGAATTCTGTCCATCTCTTCGTGTACCCATAAGCGCCCGATGCATGCGCAGACCCACTAACACATTATGAGCTACGGATACAACTAGAATTCCAGCCGCAATGTAATGCAACTCATCACCTGAGCGCAACGCAAAAAATAAAAACACAAACACGCTCGGGATTGCAAAGGAAAATAACAAAACTGGACAAAGCATCATTGTAATTACTCCGTAGCCTGATATGATTGCAATCAGTACGGCAAATAAAATGAACTGATGAACTACCGAATCTGGGATATATAAAATTGATATGCCAAATGCCCATATGATGCCATTTATAACTAAATATTTCATATACCACTTCCAGAGCTTAATATCCATCACGATAAAACGCCCTTGAACTTGGTCAATAAACCGACTAATATATCGCATCTGCCAAGCATAATTAGACCAATGCACTGCCAGCCAAATACTGGTAGCAAACGTATTAACATGCCCCCATGCTAAATATACCAACAGCCCAGCACCGATCATGTTAGCAAGACTAATTTGCAATGTGTTGCGAAAGTAAGTAATATCCACTGGGGGCATAGCTGCCAACCCATCCTGAATTTCCTTATTAATGATGGCTATTTTATTAGACAACATTTGAGACAATGTGCTCATGTAAAATAACCAGTATCGCTCTTCCCACAAGAGCGATACTTAACATGCATGCTGTTACGGTAAAATGCCAGATCAATGGGCGCCATCCTCGTTAATGTTTGCTGAAGTTTATTTTCAGCAAAAAGACGCGCTTCTATTTTGACCTTATACCAAATTTCCATAATTCTACTCTGAACCAAATGGTTGAGAATATCATTACTAAAATGTGATTAGCAATCACCCGTTCGGGTTACCATACGGCTATGATCACCAGCAACAATTAAAGCTAATCAGACGTAGCATCCTTGAATTGATGCCGATCAAGACGACGAAAACTTGGAGAGTGCTCCAATACTAACCTTACTAACTCAGCTTGTCGCCGCACCCCTGTTTTAGAAAGGATTCCCTTAATCTGACTATATGTTGTGTGTATTGAAGTGCCATTTGCAGCAGAGTACTCCGCTGCCGTCATTCCATTAACAATACCCACCGTTAGACGCGCTTCCGCCTTGGTCAGTCCAAAAATACGAGCCACGCCACTAGTCGATACTTCGATGTTACGCTTTGATTCAAAAATGAACATGGCGATACCAGGAACATCCATCTCAAATGCAGTCTGCTCCAAGCGCTCCAGCATAATAACGCAAGCTTCATCCTTAACCATAACATTAATAAACACCTCTCCTTCAATCTTATTTGCATACAATTGATCAATTGATGTTTTTAACTCAACTTGTTCACTTTTTGTAAAACACTTCTTAATTAGGTCACCTCCCAACTCAATAAAGTCCTCCGGTAACTTTAAACGTGCCTTCGCATGTACATTTACATGAGCCACATTTTTATTCCCATCAAAAAAAACTAATCCGACTCCTAAAACAGAGTAAGCACTATCTAGCGCTTTGTTCAGGTTGTTCGCATACCCCGTATTCTCATGCAGTACACATTGCCCACCATTAGAATACCCGCAAATATGGTCAATATGCATTACCATTTCATCAGACGACTTCACTACAAATGCTTTCACTGTGCACCTCAAATACTTTCCAGCCTTATTTGGCTAAGGTAATTAGATACGAGTGCACATGCCATGCGCATCACCAATACTGGTGAGTTGTTACTTAAATAGTAAAATAGCACCTGCCGATTTGTAAGATTGGATTTTTCACACTTTTGATAGACACCGTTACAGCTTACTTAAACTAAACGAAGGTGGTTATGGTCAGGGGATGGTTCACTGAGAATTCAAATCTGTAGCAGCAAGGCGAGTAGTTGAACGTGGCTATACAGTTGCTGGCCAGCATGTGTCGTAGAGACAATGATATGATATAGAATTCACAACAATGTGTATCACAAGAGGGATCAAAGCACGCGCCGATATTTTTAATTATATGAAGTGTTTTACAACAGGGCTAGACATCATTCACACCTCAATGGAATAAGCCACGAGGCATTTTAAAGAGGTCTGGCAAGCGAAGTGTCTACCAAACGTGGAAGCCCATAATTTACCACAGCAGATTACAATTTACGGCACCATCCCAGCAAACTCGAATGTGAGTGTGGATAATGTATAGTGACAATGTAGTAATGACAATTACACCCTAGCGTGATTTTCACGGGCAACAATCTTAACGCCACGCTAATTTTCACGCAGGTTAAAAACTTACGCCTTATTTGCTAAGTTTCTTGGTCAAAAGCCATACTGCTTTTGTTCTACTTTCCACCTTCAGCACACGCAGAATCGCAGAAATGTGAATTCTGACCGTACCAGGTGAAATTGCCATGATGCGTGCAATTTCCTTGTTGGATCGCCCCATAAGGAGATGCTCAGTTACTTCTTGCTGTCGTGCTGTAAGTCCTGTGAATCTAACCCATAAATCATCTGTACTAGCATCAGTATCATGTGACTTTACAATATTATCAGGCAGCTGTTTTATAGAAACCGTAGCCATAGTTGCCAACATTTCCTGAGGGATGTACTTGCCACCACACAAAACAAGCTCAATGGCTGCAAGCAGGACTTTTGGACTTGCTGTTTTTGGTACAAAACCGAGCACTCCTCGCTCAAAAGCAAATCGCATGACATACAAATCAGTTTCTGCGGTAATCAACATAATTGGCAATGTAGAATCTATATTCTGCATATTGTCGATTGTTGTTATCCCACTGCTATCTGGCAGATCAAGATCAAGCAGCACCAGATCGACCTGTCGACCATTTGCCATAATTACGAGCGCTTCAGCAATGGTTCCAGCCTCTTCAATATTGGTAAAACCAATACCACGCAACATGGAAACCATTCCTGCACGTACAATCATATGATCCTCTACCAACAATAAAAGGACTGATCGATCAATCATACAGAAAACCCTCTACTCAGCACTGTTAATGCCTGATTTTTGCATTACAACTAACAATAAAACTTTAGTCTAACGTTTTTGAGCTACTTCTGTTTTTAAGTTCCAATTAAAAGTATCTTATAAAAACTACAATTTCTACTGAATAAGACGAGCAATACTAAGCTACTCTAGTCACAGTTCTCCAACAAAGCGAGACGATAACCCAAGCATATAAAATACTTTATAAACTAAAAAAACAAGGACTCCCTACTAAATAATATAGATATGCCATTTAGCATATCCTATCTACCATATTCCAGCCAGCTCCAATAAAGACAATACTACATCTAGAACAAAACATTACAAATCCCCGTAATGTAAATAAATCTTTCAAAACTGATGTAGTGAACTTTCAAATGGAGAAAGGGATTAATATGAGCAATTCTATCAATAATTTTCCACAATATGATCAGCCATGCCACTGGGATGATCTAGAACACAGAAAAATCCTTAATGGCTTTGTCGATACTCTTGATTTAATGGCTGTAGGGATAATTATGGTGAATAATTTGGGTCACATAATTTACACGAATGAAGTTGGCTCCGCAATTATCAAGGAAAGAACCAGCTTAAAAATATCCTCAGAGGGTCTAATCTCTGCATCCTGCCCTTCTGAATCGGCAACGCTAAAGAAACTTATTGCCAATGCAGTCTCTATTCCATCTAAAACAATGAGCCACATAACTCTCGGGAATGCATCTTCGACAATGGCTCTAACAATAGGAATATTACATTTACAAATTAGCAATTCCCCTGTTGTACCTTGTGCAGCAATATATGTAGTTGATCAAGAAAATCCTACGGCAGCTCCAAGTCACGTTTTTGAGAAATTGTATGGGTTAACTAGGCGTGAGGCGGAATTAACTGTAGCCTTAGCTAAAGGGGTACGCGTATCAGAATACGCTAGCCACCAAAGCATCTCATTAAATACTGTCAACTCTCAGTTGAAAAGCATAATGAGCAAGACCTATACATGCAGACAAGCAGATTTGGTTCGGCTAGTTGTGACGAGCTTTCCTGCTTTTTCTAGTATAGCTAGAAATTCCTGACGTTTCCCATAAACAAAATTCTTCATATTTCTATTTTTCTAAAGATAAAAACCAGTGAGAACGATTTACTCAAACAACTCAGTCGATACACAAGGTGCCTACTACAACGTTCCCCCATATATGTTAACGCACGTTTAAAAATGACCACCTGTGCGCATTGAATTTTGACCAGACGTTTATGGGTGTACTACACCGCTATGGATAAGTCGACCAGACTGACGGGGTCAGAAGCTCCTTTATCTGTACATTGATTGATTGTTCATCAGAAGTCTGATGTTTTCCGGAATTACAAATGCCTTCGCTCCACCTCAAGCGCCTTGATACGGCCTTCAACTTGCGTACTGCTGTGCTTGGGGCGATAAGATTCGTTACCTATTTCAAACAATATGGCAATGATGCGTGAGTCAATCCAATAAAGCGGTGGTCAGTTTGACATCACCAAACACGCTGCTCCATTCCGAGAAACTGAGATTCGTAGTAATAATCACGCGGGTACGCTCATAAAGCCGAGACAGCAGATGAAACAGCAATGCGCCACTGGCTTGCACGCTTACTGTGATTTGAATACCGGCCCCGATGCTGTAGCCAGATGCGACTTACCTGTACCGGAATCAGGACCACATTCTTGCCGCCCGGTAAAGGTCATGGCTGCCAATCAATGAGTTGCACACCACACTGGGCTGACTAAAATCAAAGCCATCCAGATTGCGGTGAATTGAGAATCTGACCATATGCATTTGATAAGCAATCGAGCGTATCGCGTGATCCGTCGATCCTGCCTCCACAAAGTGACGTAGCAACCGTCCAAATGATTCCAGTGATGATGCTGTTGCACCATGCTCCCTTGGCTGACGAGTTCAGCATAAATCTATCTGCCATGCCGTGTAATTTAAGCGCTTTGACGTATGAATAATGCGCTTAGCACATACATTCTACGAACAAACCAAATGCTGGCTTAAGCTGGGTCAGGAGGTATGATTAATCTCCTTTACATTCAATCCGTTACAACCACTGCATAGAAAAACAATAAACAACATGTCATTCTCCACTATTTTTGGTGATGAATTAATCTCGACTTAACTGTAAAGTGGACTATATTCACCTCAGCGAGTTTCATAATGAACATAAAAATTTTCACTGCCCCCCAAGAGCATTTTTCACAGATTAAATGAAAATCAAGATTAAGATAACTCAGCTTCTAAAGTTGAGTCATTAATTAACAGTCATCCAAACAAGACAGCTATGAGCCAACAAAGACATAAGGTTGTTACAGTGGCAGATTTATACAAAATTACATTTCTTGGTGATATCGCAGACATTGCCGCAAAAATCGATAGCGATAAAAATATGGGTGGTAAAAACATTATTTTATTAGCAAATCAGGCGATAAATATTATCAATGCGATGAGGGCGGAAACGATAGAAACTGGAACTCTAAAAGAGTTATTTACCCTTATAAAAGACAACCCAGAACTTATATATAAAACTATAGATAACACACACTGTGAAATTGAACGCTTATTAGGTGATAAGGCTTGGCATATCTACTCGCCAGACTAGAAACACTTAAATCAGTAATTTATATTTGGTGACGTGTAGGGTCGAAGCTAACGACCTAGTTTGCGATCAACTTAGGTTGTCAAACAAGTATGATTTAATATAAAGCAAGTCAACGCTCGGAATATCCATGAATTGGAGGCCAGAAAGAAACTGCGGCCGCCTATCTGCGTCCTCTAAATGTCGAATATGGCACACTCTTGCCCTAATATTTAACTTAATATTCTCGCCAGAAATAGGGAGCGTCATAAATAAGCCTACCTCATCGCCTACAAAACCAATTACAGACCTACTTGCCACCAAAACCCCACCCTGGCTGATATTTTTCAGCTTTGCCGTCACTAAGTCATCTACATTAGCGCCAGAGCCATTGTGCAACAGCACCGCTTTATTAACTTCGACACGTACGTCTCTGGGTGCATTCAAATTTTGAATCTTGGCTGGATAACTAAGTTGCAAAATAGGAAAATGGGTGAGATCAAATCTCGTTACCGCCCCCTTAAAAAGCAATATCCTATCATCCGAACTATGTTCACAGTATACATCACAGCCTAATGGGAGCATTGCTGCGCTCAAGCTGTCAGTTTCAAAAATAAATGTTACCGCCACGCCAGGTAACTCGCCTAGAAAACGCACGTTTAAGCGTAAGCTCTTGTCCGCTCTTCGCAAGACAACTCGATCACCCATCACAAGAGCAAAGTTTTGAGAGTCCAATACAAAAAACTGTTCGTCCAGTGCATGCTCACTTACCACATTACCTGCCGAGAGATCGGCATTGAGATTAATAGATTTAGATTCTAATGAAACGCTCATTTGATAAACCATTTATAGCTATAGTTGCAATTTACAGCCTGTTCAAATAAGACGCATCACCAGCATTAGTCATAAAAGTATCTACTTATAGAGATATTCGACCGTTAAAAAACATTCATATACTTTAAGTTAAATTTAATTAGGTATTCTATACTTTCAGATATGCAATAAAAGACTTGATAATTGCATAAAAACCTAGTGAATAGAAAAACACATGATGAATCGGACAGCATTAAGTGATCAGCCTCATTTGAAACCAATTAATTGAACTAGTCTCAATCTGATCTGACAATGCACTTGTAAAAGTGAGCGTTACCGAGTTTGATATGGGTGTCGAATCCGTAATCAAACTTAAAGAAAGGTAACGCTCATGTTGCATACTAACAACCCAATCATTAAACATAAAGCAGGATTACTCAATCTTGCTTCAGAACTTCAAAACGTCTCAAAAGCCTGCAAGATTATGGGCGTGTCGAGAGACACGTTTTATCGCTATCAAGAACTCGTTGAAACCGATGGCCTGGAAGGACTCATCGATCGTGAGCGCCGTGTGCCCAATCTCAAGAACCGTGTTGACGAAGGTACAGAGCAAGCCGTCATCAGTTATGCAATTGATTTCCCAGCCCATGGTCAGCATCGCACCAGCAACGAACTACGCAAGCGCGGTATATTTGTTTCAGGCAGCGGCGTCCGCTCTATTTGGCTATACGCCATAAGCTTGAGAATTTCAAAGACCGTTTAGGCGCACTGGAAGCCAAGGTTGCCAGTGAAGGCATTGAACTCAGCGACGCACAAATTGCAGCACTGGAGCGCAAACATGAAGATGATGTAGCCTGCGGTGAGATTAAAACCGCACACCCTGGCTATTTGGGTGCGCAAGACACTTTTATGTGGGCAATCTTAAAGGCGTTGGCCGTATCTATCAGCAAACCTTTATTGATACTTACAGCAAGGTCGTGCATTGCAAGCTGTACACGACTAAAACACCGATTACAGCAGCTGATCTGCTCAACGATAAAGTGCTGCCGTTCTATACCAGCCAAAACTTACCGATGATACGCATCCTCACTGACCGTGGCACTGAGTATTGCGGCAAAGTGGAGCAGCATGATTATCAGCTTTACTTGGTGATCAATGACATTGATCACACCAAAACTAAGGCCATGTCACCGCAAACGAACGGCATATGCGAGCGGTTTCATAAGACGATCTTGCAGGAGTTTTACCAAGTCACATTCCGCAAGAATCTTTATGCTGATATGGAAACCTTGCAAAAAGATCTGGACGATTGGCTTAATTATTACAATAATGAAAGAACTCATCAAAGTAAGATTTGCAACGGCAGAACGCCAGTGGAAACTTTACTCAGCGGGAAACTGATTTGGGATGGAAAAAATCTAAACCAAATCTAATCTGACAGGCACCCTAAAAATTCGGTAACTGTCAGATCAGGTCTGAGCTAGTACAAATTAATTATTAAATCATCATCCTAACTGGTGATTTTTAACGTAGCATTTATACAAAATTTGCATTAGCAACGGCTCAGCCGCCAACTACGCTAAAGAAACCACTAAAAAAAGAAGGTAGCCGAAGCTACCTTTAAAGGGGACCCGCAAACGCGAGCATTCCACAGCCTATGACCAGACTGTAAAATTCTTTACTAAATATTTAATCTCGTTATGTTCTTCATTAATAATAAAATTATGACGCCTAAATAATTATTCTGCATCGCTAATATTGGCTAGTATTATTCAAATATTGATGAATGAGCATCTGACCGAGTTTCTGACCGTTCGTAAATATTGACTATTGATAGTTAGCTAGAGATGCCACTTCACCAACTGCAATTTATAATCTAAATCACATAATAAGTTATCGACTTTTGGAATTAACACCTTAATTCCTGCAAAGAAACTTTGTATGCGAACACTCAACTCATACGCATCGAAGGCTGTGCCAGGATTAACAAACGTAACATCAAAAAACTTGACTTTATTTTTCATTGCTGACCTCCATTAGCACAGCAAACGCAAATTAAATAGCATTTAAGCCGGCGGTTGAAAGTGCAGCAGATGAGGTATTTCATTTGCCGATATGCGCTGACTGGAATTTAGCAGACGCTTTTAAGCCTCAAAATTTATCCTCATCCAGACTGCTGTCACAAAAAGAACGCGATTCAATGTACGCTGATATCCAAGTCCATGTGAATCACTAGCACGCAAAATCAGACCTAACCGATTCTCTGATGACTGCTTCGAAGCACTCAAAGGCAACCTACTCTTTTGATACACATTAAACCCTTTTAAAACCAGTTCCGACTCTATTGCAGACCATATATTTAATTGATGTTCATTATTTGGAACCGGAATAATCACTTCAAAATCCTGATTATGAATTCCTAATGCTTTCAATGCATCTAACAAACAAATCAATTCACTTCGTTTACGAATAAGAAGAGCTGTTGAAACCGGATGATATGCGTCGGTCCAAATATCAATCACACCTTTAAGTTGTTCTTTAGATATAGAGCCTAGATTAACCTTTGATAAAAACCTCCTTGCTCGAACAGACTCTTTTTCAAGAGATTCATACCTGGATAGCTTTTGATCTACCCAACTGTCTTCTGGATTGGTATCAGCAATTGCGTAATCATTAAAGCCTGTTCGTTCCTGAATAACTGACGCATATGTCAATGTTGAAATAATTACATGATCCGTAGTAAGAAATCTATCTGAGATTCCTTCTATCGAATCATATGATTTACGCATTGTTGCTATGCATAAAATACGGTCAACATCATCAGGACTGAGGAGTAATTGCTTTTGCTGCTGCATACTAGTTTCACAAGTATTCTGTAAATACTGATGACGCAATACCGGAACTTCAATTTCCACCGAACGAATAAAATGATCAATTAAATATGGTTGAAAAAATTCAGCCTTACAGCGTGATTTAAGCTTCCTGATATTTTCATAAGTAGTCTGAAATGCATATGACAGCGCCTGGTTATCAATATCTACGGAATATTCACCGAGCCATTTATGTAGAACAATATCTGCAAGGTGGACGTAATGGCGATGTGTAACATCCGGGCTTGCATGTCCCATGTAAAGTGACATTGCATAGAGTCCACGACGAGTTAGAGATGATGTTCCAATCAATTGCATACGAACATCTTTCGGTATTACATCTCCCCAAAGCGATCTATAAATGTTCTCAATAATTCCTGAAGACACATCATCTAAAATCATTGCTAAAAATAGTCGGGTTGCACATGTATGTCTCAAGTGACGGAGTCTAGTCTGGGAGTCTCCGGTAACTGTTCGCAATACTTCTAGTACAGTACGTACGCACACACTGCGATCAACCTGCTCACGTCGGCTGGATAATTTAGGCAGAAAAGTTGCCAGACTGTCATCATCGGCATACGTATCAACATGGCCAAACCAGCGACTGACGACCGCAAACTCTATATCACTTAAACCACCAATTAAAGGAAGCTGACGAATGCCGTTATCTGACTTTGTTTCGCCATAAATACTATTGCGGACATAAACAACCATTTCACGGTCATAGAGCATAATGTCAGAGATAGTGAGCCTGAAGATTTCGCCTGTACGTAATCCAAACCGATACGCTAGAAATAAAATCATAGAATGCAGTAATCTGTCACGTTCAGAGCAATCAGGTAGATTTAATAAGGATTCCAGCGCTTTCTGATATTGTTCTAATGTCACCACTCCGGCATCCACTGCGTCTACTTCCTGCAAATCACTCTCTATAATCTCACTCCAATCTACATCCGGCATTGCGTAGGTTGAAATAAGAAATGAATGAAATTCTTTTAGGCGGGCAGCAACATAGCTACGATTCTGATTAGAGACCGTCTCCAGTAGATTACGATATACGTCTTCTACTAGCACGTCTGAAATGGAGAGAAAATCATACTGGTATGCCAAGGCAATGAGTTTATCCCCAATACTTCTTCCATAAGCGGCAACCGAATTTGCCCTTAACGCGAAGCCATGAGATGACCCATTTGAACACAAATGGCTGATCCACGAAGCTACCAGAGCTGCGATAGGCGGAATATTCTTAGAGTTGTCGTTAAGAAATCCAGATATCTTTGACACTATTCTTTTCTTTCTTGCATTTGACCGCGAATCAGCATTTCCTGAATCTATTTTCGCGCTAACCCGTTTTTTATCTTGATGTGTTGCCCCCAGAATTGCAGTAATTTCACTCCAGCATTCTTTTGCTTGCCTATATGTGATTTTGTTGGAAGAAATATTATGAATAGTGTAAATGTCATCGCAAGATATATTTTGCGCTTTACTTGATACGAAGCTTGATTGTGGTTCGACTGTTCCTGCCTCACCGTTTAACAGCCTAATCCAGTTAGAAAGCGGAACAGAGGCACATGAGACTTCTCCTTCTGCATAGCCGTGTAAAACACCAGGCAACCGGAAACGCCAGAAAAATTTAACTGGTTTCAGAAGCGGCTCAAGAAGTTGGCTGATAGATTGTTTTTTTGAGTTTTTCTTCGGCACTGGAGCACCGACAGCATTAAGAATGTAGCGCATATGCTCACACACGGAAACCTCAGATAAAGCTTCTAAATTTTCACCTGAGTTTCTCGAATAACCCAAAATTAATGCCAATGTTAATTCATCAGGAACCCACCGGCGTATAGGTCCATTTATTGAGCATGATATATCAACATATACCTGATCTTTAGTTAGAAAAATGCGTTCTTTAAACCCTGTACCAAGCGCACTTAAGAACGGTAAGGAAGTATTAGCTCCAAATAAAACGGCCGAAATTAATATTTCAGCTACTCTTCTTTCATCATCTGCGATTGCCCCCACTCTAGACGATAGATATGTTGCAAATTGATTTCTTACCCTCTCAATTTTTTGATAATCTGCTAAGGAAGTTGAATCAAAACTGGACTCTTCCCATTTACCCAGAACCAGCCGACCGGGGACTTTAATCTCCCAGCCTGCAAGTTTTAATCTAATTAGATACCGCCTTAAAAAAGACAGTCGTACTAGAACCCTTCCATCGGGCGAGTCTTGTATCAATCTATCTCGTAGTCTATTGACAGTGTCATATGCAACATAAACTTCTTTAAATTTTTTTGGATTTAACCACTTTTCACCAAACTCAGCAGTCATTAGATCAGCTACAGCTTTGGCATCTTGCTGCCATATTTTCTGCCTATTAATGGCTCGAATTTGCGGCCCAAATGAAACAGTATTATTTTTACCTATTAATGCACTATCAAAATTAATAACAGGGGCTCTGTTTGATGCTTTAAATCCTACAACCGCAGCCCACCCCTGAGTAACAAGATACGCCTCTAGGAATGGAATAATTTTCTTTCCAACAGCATTAGGCTCCAATACTGACCTTCGGCTAAACGGAGAACATCCAGCTTCAATATGACCAAGTTGTGCATCCACCACTTCTGCCATACAGCCATTCTCACGTAGCCATGTGGAAAGAATATGGCGATTTGAATTTAAAGGTAAGATCCAATGTTCTCCTAATGCCGCTTTAATTGAAGATGGCTGATAACGGTTCCATATAATTCCATCATTGCCTCTATCTAGGCAAAAAAACATTGGCATTGCAGGCGAAGTTGGAGAGAAAATAATGGATAAAATATCATTCGCCAGCCTGGGATTTTCCAGGTGAACTATCCTTGCCAAGTTTCTTAAATGTGTAAGGTAATTTTGAAGCTGTGCGATTGCCAAAGATGGTAGCCAGGTTAAACGTGCTTGGTGAGTAAAACTGACGACCTTATCTTCAATCAGCACTAAATTATTTTTCAAATCAAATGCAGATAAATAACAAAATGGATCACTGACCGCTCTATGACCAGTAACAAATGTAAACATCTGCATTGTATAAAGCGATATAGCATTATGTACACTGACAAAGTCATTCAATTTGCTAGTAAGGCAATTCTCTAAAAGAGAGGAAACAAACCTATTAACAACATCAGTCTCAGGTTTTAAGAACGATCCGATAGCAGCACTGGAATTCATTTCGTACTCAGTTATTTATGCCAAATATATTTTTGATAGCTTGCTGATAAACCCAGCGTAAACTATCTTCAGAAAATGAAGTGTAATAAATACCCGATGGCGGCATATCAGTTGGGATAGCAGTCAATATATGCGTAATTACCGGATCTCCACTCACCGCCATCACTTCTGCTGACAATACATTCTTAACTCTACCAATTGACAACCGGATGTTTCGTTTTCTGTATTTTGATAAAAATTCACGAACTGCCAACTCAGCTGACTCTTCCGACAAACCAAGATAATCCGAAATATTCTTATAATTGTCTGTTGACATTGCTTTAGGGTCACCCAGCCCAATATCATTAATCAGATGTGGAAATGGCTTTGGTAATAAAAAGTCTAAATAATCAAGATGTGTAGATAAGCATGCTTTCTGCTCATCATTCGGCTTAAATGAATACGGGGGTGATTGAATATTTTTTCGATATACATAACCAGACATTAATGCACTTTGCTGACCCGGAGATTCAAACAGATTCATCCGTAAAATTTGTTTAATGTTTTGGCCAGTTATAAGTATGAGCCAAGTCAAAAAACTTCCCACCTTGTCTTCAGCTAATGAATGATCAAGTTGAGAATAAGCGCTTAATATTTCAACAATTGCTGCAATTTCAAATTTATTCAAACAATCCCATGCCCAAGGTAAACGCTGGTTATCCATTGCAGTGCGAAAGTTAGTATATTTAATATCTAGCGATTGAATCGCCTGCAATGGCGTAGGTTGCTCAGAAGCAGTATCTTCAAACACCTCAATCTGATTCGTTGCTGGCGCCAACCCCTCAAGATCTAAATTGTCATTTTTCTTAAGTTTATGAAATAAGTTTATTTTGGGGCGACTTTGACGATTCAAAAACGATTCATCGAGCAATTTCCTTGGTGCATCTAGGAAAACATCACCGTCTGAACTTTCATTTAAAGTATCTTTTGTTATTAATGATTGTAGATAATGGTCCGATCGTTCATTTAATGCTTTATTTTTCCCGCTAGGTTTGTATTGAGGTTCAAGTTCCCATAAGTTGTCATATAAATGAGCAAGCATATTTCTGGGAGAAGGAATACTATTTCGGTACATCTCAATACTAGATTTAGATGGTTTTCTTATAACTTGCGCCGCCTGTAACCACGATGATCCTTTTGAAATAATCAGTGGCGGAATATACCGTTTTAACAAATTAAAATTATCAGCATTGCCATCTACCGCCCTTCTCACAAAATCAGAAAGATTATTAAGGTATTCAATAGCATTTTCATCCGCAATTTTTAATCTATATATTGCTAACAATATTGCCAATGCAGGATTAACATATGCAGCATCTGATGGATATTCAAGCGGCTGTTCAATGGCAGCAAGTAAGTTGACTTTGTACGTGCTAATTTTTCCATGCCAGCGATTTTTCTTTTCTGGCGAAGATTTAATTACTTCCTCTTGTTCGAGGTTTTCAGCAACTCTAATCAAGAATGGGATTCCAGATTGCCAATTTTCCCATACGGCCATATTGCTCGGATTCACAAATTTTAAGTATGGGATGAGATTTTCGACTGATTTCAGAGACTTTGATAAGCCAAATATTAGGGGAGGATAATTGATTACAGAGAGCACTTCCTGACCAAGATTATAATAATCAGTATTTGCCAAGTTGGCATGAAATTGAGAAAGCGTTTGATTAGTAACCAAAGGTCATATCCCATCAATTAATTGATGGGATAATTGTGACACATTTTAAAATTTTATGAAAATTCAATTTAAAATGTATTTTATATGTCACAAATTAACTTTAATAAAGTATTTATTTTATTAAATAAGACAATGATTTATAATATTTAATGTTAATTAATGTAATATTTCATACTACTACATACACATAGTTATATCGCATTCCGAAGCCGGGTAGTGGGTTCGAATCCCGCCGGGCGCGCCACATGAATTTAAAGGCTAACTCCATTATGGTTTAGCCTTTTTATTTACTCCCAAAGAGATAACTGGTGCTTTATGTATTAACGACGGCCAAGTTAGTTACGATAACAAAAATACAGCTAAAACCTTACATAATACAGTTTCTACCCTTTTGCTTTGCTTGATAAAGCCGTTTGTCTACCTCTTCAATCAACTTTATTGGTTCGTCGCTATACGTCGGAATAATCGTGCCAACACCAAGACTAACTGTCAAAAGCTGACTAACCGGGGATTTTTCATGAGGTATCTGTTCGTTGTAAATCAGGTTGCGGCATCGCTCAGCTATCTTTTTAGCGGCCTCGGCATCAGTTTCCGGCAAAATCAATACGAACTCTTCCCCACCAAAACGAGCAAGAAAATCGCGGGGTCTGGTAGCTGCGGAACCTAAAATCCTTGCCACACGCTTTAAACATTCATCTCCTTGAATATGCCCATAGCAGTCGTTATATTGCTTGAAATAATCAATATCCAGCATAACTAACGAAAGTGGCTGGTGGCTGCGTAATGCATTAGCCCATTCTACTTCCATAACAGAATCAAACATGCGTCGATTGGAGATGCCGGTTAAACTGTCTTTAAATGAGAGTTCTTCAAGCTCTTTCTGAAGAATTATCAATTTCTCTTCGGCAGCTTTTCGCTCGCTGATGTCGAACATAAATCCAATTAGAGAATCAACCTCGCCATTTTCCTTACGCACTACATGCACTACGTCGCGAATCCATACATAATTTCCATCCTTGGTAAGGGCGCGATAATCTGCTTCGTGGTCAGTGCCGGCCGTCGACTGTGCGACACAAAAATCCACGACCCAAGCCCTGTCTTCAGGGTGCATCCTTGATGCCCAATCCTCTACAGATACCCAGCTTAAGGGCCGCCAGCCAAGCAATTTCTCTATCTGCGGCCCGATATATGTGAATTTCAGCGTATTCCAGTCTATTTTCCATGGAATGGCTTTAGTCGATTCCAACAGCGTTTTGTAAACGGCACTGTCTGTTTCTATATCATTATTGATGACAGTCATTTTTTTAAGCCCGATATTTTTCTGTAATGGTAGGAATGATAATATCCGCTCGTTTTTTATATGGTTTTCTTTACTAATCAACAACCCAAGTACACCGAACATTATCATTAAAGAATGATTTTTCAGCTAAATAATACCACTGGATGGTTGAAAATATAGCTATGGCCCATACGCTGCCAATCAGATTAGCATGTGTACTCATTACTTAGAATCCAGAAACAAACTACGCCATTATTTATATCGGTTATTATTTAGCTGTATATTTATAAGCAAACCTTTTGCTTAAACGGGAATGCGGAGATAATTGTATTTTCACCTAGTGAAACATGGTGAAAATTCCTATAGAAATCACTAAACCATAGAGTTATTAAGGATGCTATAAAATGTTTTTCGATTGGTTTAATACAAAAGAAGCTACAGTTATCGGACTTAAATTAGCCGACAATTTATCAGCTGAATTAACAAAAAACCATAATAAAAGTTTAAAAATAGACAGCGAATTCAAATCTAAAATCATGCAGAAATTTTTGTATCAGATTAGTCAATACAAACAAACAAATAATCTAAATTTCTATAAAAAATCAAAATTAGCCAATGAATTTAAATGGAGATTGTTGGAACTTGGGCATCCAAAAGATTTGGTTGAAAAGTTGACAAAAGAACTTGTACTTCACATAAGCTAATTGATTTAAATACTAAATAAATGTTAAAAAAATTAATAAAATTATTATCTATAAATGAGTTATTCGCCAATAAAATTGGCGATTCAAAGAATATTGCACAACCACTAACGACTGAAAATAAATTGCATCAAACTGCAAAAGATCTAAAAGAAGCAGGTGATCAGTCTTTAAATGCCAACAATTTAAACCAAGCGGCAGTTTTGTATAAGAAATCTCTCGAAATCAATCCCAACCAGCCTGCCGCCTACAACAATCTGGGCATTACACTTTATCACTTGAACCAACTTAAAGAAGCACTGGCAAGTTACGACAATGCAATTGCACTTAAACCAGATTTTGCTTACCCATACAATAATCGAGGCCTCGTACTAAATGATCTAAAGCGATTTAATGAAGCATTGGCAAGTTATGACCGTGCTATTGCACTTAATCCAGATTATGCAGAGGCTTACTACAATCAAGGCATCGTGCTGAACAACCTGCAACGTCTGGATGAAACGTTAGCAAGTTACGACCGTGCTATTGCACTCAACCCGGATTACGTACAGGTATATAACAATCGGGGCATCGTACTAAGAGATTTGAAACGCCGAGACGAAGCGTTGGCAAGTTATGACCGCGCTATTGCACTTAAACCGGATTTCGCAGTGGCACACAACAATCGGGGCATCGTATTAAACGACCTGGAGCGATTTGATGAGGCATTGGCAAGTTATGACCGTGCTATTACACTTAAACCGGATTACGCAGAGGCATATAATAATCGAGGCTTTCTACTGCATGACCTAAAGCGGCCAAAACAAGCATTAGCAAGTTTCGATCGAGCTATTACACTTAAACCGGATTATGAATTTTTGTATGGCCACTGGCTGGATACTAAAATGCAGCTTTGTGATTGGAACAATTACGACAATCACGTAATGCAGCTTGCCGAGAAAATCAAGCGCCATGAAAAAGCTTCCAGCCCTTTTGAAACACTTTCACAACTGGACTCGCGCGTACTACAGAAAATTTCTGCAGAAATTTTTGTGCAAAGCAAATATCCTGCAGATCATGCACTACCAAAAATACCCAAGCGCACGATGCACGATAAAATACGCATAGCTTATTTTTCTGCAGACTTCCGGAATCATCCGCTATCTTTTTTGATGGCTGAGTTGTTTGAAATACACGACAGATCGAGATTCGAGCTGACTGCATTCTCTTTTGGCCCTGGCACAGAGGATGAGATGAGATCTCGTGTTACCGCAGCATTCGACCAATTTATAGATGTTCGCGAACATTCCGATCAAGAAGTGGCCTTAATGGCTAGAAATCTGGAAATCGATATTGCAATTGATTTAGGCGGATTTACAATCGGCTGCAGAACTGACATCTTCGCCTTGCGAGCGGCCCCCATTCAAGTGAGCTACTTAGGCTATCTTGGCACGATGGGTGCTGAGTACATTGACTATTTAATCGCAGATGCTACGATTATTCCACAGCAACACCGGCAAGATTATAAAGAGAAGATTGTTTATTTGCCCAGTTATCAAGTCAATGACACCAAGCGCATTATTGCAGATAAGGTATTTACCCGGGAAGAATTGGGGCTACCACCTACCGGATTCGTGTTCTGCTGTTTCAACAACAGCTATAAGATCAATCCGAATACTTTTGATAGCTGGATGCGAATTCTCAGGCAAGTTAAAGGCAGCGTGCTATGGTTACTGGGAGAGAATGAATCCGTTATAACGAATCTAAGAGCTGAAGCCACGCTCAGGGGAATTGATGCACGACGGCTGGTTTTTGCACAGCGCGTACCCTTGGCTGAGTATTTGGCTAGATATCGTATTGCTGATTTGTTCCTGGATACATTACCTTATAACGCTGGTACAACTGCCAGCGATGCACTTTGGGTCGGCTTACCTGTTCTGACGCATATGGGAAATACTTTTGCCGGCAGAGTAGCAGCAAGCCTGCTCAATGCGATTCACTTACCAGAACTCATTACCACTACTCAAGAAGAGTACGAAACGCTGGCCATAACCCTTGCCACACAAGCTGAAAAATTAATGCAAATTAAGCAAAAGTTGGCAGCCAATCGTCTCACGACACCTTTGTTTGATACTCAACAATTCAGGCAGCATATTGAAAATGCTTACGTCCAAATGTACGAGCGCTATCAAGCAGACTTAATGCCTGATCACATTGATGTAAAAAACATTGTTAACTGATACTGTTACGATGTTCATTTTTACATACTTTGGCAACCAACTAAAAATACTAAAATCGCTTGTTTACCAAGCCAAAATGTATTCCCACAGGCGCGCAAAAAATTAAAAGGCTGGTCCATTATGGATTCAGCCTTTTATTATATAAACAGGGAGAATAAATCAGGGTAGTTTCTTGAATCACATTAAATACAAGTCAGCCCCTAATAAAACCGAAGTATTATTTCTTTTTACTAGTAAGTCCATCCACACCATGACCGATAACGCCACCAATAGCAGCACCGCCAACGGTACCGACTGCACTACCCCCGGTTAAAACTGCCCCTGCGACCCCGCCTATAGCGGCACCAGCGGCGGCATTCTTCTGGCGCGTTGATAAATTAGAGCAGCCACCCAGAACCAAGGGTGAAATCAAGAGTGAAATAACAATCAATTTTCCGTAGCGCATAGTTAAGTCTCCTTCACAGTATTTATGAGCTAACGATTAGCTAGCCAATTAAGTTGACAATACTACTCTGTCATTCCATAAATACTAATATTTTGTCATTTTATCTAAATTTTTGGCAAAAAAAGAGTGCAATAAATGCACTCAAAGGGGTTGCCAAGGAAACTATATGATGTGTTTGAATGATAACTGCTTAATATTACAAAATTAAGACAATTAACAAAGCTGTAGTAATCGTTTATCCTGAGATCTTTCAATGTGCTATTTGTTGGCACGAGCTAAACTTAAGGTAAGTGATGAAAAATATCCTGATAGCTAATTCCAAGGGTGGATGTGGAAAAACCACCCTGGCTACTAATCTAGCTGGTTATTTTGCCGCACAAGGCAGCAAGGTCGCATTGGCTGACTTGGATCGCCAGCAATCATCAACACAATGGATTAAACGTAGGCCAGCTGTAGTGCCGCCGATCTATTCCTACAGCAATCACAATAAACAGCACATACCCAAACCTGAATGGTTAATTACCGACTCACCAGCCGGATTCCGGGATGAAAAGCTCTCCGATGCGGTTAAAGAAGCTGATTGTGTGATTGTGCCGATACAACCCTCTGCTTTTGATATCGTAGCTACGAGTGATTTTCTTGATATTCTGGAAAGAGAAAAAGCTATTCGAAAGCACAAAACATTTATTGCTCTGGTTGGCATAAGAGTGAATGTTCGTGCCAATGCTACTGCCTCACTCACCGAGTTTATGGAATATACCGGCTTGCCCATACTGACTTATCTTCGCAACGCTCAGGTTTATGCAACCGCAGCAGAACTTGGCGTCAGCTTATTTGATTTACGACCATCGTTTGTCGCACAGGATATTGAACAATGGGCTCCCTTGCTAGAGTGGGTCAAGGAAGTTACAACCTATGAGTAATGCACTAAAACTTAATAAAGAATGGACTGCTGTTATTAGTACAGCACCCATTATTAATGGGCGACTTAATAGATAGCGAGTTGAGCTACTAATGGTAAACTACCGCTAAGAAAATATCCCCACCATGTAAAACGCCATCAAAATAGCCACGAAGCCCCAATTTAGCAGCCAAATTAGTAATCTCCACATTATTCCATCCATCATTCAATATTCCTTTTCCGTTCTACAAGTTCGGTAAGCTTAAATATTGAATATGAAATGAATGTGTTGGAAAGTTTACAGAAATATTAAATCTACGCTATAGATGAAACGTAACAAGGTTTAAACAGATACACCGTAAAAGCACTGAATAACCGCAATGTTACAATAATACCTATCAACAAACCCGGCAGTAAAAATCACGACCATGAACACAAAGAATGGCAATCAGGCTGATGATGTTATGTGCACTTGTAGTGGCACCAGGCGCAGCAATATCCAGAGCCTATTCGAGCAAGGTATGGATATCGATGTCATTTCCAGATGGACCGGAGCCATCTCTGGCTGTGGTGGCTGCGAGTGGGATATTGCTCAATTTCTGCACAATCTCGCCAAACAACAGAACAATAACTCGTAAGCAACCTTATGCAGGGTGAAAGTCATTAGCCGCGTTGCGGCATTAGATCCAGCAAAAAACTGTTTTTCAGAAACCCATAGAAAATTAACTTACAGATTACAACGATGCTTTAATCAATGTAATGGCCGCGTTTTTAGCACGTTTCGCTGCACCTATGCCCGGACTTAACCTCTCTATCAATGCGCCACCCTCAAAAATTATTGTCAGTTGCTGCCCTAATGTCTGTGCATCTTTTATCCCGGCAATTTCGGCTATTGTTGATAAGTACCGTTGCAGTTGATTCGATAATTCAACTGAGTAGTGGTGTACAGGGTGTGTTGGATCCGGAAACTCCACAGAACCAATATGGAATGGCAGGCCATTAAATTCCGGCGTAGTGATCCATTGTTCATACAAGTCACACAACTCAAACAGAACCTCACGTGAGTCGTTTTTTTTATCTGCAAGCTTTTCATTTATCCATGCATAAAAACGATCAGATTTTTCTTTCAAATATTCGATTATCAGCTGGTTCTTACTTGGAAAATATTTATATAACGTTGCTTTTGCTATGCCCGATTCAGCAACAATCGCATCAACCCCAGAGGCATTAATCCCTCGTGTTTCAAAAAGCTGGGTTGCTACTACCAATATTCTTTCACGCATATTCTTCATATATCGTCCCTGACACTTAATATTGCTATTTTATAATGGTTGATCCATAAGCTTTTGCGGATACAAACAGTTCACATAACCTAAAGCACTCTTTAAATTATCAGCAGTGCCTATGTCAACCTTGCCTTCATTGATAAACGCAATAAAGGCTTCTCGATCTTTTGGCTGCAACATTGCAGCTTGTGGTAACTGGCAATTGCCTTCCTTCATTTTGTTATACATGCTGACCAGATTATTTACAGTGGAATCTCTAGTTGCACTTGCAGAGTCTGCTCCCTGTGAACCAAAAACAGTTGGTTGCTCAGGTGTTTTATGTAAAAAGTTATTTTTAGTGATAATGCCAGACACCAGCATGAGTGTTGCCAATGATAAAAGAACATATATCTGGCTTTTGGATTTTTCAGGCTTAGTGAAGTTTTTTATGGATTGATTAACCAGTTCCCATGGCTTATCTGATTTATTCTGCGCTTGCAGTTTTATCGCCCCGATTAGCATAAAGAGTATTTGATCAGATACAACTTCAGAATTCTTAAGCTTTAATCTTCCAATCTCAGTTTCAATGATGTCTTTCAAAATGACGATGTCCGTCATGGAAAGGTCGGCTTCAAGTTTGTTAAAGCTCGACATGCGCTGCTGATTCCAACTATTCAAAATACTAGATAAGCCATTAAGGCGTGAAATTGGTGATTGTCCCAGCTTTAGCAACTGTGACTTAAACGCATTGGAACTGAAAAAGTTATTTTCCATTAGCTTGAATTTCTTGTATCAAATTTTAAATATCCACTTGCAAACCAGAACATAATAAATCAAACTTAATATGTACAGACCTGTCTGCATAGTAGCTGATTGCCTACTTATTAGCAACCAAAGCATATATACCTTGGGGAGATTTAGTGAGGATGATTACGGATAAGATTAAACATGAATTACATGTGTGCAGACAGATGCGCTATGCGCCAAATCCACTTAGCTGTGGCAATACTGGCAGTGAAACGATTATGGTTGAACTTGAAAATGAAATAGCCAAAAACAATCTCGATATTGAAGTTATTCCTAAAAACTGCATGCTGATGTGTGATGTTGGCCCCAATATAAAACTAATGCCGGAGAAGATAATCTGGAACAAAGTTACATTGAATAATATCCCGTCAATAATAAATAACTGCAAAAAAGTTTTAAATATCGATTGAAAATGAACAGACCTGTCTGTATTATTTAAATGGCAGTATATTAAAACTAAAATCTTGGAGGATTAAATGGAAATATTGTTAATTGGTTCAGCAGTATGTATTACCGCCTTAATAGCATCAGCTTGGATTATGACCTTCGCCAAATGGTTTCCAATCAAAGGGGTGGATGAGTTCGTGATTGATTACAAAACATTAATCAGAGCGCATGTCGACTACGCATTAATGGCCTTGTTTTGCGTTGGCTTTTATGGCTCGGGTGTCAACTTACCAGTGATTGCATGCTGGTGTGTTGCAGTTGGCGGCTTTACCAACCCAACAATTTTTACGATAGCAGCGTTTGATACAAATTTTTGGGAAAAGAAAAAATGGAGGATTTTCACCGCTTTAAGTTTTGTGGTCTCTACAATCGGGTTCATCTGGATTGCATACACATTTCTACAGCATGCTATTGCCTAATTAACACCGTCAAAGCTTTAGGGAGGAAATCATGCTTAATATCCACAACAGGATTAGAGTTACACCACTAGAGTTATTGCATCAGTTAAAAGATAGATTTATGGTCAGCACGACTAAATTTTTGTTAATGTACTTATCTGTTTTTGAAAATTAAAAAGTACAGATAACCAATAAAACAAAGGGAGCGCGGCTCCCTTTGTCTCTGCAAATATCCTGATAAGAAATTATTGCTGATTACTCAATCAGGTAAAACATCTCTCATTGCCTGGATGGTAGCTGACACTTAATGTTTTTGGATATTCCCCAGCCAGAAATGATGAAACTCACGTGACACAATCAAAAAGAATTCTTTTTGATCCTGCCATAAAAATAGATGCTGGGTTTTGTTAATGGCATCACGATAGGTTTCTTCTGCACTGCCAAGTTTATTTCTTAGTGCCACAATAAGAACTTTAGCTATTTTCCGCCTGATATTAACATCCCGTTCTGACACCCCGATTTTCCGCATAGAGTTAATGTACATATTTAATGGCAGACTCTCCGTGTCGGAGAAAAACTCCTGCTCAATATTATTCCATAACGCCATCAACTCTTCTTTTTGGGTCTCAGACTCAAAGACCTGTACATTATAAAATTCATCAGCCAGACTATTTTCCCTGATCCAGAACACATAAAACTCTCTGGCTAAACTGATACAAAAACGCCGCTCTTCGACATCCAACTCTTGAATCAACGCCTCAACAGTTTGACGATAGGATGCGCCGTCTGCATGAGTATCCGGCAGGCTCTGAGCCAGTTTACCCAGAAAGTGTTTGCTATCCACTATACATTTATTACTAACACCTTTTGCTACCAAGCTATTGAGATAAGACTCAATAGCCGCAATGACTTCAACACCCACATCCAGTTCAACACTTATTTTTCTGGTCATATCAACCAGTTCATGATCGTCAGCCAAGGTAGCCTTGATTAAGATACTGCTTGCGTACTGTCTATCATGAGTCATTTCCTGCGTCATGACCAAGCCAATGTGCCGTTTGGCTTTCATCGCAAATTTTGATAGTGCAATTAGATTTTGATTATTCAGAGTCATCATCGATCTCCTTCTTTTTATAGCAAGCCCGCTTTTATATTCATAAGCATAAGGCATACCAACCGTAAAAACCAAAATAAAAAATTGCAAATTATTGATTTACAACAATAAAATATATCACTGCCAAATAAATTTATTAAAATTATGTTGTAAACTTAACATAGCTGTTAAGTTGGTGACTACGAACGCTGCCAACATCAAACCAGAACCAGATTGATTAAAAACGGCCAGATTAAAGGACAATGAGTAAAATATTACCGACTTCTTTGCAATTCATTCACTGTCCAAAACCCAACAATGTTTGCCTTTGGCCTTTGCATCATACATTGCAGTATCTGCACGGCTAATAAGAGTATCACCGTCTTTACCATTGCGCGGATACACTGAAATACCAATGCTTGCCGATATTAGAACCTCATTGCTTTCCAACTGATATGGCACGCTTATGGTCTGCAATATCTTATCGGCAATGGTGGCAATAGCGCTATTACTCTCGACATCACTCAAAACAACGGTGAACTCATCCCCACCCAACCTGGCAAACGTATCCGACTCACGCATACATTGCCCCACTCTGCGTGCAAACTCTTTAAGCAAATCATCCCCAAACTGGTGGCCTAAATTATCGTTTATAGCTTTAAAGCCATCCAGGTCTATATACATCAACGCAAAGGTACTGTTCGCACGTGACGCTCTTTTAATTTCCTCTGCCAGCCGATCAAAGAACATTCTTCTATTTGGCAAACCAGTCAATGAATCATAATTTGCCTGGCGCCAGATAAGCTCTTCGGATTGTTTGCGACTGGAAATATCTGTATGCGTACCTACCATGCGCTTTGCCGTTCCATCATGATCCCATTCAACGACCATGCCTCTTGTCAGAATCCATTTATAACTCTGATCTTTAGCTAAAAGCCTGTGCTCAGACTGATAGGTACCTGTTCGCTTTTGCAGGCAATCATTCAGGCTTTCTGTTGAAGTCGTAACATCATCTTTATGTAACAAAGAAGTCCATATCTCATGATGATTAACCTGCGCATCCTGCACATAACCCAGTATCTCCTTCCCTCTTTTAGAATATATTACATACTGGTTTTTAATGTCCCAATCCCAAACACCATCACCGGACCCCTCCAGCGCAAACTGCCAACGCTGCTCGCTTTCATGTAGTTCTTTATTGAGACGCTCTTTTTCAATTGCCAAATCACGATACTTATTACGTTCGATTCTAAGCTCAAGCAGTTTCATTGCCTGATTCGCCAATATCTTTAAAATTTCTACCTGATGTGGCAAAAACTCTCTAGGTATTTGATCCATTATACAAAAAGTACCAACCGCAAGATTATCGGATGTGACCAGCGGCACGCCCGCATAAAAGCCTAGATGCAGCCCATCTTTAACCAAAGGGTTATCTGCAAAACGAACATCCTGCGAAGTATTGGGAATAATCAATGGGGTGTTATGTTCAATCGCATGCGTGCAAAAGGATATATCTCTTGGCGTTTCAGTCACTGAAAGCCCCACCGCCGCCTTGAACCATTGCCGGTGCGCATCCAGAATGGTAACTGTAGATATTGGCACTTCAAATATCATAGCTGCTAATTTGACCAAGCCATCGAAGTCAGATTCAGCAGGGGTGTCCAGCACTTCCAGACTATTAACTGCGTTTAAACGCTTTTGCTCTAACTCTTTATCCATGGCTAAGGGCTTACTTTCAAGAAACATTAATCAATTAGGGGTCGCTGGTCGCATGCAGATAGGTATATAAGCCTGTTATCTGCTACAGATAATATTGGCTTTAAGTTCACCTACGCTGTACTTAACTAGGTCAGACCAGGCTGTTTCAGCTTCATTCAACTCAACTGTTGCAATGGTGCGACCCTTTGCCATAGGCTCAGAATAATAGCCAATGGAAAGCGCCTTAAACTTCTTGCTTCTGCAGTCATGCAACTCTTTAAACTGTGATGAAAGTTCACTCTTTGCCTGCACGTTGTAATAGTCATTCAGTGTAGTCACGGTTACTAAATCGCCAGACTTTTGAATGCTATCAAAATCTATATACATATTGCTGTCATCGCTGGTTTGCACTAACGTCCATTCAGCCACTGCATTAGTCGAAACAAATGCAAATATTAAAATTATTAAAAACTTATTCACTGGTTTTACCTTTCTATTGGGTGCTACTACTGATTATTGTAGCTAGATTTATATTATCTTTTAAATACGAATAGGTTCTGTTTTAGGCCTGCACCATCATTGCATAACAACTATCCTTCAAGCACAGATACAAACCATGGCTTTTATCAGCTAATTCAAACAGATGTACGACAATCAATGTTTATAAAAAATTCAAACTCCAAATGACATATTATTTTGCTTAGCTTCATTTGAATTTGTGATGACGCTTAGGCCATGTTATTCTGCCGCGAATCATTATTATTAATAGCATCCATGCCATCAAACAATGCTTTTTCACACTCCGTCGCAGTCATCGGCGGCGGCCCTGCCGGGCTTATGGCTGCAGAAGTACTGGGGCTGGCTGGCGTGAAAGTGGATGTTTTTGATGCCATGCCCAGCGTAGGACGCAAGTTTTTGATGGCAGGCAAAGGTGGCATGAACATCACACACTCGGAACAAAGCGATGTTTTCCTGTCACGCTACGGCGCTCGCCAGACATATATCGCACCCCTACTCAACGAATTTAGCGCAGATGCCTTACGCAATTGGATACACGGCCTCGGAATTGAAACTTTTGTTGGAAGCTCCGGACGCGTATTCCCCCGTGACATGAAAGCAGCGCCGCTGTTGCGTACATGGTTACACCGGCTGCGCGAAGCCGGCGTTAATTTCCATATGCGCCATCGCTGGCTAGGCTGGGATGTGCATAACAAGTTGCGTTTCACGACACCTGAAGGTGAAAAATTAATTGAGGCCGATGCTGTAATACTGGCGTTGGGTGGAGGTAGCTGGGCGCAGCTTGGCTCGAATGGCGCATGGGTGCCGCTACTCGAACAACGCAATATCTCGGTTGCTGCACTCAAGCCGGCAAACTGCGGCTTTGACGTTAGCTGGAGCGAGCATTTCAGTTCACGCTTCGCTGGCCAGCCTTTAAAAACGGTAGCGTTATCCTATACCGACATCAATGCCGTTGAACACTACAGGCTTGGCGAATGTATGATAACAGCCAGCGGCATAGAAGGAAGCCTGATCTACGCGTTATCCGCTGGATTACGTAACACCATTGCAGCCAATGGCGAGGCCATCATCCATTTAGACCTGTTACCCGCGAAAGATAAGCAACAGGTTATCAATGACATCGCTCACCCACGCGGTTCCAAGTCTATGGCTAGCCATCTGCAAAGCAGGCTAGGCATAAAAGGTATCAAGGCTGGCCTGTTACGTGAGGTGCTTAGCGCGCAGGACTACGCCGACCCGGTACGACTTGGCTCAACAATCAAGGCATTGCCGCTAAAACTCAAGGCAACGCGCCCACTGGATGAAGCCATCAGCAGCGCCGGTGGCGTTATGTTTGAAGAAGTTGATGCACACTTGATGCTGCGTACTTTACCCGGCGTATTCTGCGCAGGTGAAATGCTGGATTGGGAGGCTCCGACTGGCGGCTATCTACTCACTGGCTGTTTCGCCAGTGGTAAAGCTGCCGGGCTTGGCGCACTGGCCTGGCTAAAAGCCCGCTAATTATGCAATTACCTCTACTCATTAAAACAGCTTAAATAGAACCGGTTTCCAGAATTGGTTGCAGAATGTAATGTATATCTGCATTCTGAAATCCATGTTTCAAAACCGTTATTAAATCCTGCAAAACCGGCAACGTCGCATGCAGCATAAACTGCACCCGATGCTGCCGGCCAGTCACCTGCTCTACCAAGCTTAGTTTTACAGCGCCATTACTGGTACCATGGCCACTCACATGACTACTGGTAAATCCGGAAACTGCATTCTGCTGTAGCAGAAAATCCACCAGCACCTCCTCTAATTCAGGAGGAACAATGAGCTGCAAAAGACCTTGTAACGCGTTATTTTGTGTCATTTTCCACTCCTACTTAAAGAATCTGCGATAAAAAATAGGCAGCAACACCAAGGTTAGTGCCGTTGAACTTACCAGCCCACCAATCACCACAATTGCCAGCGGTCGCTGAATCTCAGACCCGGGGCCGGTCGCAAATAACAATGGAATTAAGCCAAATGCCGCGATGCTTGCGGTCATCAACACTGGCCGCAGCCTGCGTTTTGCACCTTCAACCACTATATTCAGCACCTGCATGCCTTGTGCCTCAAGCTGATTAAAGTAGCTCACCATCACCACGCCGTTAAGCACGGCAATGCCAAGTAGCGCAATAAACCCAACTGAAGCCGGCACTGACAGATACTCACCGGATATCCACAAGGCAAACACGCCGCCTATCATGGCAAACGGGATGTTGGATAAAATCAGCAGCGCCTGTTTCACTGAGCCAAAAGTTGCGAACAGCAGCAAGAACACCAGACCAATAGCGACCGGCACTACAATTGCCAGCCGTGCGGAAGCACGCTGCTGATTCTCAAACTGACCGCCCCATTTGATAGAGTAACCTTCATCTAGTTTTACCTCGGCGCCTACACGCTGCTTCGCTTCTTCAACAAAACTTACCAGGTCACGGTTACGCACATTGGCCGTGACTACCACCAGCCGTGCGCCACGCTCCCTATCAACCTTGACCGGGCCTTCTTCACGCACCACTTTAGCTACTGCGCTCAGCGGCACATTGGTGCCATTTGGCAGCGTTAACATCAGGCTATCAAAATCTGATGGGGAGTTACGTAAGTCCTGGCTGCCTCTTACCAATACCGGTGTACGTCGTTGCCCCTCTTGTACCACGCCCAATTGTTTACCTTCCAGCTGTGCCAGCAAGATAGATTCAATCTCGGTGATATTCAAACCTAACCTTCCTGCGGTAGCGCGGTCTATCTTGATTTGCAGATACTGTACACCGCTGTTTTGCGGCGTGTAGACATCCTGGCTGCCTTTTATAGACTCCAGAATCTTGATAATTTGCTGCGCTTTTGCATCCAGCATATTCAAATCCGACCCAAAAATCTTGATAGCCAGATCTCCGCGCACCCCCAGAATCATTTCATTGACACGCATATCAATCGGCTGCGTGAAACTATAGGCTAAACCCGGCAGCTGATGCATGACTTTGCGGAGCTCATCAATCAGCCCTTCTTTGGTTTTCATGCGCCACTCAGTGGCCGGTTTCAAAATAAGGAAATTATCGGTCTGATTCAAACCCATCGGGTCTAAACCCAGATCATCCGAACCTACGCGCGAGAACACGCCTTTCACTTCCGGCACCTGGCTCAAGATAGCACGCTGTACACTCATGTCCGTACTGATGCTTTGCTGCAGGTTGATCGATGGCAACTTTTCCACGCCGATAATAATGTCGCCTTCATCCATCACCGGCATAAAGGTTTTACCGATCTGCGTATATACCAGGCCGGTCACTGCCAGCATCACAAAAGCGCCGGCCACAATCACTTTGGCATGTGCCAGGCACCACATCAACACAGGCTCATACACTGCCAGTGCTTTTCTTACCAGCCATGGCTCTTCATGGCTGACTTCTTTCAGCAAAAATGAAGCAAGCACCGGAATTACCGTAAGCGATAACAGCAATGAGCCTGCCAGCGCAAACATGATGGTCAGCGCTACCGGCGTAAACAGCTTGCCTTCCAAACCCTGTAATGTGAGCAATGGCAGAAACACCGTGATAATGATCAAGATACCTGCAGTAACCGGCACACTCACCTCACGCACAGCACGATATATCAAGTGCATTCTGGGCAGGGTAGATGCATGCTTTTTATCCGCCAGATGCGAAACGACATTCTCCACCACCACCACAGCAGCATCCACCAACATACCGATGGCTATAGACAAGCCGCCTAAGCTCATCAAATTGGCAGACATGCCAAAATAGTGCATAAGTAAAAATGTGAACAGAGCTGATAACGGCAGAATAAAAGCAATAGTCAACGCAGCCCTGAAGTTACCAAGAAACAGTACCAACAATATCAGCACCAGTACCACAGCCTCTTCCAAAGCCTTGGTCACGGTATTTACCGCACGCTCAACCAAACTGCCACGGTCATAAAACACGTTGATCTTGACGCCTTTTGGCAAACTGGGAGCCATTTCAGCGATTTTATCCTTAACGCCCTTCACCACCTGCTGTGCATTGGCGCCACGCAACCCCAGCACCAAACCTTCAACAGCTTCACCCTTGCCATTGGCGGTAACCGCACCATAACGCGTGAGTGAACCGATACGCACGTCAGCCACATCGGCAATCCTGACTGACATGCCCTGCTCTGTACGCACTACCGTATTCTGCACGTCTTCTATTGTTTTAAAGCCGCCTTCCGCACGTACCAGCAATGCACCTTCACCATCGTTCAAGCGACCAGCGCCGCCATTACGATTGTTATTCAACAATACCTGCTGCAAGGCATCAATAGCCACTCCACGTGCATACATGCGGGCATTGTCCGGCACAATCTCGAAACTGCGCACCAAGCCACCCAGCGCATTCACGTCTGCCACTCCTGGCACAGTGCGTAGCTGAGGGCGTATCACCCAGTCCAGCAGACTACGTCGGTCCTGCAAACTTAGCGTGTCACTTTCCACAGTGAACATGAACATTTCACCCAGCGGCGTGGTCATCGGCGCCATGCCGCCCGAAACATCCGCCGGCAGGTTGCCCCATACTGCATTCAGGCGCTCTGCCACCTGTTGACGCGCCCAATAAATATCGGTGCCATCCAGAAAATCCACCGTAATGTCAGTAAGCGCATACTTGGCGACCGAGCGCAACCCAACCTGCTTGGGAATGCCCAGCATCTCAACTTCTATCGGTGCCGTTATCCGCGCTTCAACCTCTTCCGGCGTCATGCCTGGCGCTTTAACGATAATTTTTACCTGCGTTGAAGACACATCCGGAAAAGCATCAATCGGCAACGATTGATAGGCTAACGCACCTGCCGCCGCCAGGCCAATGGTCAAAATAAGCATGAGTAGGCGCTGCGTGAGCGCAAATTGAATTAGTCTAGCCAGCATTATTCGCCACCTAGGCCTAACCAAGCCCCCTTGATAGCCGAGATTCCAGTCACGGCGATTTTTTCATTACCATTAAGGCTAGCATCAACCACGGCTTCATCGCCCTGTTCCGAGATCACCTTTACCTTAATTGGTGCAAAACCATTCTTCGTCTGCACAAAAACAAAAGTTTCCGCACCTTGTCTGGAAAGTGCTGATTTTGCCACACTGAAATACTGCACTTCACCACCAAGGCTGATAACAGCTTCCACAAACTGCCCGGGCGATAATTTTTCCGCCCCTTTAGTAATCTCAGCACGTAAATGTAAGGTCTGGTCTGCCTTATTCACGTTACGAATCACCGAAATCAGCTTGCCGCTGGCCTGTAATTTAGGCACGGTTACCAGCATACCCGGCTTAACAAAAGGCAAGCCTTCCAGCGGCGCATGTATTTCAAGCCATAGCGGGTTAAGCTTAGCGATACGGTATAAAGGCATCGCCATATCTACACGCTGACCGATAGTGACCATCTGCTCCAGCACCTGTCCATCCATAGGCGCGGTTAAACTAACGCCAGCACTCATACCGGACTCCGGGCGTAATTTATTAATAGCAGCATCTCCCATACCAGCTAGATGCAAAGCCTGCTTACGTTGCGCCAACGATGCACTAGTTTCATCGTGCATACTTTCTGTTTCCAGAAAACGGCGCTGTGGAATAATGCCGTCTTTCAATAATTCAGTGTCGCGCGCCAGACTTTTTGCCGCCAGCTTATGCTGAGTCTGTGCCTGCAGATAATCCCGCTGCAGACCCAATAATTCAGGGCTATGTAAATGTGCAATCAATTGTCCTTTTTTAACGGTCTGACCAGCAGCGATATACAACTGGTCTATCAAGCCAGACTGCGGCGCACTCACCACCCGCTCCTGCCCGACTGGCACTGTGATCTCGGCAGGAAAATTACGGCTGTTAAAAACATTATTCTTACCCACTGGCGCCACACTCACACCCAGATTTTGCTGCTGGGTTGGTGTCATCACTATATCGGCAGCCTGAGCGTTTGCAATCAGAAATGCGCCAAAAAAAACGAACGAAAAAATCTTACTCATGGAAGCACTCCTACTGTCTGGTTATAGCGGGCAACATCCCACTGTACTTGTACCTGGCGTGTGGTAAATGCACGCTCAGCCTCAAAGGTTTGCGCCTGCACCCGCAGCAAACTCACTAAATCGGTTTCACCTAACTGAAAAGCTTTCTGTGCCAGCTGCAAACTTTCCTTGGCTATCTCATATTGCTTGCTTGCAAGCACCAATTCCGCACGACTAACATTCAAATTGTGCTCAGCTTCGTGCATGGCCGTTTCCAGCTCGTATTTCAAGGCCTCACGCTCAGTTAAAGCGTTACCTACGCCCATTTCAGCTGCAGCTCTTATTGGCGCTGCCTTAGCCTCGCCGCCAAAAGGAATGCGCAGCTTCACGCCTACGCTATCGTTGGCGGTCGTATCAAAGGCACCTTTAGTGCTGCGCATATTCAGCAGCACTTGCAGGTTCTCATGGCTTTCTATCTGCACCAGATCACGCTCGGATTCCGCTAAACCAACTTTGGTCTGCGTTTCCAGCCAGATTGGGGATTGACTGTAATCTTCTAAACCCGATTGCTTTTCTTCGTAACTGGCAGGCAACTCACGTAAACCTGTAAGCAAATAATAGCGGTGTCGTGCATGCATAAGTTCCGCCTCGGCGCGCAGTTTTTCTTTTTCTGCACGCAGTGTTTCCTGCTCAGCCAGCATGGCATCCGTCTTTGCCAGCTCACCAGCGCGATAGCGCTTTTCCACGTCACTTTGCAGTTTGCTGGCCAATTGCAGTTTATTCATAAGCAACGATAAATTGTTCTCATTAAAGGCAATATTCCACAGCGCCTCGCGTACCTGCCCCGCCACCTGCAGCTTTAAACTCTGACGGCTGGCACTAACTGTCGATTGACTAGCCTCAGCTACTTTTAAGCGGTTATCACGCTGTTTAGGCAGCCAAACCGGCAATTCCAGCTCAGCTTGCCAATCGCGTTCACCACGTCCGCTACCTATGGCGTCGTTCTGATGAGAGATATTCACGGCAGGAGTTGAGGGCAGCGTCGCATTAGCCACACGATTTCTGGCTAAAACCATGGAGTCTCGCGATAGTAGCGAGGCCTGCATCGGAGCACGTGCATAGGCTTTCTCCAGCACTTCGGATAGTTGTAAATTGGGGTTGACACGAAGCTCATCAAAATGATCTATCTGATGCTTGTCATTTGTGGCTAGCGGCAGTGGGGTTATTTGTTCTTGCATGGGCGCGGCAAGCGCACGACTCACCACAAAGGCAAGGCCAGCAATTAACAGAATGAATCGACTAAATATAGTCATAAAACTCTCCTAAAATCAAAAAAACATCCGCATAGTTACCCGAATGTTGATTACATGATTGACTTAGAACAGTGGAGGAGCGCGCGGCCTTGATAGCGAGCGCAGGTAAATTGGTAATTGGGGATGGGTAATGAAGTGAGCACTGACTAGCCGAATTACTACTAATGACAGGCTAATAATAAACAGCACCGCAAATAGCGGCAATGGCAGGGGGTCTATACTCTTAACAAGCGCGTTATTAACACCTATGGTATGTACTGGTGCAGCCACATTTTTAAGTGTGTGTTCAGTATCTGGCAAATCTGCCAAATTTAGCTCGTGCATATGCAGGCCATAACCCTGAGCGGGGCTATCGGACTCCAGATGCGCATGAATGAATGGTGTTATAGCTTGCAACAAGGCAAACCACACCACTATCAACCACGGCAAATTTTTACGAAACATATTGAGCATGAACAAACTCTATCAGCTATTCTTTACAAACACAAATTAGGTGACAATTTGACTATATAGTTCACTGGCATTTAACCGGCGACTAAAAATGCTTAAGGAAATTAGTACGTGCGCTTTCTAGGCGTATAAGTTGAACCGTTGGATTCAATATGTCGGAACGTAATGCGGCCATTATTCACATCATAAGGCGAAAGCTCCAGCGTTACCTTATCACCAGCCAGAATGCGGATATGGTTTTTTTTCATTTTGCCGCCGGTATAGGCAATCAACTTATGCCCATTGTCCAACGTTACGCGGTAGCGTGAATCAGGTAATATCTCCATCACCACACCACTCATTTCAATTAATTCTTCTTTAGCCATAGCTGTTGCTCCAAAATCGTATTAAGACCCGCATTGATGCAGCAAACTTAAAAAGTTGTAGCAACGCTAAAACAGTGGGAATAGTGGGAATAAGGTAATAAATACTGACTGCGCTACACCACCTGACGCAGGCGCGACTATAGTCCTGCCGCCCTAATTAAGCAAGCAATAACCGTGAATTAACCTGTTTTGCTATTCAACCTAACACTTAACCCCTAAAATATTATTAAAATAATGCTTGACACATCGCACATTAGTACGTAAAACGTTATTTAGGCGTTTGAATTTTTAATTTGCTGGCCTTAATTTAAGGCCTTTATTATTTAAAAACCCGAACTTTCAGGGTGCCTCCCTTTTTAAAAAAGTATGGAATAAGATATGGCAACAGGTTTAGTAAAATGGTTTAATGACTCTAAAGGTTTTGGTTTCATTACTCCTGACGCAGGCGGCGACGATTTATTCGCGCATTTCTCAGCTATCGTTGATAGCGGTTACAAAAGCTTGAAAGAAAACGATCGCGTTACTTTCGACGTAACTGACGGACCAAAAGGTAAACAAGCTTCTAATATTCAGAAGGTTTAGTACTTAAAGAATCCAATAAAATGACCCTATCATGGGTCATTTTTTTTGGCTTAAAGCACATCATAGAAGGCATTTCAGCCTTTCTCTAAAAATTCCAAACATTCATAAACACGCATTCGTAAATTAACCTGGCTGCATTCTTCATACTTTCGTTGAACTGTATCTTGCGATTTAAAGTTTACTAAATTAATATCCTAGTAATTTAGTAAACTTTATTCCAAATGAAAAATCACACACATTTAAAACCAGAAACCTCTGGCTTTAAATTCGACAATAGCTATTTAAAGCTAGCACCTATACTTTACCAAAGACAACAGCCTTCAAATGTAAAGAATCCCGAGCTGGTATTTTTCAATGATCAATTAGCAAATACATTAGGTCTAGATACTGAAGTCATTAAAAAGAAAGGTGCAGACTTCCTTTCAGGTAACGCACTTTATGAAACATCTGAGCCAATTGCACAGGCTTATGCAGGCCATCAATTCGGTGGGTTCAATATTCTTGGTGATGGCCGAGCAATATTACTGGGTGAACACATCACACCAGAAAACAAACGATTCGATATACAACTCAAGGGCTCCGGCAGAACCGCATATTCCCGATCTGGTGATGGACGTGCAGCACTTGGGCCAATGCTACGCGAATACATCATTAGCGAAGCGATGCATGCGTTAGGTATGCCAACCACAAGAAGCCTTGCTGTCGTCAAAACTGGCGAGACAGTTTTTCGTGATTGTGCTTATCCTGGTGCGATACTGACGCGAGTGGCCTCCAGTCATATTCGAGTAGGCACCTTTCAATTTGCTGCTGCCGTGCATGACGATCAGATACTAAAGGGATTAACGGACTACACAATTGAACGGCATTTCACTGAAATCGCCAAAGCTGAAAACAAGTACATTCAATTCCTGGAAAAAGTAATCGATTTACAAGCCTCCCTAATTGCGAAATGGATGCATGTTGGTTTTATTCATGGTGTGATGAATACAGATAACATGAGCATATGCGGCGAGACCATTGATTATGGCCCATGCGCTTTCATGAATAGTTACGACCCGGCAACAGTATTTAGTTCGATAGATACGCAAGGCCGCTATGCTTTTGGTAACCAGGCAAAAATAGCACATTGGAATCTCTACCGGTTCGCGGAAGCATTGCTTCCAATTATTCATGAAAATCAAAATAAAGGAATTGCGGCAGTCACGGAACAATTAGAAAAGTTTCCCGGCAAATTTTTAGAATACTGGCTAAATGGAATGCGGAAAAAACTAGGCCTATTCAACCATGAAGCGAATGACCTCAAACTTGCAGAGGATCTATTGATATACATGCAGCGGAATAAAGCCGATTACACCAATACTTTTAGAGCTTTAGGCAAAGACGCAATAAAAGAGATGCCGATATACCGGGATTCAGGCTTTAAAGATTGGCAGCAGCAATGGCAAGCCAGACTATCAAGACAAGCACAAACAATGAAACAAAGCCTATCACTTATGGATGAATCTAATCCTGCAATTATCCCGCGCAACCATTTAGTCGAAGAGGCTTTAGCGGCAGCAGTTGACAAGAACGACTTAAAATTATTTGAACTGCTTTTATCAGCCACTGCGTCTCCATATAATCCAGAAAATATCTATACCCGCTTTATGCAGCCCCCTGAGCCTAATTTTGATAGCTACTACAAAACCTTTTGTGGCACATAAGCTTTAAGGAAAAATAAGCACTGGTTGACAATGACCGAAATAAATACCACAATCAAAAGGTGGTCATTTTTATTAAGTATTCATTGATATGTCATTGTGAAGTTTAAAAATTAAACTGAAACTAACATTAGGCTCAAATGATGGTTGTTAATTAAAAAATCGAAAGATAAAAATGGAAAAGACATCGTCATTCTTAAATTCCACCTTTAGCTTTAACTGCATGGTCGGGTTGCAACTTGGCCAACCCAATTCCCAATACAAAGCCTTACGTAGAAATCATCTCAGATTAAATTGAGAACATCATAGCGATGCAAATTTCCTACGATTCCGTCGAGCTGTGTGAGCCACTAACCAGTCTATTTGCAGCGATTCCAGATGCTATTTTTGTTAAAGACTGTGAAGGATACTGGCGGTCTATAAATGATGCTGCCCGAACCCTATTTAACTCGCATGACATTCACTGGATAAAGAGAAATAATAATTCTGGTGCCATGTGTACCGAAATATGCACAATGTACGATCAATGCTTGGCCGATGACAAGGCCGTATGGCGTCTAGGTGAATTGCATGTGTTTGAGGAGCAGCATACAGACTCCGCAGGAAATCTGCATGAATACGAAGTACATAAAGTGCCGATTTTCCACAAAAATGGTCAGCATAAAACGTTGGTGATTATAGGGCGCGAAGTCACAGACAGAAAATTGGCCGAGAGAAATTTACGTGTTGCTGACGCAGCCATTGAGTCGCAAGAAGCAATCGTGATTACTGATGCTGACAATCACATATTACGTGTCAATAGTGCCTTTACCAGAATGACGGGCTACGGAGCAGAGGAAGCTATTGGAAAAACAACATCTCTGCTGAAATCCGGGCGCCATGACAAAGCTTTTTATAAAGCCATGTGGAAGGATTTAACTGAAAAAAAATTCTGGCAAGGTGAAATTTGGGATAAGCGAAAGAATGGGCAGATATATCTAAAATGGCTCAGCATCACGGCGGTAGCTGAGCCTGAAGGAAAAGTTCATAATTATGTAGGATCATTTACCGACCTGAGCGAACAAAAGGATGCAAAAGAGGCTATTTATCAATTAGCGTTCTACGACCCTTTGACCAATCTTCCAAATCGCCGATTATTTCAGGAACGTATGGCGCTAACACTAAGTCACATAGCGCGCAATTTATATCATGGTGCAGTTTTTATGATTGACCTTGATAACTTCAAGTTGATTAACGACACAAAAGGCCATGCTATCGGCGACTTGTTACTAATAGAAACTGCACACCGGTTAAAATCCTGTGTACGCGATGGTGATACAGTAGCAAGAATAGGTGGAGATGAATTCGTTGTCATGCTGGAGGGCTTAAGCCATGATGCAGACCAGGCGATTCAGCAGGCAGAAGTCTTGAGTAAAAAAATTCTCAAATCGCTTAACCAACCATTTATGATTGGTGGTGACTCGCTACTCTGCACCCCCAGTATAGGCATTAAACTACTAACAGCGACAGTTCCCTCAGAGACTGGGGACGAAGTACTCAAGCGTGCTGATGCTGCAATGTATCAGGCAAAGTCTGCGGGGCGCAATACGTTCAGATTTTTTGATGCAGAGGTACATTCAAGGCTTGAAAATCGTCAATCAATTGCTTTAAATCTTCGTAATGCTTTGCCCGAAAACCAGTTAAGGCTTCATTACCAAGCTCAAGTGGAGTTGGGAGGCAAAATATCTGGAGCTGAAATATTGCTACGATGGGAGCACGCTCAGCGCGGCCTAATGCTTCCTGATGAGTTTATTTCAATTGCGGAAGAATCAGGTCTGATCTTAACCATTGGTGAATGGGTGCTTCGAACCGCATGCAAGCAATTAAAATCATGGGAAGCCAATCCGCAGACATGTCAGCTACAACTATCGGTCAATGTGAGTGCTCGTCAGTTCATTCAACCGGATTTTGTTGAGCTGGTATACAAAGTGCTTGATGAGACTGGCGCTAAAGGAACACTACTTAAATTAGAGCTCACAGAAAGTTTAATGCTGCATGATGTTGAAGATACCATCAATAAAATGACAGCATTAAGCTCTCTTGGCATTCATTTTTCAATCGATGACTTTGGAACTGGGTACTCATCATTAAGTTATCTGACCAGATTACCAATCAGCCAATTAAAAATTGATCAAAGTTTTGTACTCACCATCGATACTAATCCTAACGATGCTATTGTTGTACAAACCATTATAGGCATGGCAAATAACCTTGGCTTAAATGTGATCGCTGAAGGAGTAGAGACTGAATCTCAGCGTGCATGTCTCGAAAAGTATGGATGTACATTTTATCAAGGATACTTATTCAGCAAGGCAGTATCGTTAGCTGAGTTTGAAAAAATGGTCAGCAAAACAATTAAAACAACCTAACCTGGAAAGCTATAACAATCACAGCCTGTGGCTTTTACTTTATGAAGATAAGCCACATCTAAGCGTCTACGGAAGCCGCACAAAAGAAAACGGCCCACATTTCTGTGAGCCGTAAAATCTTGGTAGGGTGTGCGGGGATCGAACCCACGACAAACGGATTAAAAGTCCGCTGCTCTACCAGCTGAGCTAACACCCCATTCATTTCTCAAGCAACTTGCATCACTCAGGAAAGGGCGCAATTATGGGGGAAACTCTCAACTTGGTCAACTAGAAAATAGAAAATATTTACATTTATATCGCATTTATTTTTATTGACTATATTAAAAATTTTTTTGTGTTAAAAATTCTCTAAAAAAACGGCTTGAGCTATCAAATTAATGCATACCAGGGAGTTTTCCACCCATTAAACCGCCCATGCTGCGCATCATTTTTGCCATGCCGCCTTTGCTGAACATTTTCATCATTTTCTGCGTTTCTTCAAATTGCTTGAGCAGACGGTTCACTTCCTGCACTTGCACACCAGAGCCATCAGCAATACGTTTTTTACGTGTGGCTTTGATGATTTCAGGCTTACGGCGCTCTGTCGGCGTCATGCTGTTGATGATGCCTTCAATGCGGCGCAAGCTCTTGTCAGCGTCATCCGGATTAACCTTGGCTGCCATGCCTGCTATCTGTGACGGCATTTTATCCATCAGCGCGCCCATGCCACCCATTTTGCGCATTTGTGACATTTGCGCTTTAAAGTCATCCAGATCAAAGTTTTTGCCTGACTTCACTTTATCGGCAAGTTTTTGCGCTTCGGCCATGTCGACATTTTTGTGCGCCTGCTCAATCAAACCAAGTACATCGCCCATACCCAATATACGCGATGCCATGCGGTCTGGGTAGAATGGTTCCAGCCCGTCAACTTTTTCACTGACACCGACAAACTTGATTGGTTTACCTGTCACATGGCGCACAGATAATGCCGCACCACCACGCGAGTCGCCATCTAATTTTGTAAGGATTACGCCAGTCAGCGGCAAAGTATCACCAAAGGCTTTGGCAGTATTAATCGCATCCTGCCCCTGCATCGCATCGACCACGAACAAGGTTTCAATCGGGTTCAATTGTGCATGCAGCGCCTTGATTTCCGCCATCATGGCTTCATCAATGCCTAAACGGCCCGCTGTATCGAAAATCACTACATCGTAATAGCCGCGTTTTGCAAAATCCAAGGTTGCGCTGGCAATATCAGCAGGCTTCTGGCTGACGTTGCTGTCAAAACATTCCACATCAAGTTGCTTGGCTAATGTTTTCAATTGTTCAATTGCCGCCGGACGATACACATCGGCACTGGACAACAATACTTTTTTCTTTTGTTCTTTAAGCAGCTTAGCTAATTTTGCAGAAGTAGTGGTTTTACCAGAACCCTGCAAACCTGCCATCAGGATGATAGCCGGTGGTACTGCTGCTAAATTCAGGCCTACATTCGCTTTACCCATCAGGGACGTGAGTTCGTCATTCACGACCTCAATTACAGCCTGACCAGGAGTGAGGCTTTGCAGCACTTCCCTGCCCTGTGCGCGCTGTTTAACAGCGGCGATAAAATCCTTGACCACAGGCAAGGCAACGTCTGCCTCTAGTAGCGCCATACGTACTTCACGCATGGCGTCCGAGATATTTTCTTCAGTTAGACGTGCTTGACCACGTAGATTTTTAATGACGCCTTGCAGGCGTCCAGTTAGGTTTTCTAGCATTTTTCCACTCTTTACATCATTTAAGTTTCAATTTTACATCAAGCTATTATCTTTACCGCACATTTGCGCCATAATTACATCATGCAAAAATTAATCCCCTATCTAGTCGTTGTATTCATCTACTTAGCTGTGGCTGCAGATTTCTGGCGAACGCCAAAACAGTCTGAAAAAAATGCCAATCTAAAACTGCATTCAGCCATGATTGCTTTAGGGCTACTGGTTCATGGCTGGCTCTTGCATCATAGTATTTTTTCTGCTGGATTCAACCTTGGCTTCTATGAATCTGTATCTGCAATACTCTGGCTAACGGTATTAATTTATTGGGTAACAGACCGCGATCATCAATTACACAGCCTGCAAGCTTTTGTATTGCCGCCCGCAGCACTATTTGCCCTGCTACCAGCATTCTTTGTCAGCGATCATTTCTTACTCGATACAGACAACAACCTATTCATCGCACACGTATGGATAGCCATGATTGCCTATAGCCTGTTTACCTTTGCAGCTCTGCACGCTGTATTAATGGCTATCGCTGAACGTAGCCTACACCACAAAAGCACGCTGATCATGCTGCCAAGCTTTCCACCATTAATGATGATGGAAAGTTTGCTGTTTAAAATTATCGGCTTGGGTTTTGCATTGCTGACAATTACATTAATCAGCGGTATGTGGTTCTCTGAAGAAATCTTTCATAAACCATTAGAGTTTAATCATAAAACTATCTTTTCCATAGCAAGTTGGTTTATATATGCAGCATTGCTATTTGGCAGATACCAATATGGATGGCGCGGACTTAAAGCAATCAGGTGGACACTAATTGGCTTTGTGTTACTTCTACTGGCCTACGTAGGCAGCAAATTTGTTTCACAGATTCTACTGGGTAGATAAAACAAAAATGGACTAGTCACACTAGTCCATTTTTGTTAGTGCCAACCTCGTTTTACTTAGCGCAAACTTATCTGTAGCCAGCCATTTTCCTTAGCATATGCTGTCAGCGTTGCGTCAGCGTCCACCGCAACTGGATTAGTCACCAGTTTCATCAGCGGCAAGTCATTGTGTGAATCACTGTAAAAGTAACTGGTTGAATAACCAGCCAAGTGAGTGCCACGCTCTCCCAACCACTGATTAATACGCGTCACCTTACCCTCTTTAAAGCTAGGCACACCGCTCACGCCACCCGTATATTCACCATTCACCATCTCAGGATCGGTGCCAATCAAGTACTCAATGCCATAGGCACTGGCAATCGGCTTGGTAACAAAGCTATTGGTGGCGGTAATCACCACACACAAATCACCCGCCGCTTTATGTTTATTCACCAGATCCTGCGCTTTTTGCGTCATCATCGGACGAATCACTGTTTCCAGATATTTTGCATTCAATTCATCTAAAAACTTCTTAGGATACTCACTCAACGGTTTTAACTGAAATTCCAAAAATGCGTATATATCCAAACAGCCATTTTTATAATCCTGGTAAAACTGATCATTGCGCGCCTGATGTGACTTAGCATCAAGCAAGCCTTCATTGATTAAAAACAAGCTCCAGTTATAGTCGCTGTCACCTGCGAGTAAAGTATTATCCAAGTCAAATAAAGCCAGATTTTGAGTCATGTTAGATTTCTTTTTGTTGAGTTGCTGAGAGTACCAAAAATACACCTACTAAAATAACAGCCAGCGCGATTAATTCCATGCTGGTCACATGTTCACCAGCAAACCACATACCTACTGCAAACGCCACCATCGGGTTTACAAAAGTATTGCTGCTGGCTACTAATGGGCGCACCGCATGCAGCAAATATTGGTAGGCGCTATAAGCCACCAGTGAGCCGAGCACGATTAAAAACAGCATCGCGCTCCATGATTTTGCACTGATTGTTTGCGGCCACGCCTCGCCAGTTACAGCACTTACAATCAGCAGAGCCACGCCACCTGCCAGCATCTGCGCGGCACTTGCCATTAATCCCTGTGGCATCGCCAGATGCTTGCCCCATACCGAGCCGAAAGACCAACTGGCCGCTGCAAAAATCAGCAAAAATGCACTCATGAAATCACCGCTAAAACTGCCGCCGAGGTTAAGCAAAATAATTCCCACCAAACCAATCGCAATGCCCAGCCATTCTCTGGCAACAATCCTATGCCCCCAAATTGAAGAAAAAACCGCCATCCAAATCGGTGCCGTAGCAATCGATAGCGCTGCAACACTGGATGAAACGGTTTGCTGCACATAACACACAGTACCATTCCCTAACGCGGGTAATAACAAACCCACTATCCCGGCACCAATCCACTGCTGCTTATTAGGATTGGGCGCCCCCAAATAACGCATCACTGCATACAAAATAAGGCCTGCTGTTGTAAAACGCACACCAGCCATTAAAAATGGTGGAAAGCTTTCGATGCCAAAACGGATGGCAAGATAGGTTGAACCCCAGATAAAATAGGTGCAAAACAAGGCTGCAACGACCAAAAGGGTTTGCCGGGTTTTAGGCATATTTCGAATGAGTTTCTGAGTTTTAAGTAAAGTTTTAGAGGATTCACTTTTCAAATCCCCCGCGATCCTGCTTTATAAAAAAAGGGGGAGTAATATATTTTAACGTTACTAGCCCTTAGCCCCTTTTAAAAAGGGGCGACGCAAAGCGTGGAGGATTTCCCGCCCATTGCTCTTAAAGCTAAACCTGCGGATGTGCTCTTTCCATTTTAGAGTGCAGTTTATTTAAGCCATTCAAATACGCCTTGGCCGACGCCACCACAATATCAGTATCAGCCCCCTGCCCATTCACAATACGTCCGCCTTTAGAAAGACGCACTGTCACTTCACCCTGCGCATCGGTACCGCTTGTAATGTTGTTCACTGAATAAAGCAACAACTCAGCACCACTACCAACGATCTTTTCAATTGCCTTAAATGCAGCATCTACCGGACCGCCGCCATCGGCTTCAGACTTCTGCTCTGCTCCGTTATCTGAGATAGTAATTAAAGCATGCGGAACCTCACCGGTTTGTGACGCCACTTGCAAATATACCAATTTGTAATTCTCTGTAGCTTCTGAAACAAACTCATCGCTCACCAAAGCTTGCAAATCCTCATCAAAAATCTCGGATTTTTTATCTGCCAAATCTTTAAAGCGCGCAAAAGCTGCATTCAACAAATCTTCAGTTTCGAGCTCAATACCCAACTCTTTCAGACGAGTTCTAAACGCATTACGACCGGACAATTTGCCCAAGGTCAATTTATTGGCATTCCAGCCTACATCTTCAGCGCGCATAATTTCGTAAGTTTCACGATGCTTCAATACGCCATCCTGATGAATGCCAGACTCATGTGCAAACGCATTGGCACCGACAATCGCCTTGTTCGGCTGTACTGGGTAACCGGTAATAGAAGAAACCAACTTACTGGCTGGCACAATTTGCGTAGTATCAATGCTTGTAGTCAAGTTAAAGATGTCACTACGGGTTTTAATCGCCATCACGACCTCTTCCAAGCTTGCATTACCGGCACGCTCGCCCAAACCGTTAATGGTACATTCCACCTGACGCGCGCCGCCCATCACCGCAGCTAATGAATTGGCTACCGCCATACCCAAATCGTTATGGCAATGTGTGGACCATACTACTTTATCGCTATTCGGTACGCGTGCAATCAAATCGCGCATACGCTCACCCCAAGGTGCTGGAATTGAATAGCCCACGGTATCCGGCACGTTAATGGTTTTTGCGCCGGCTTTGATGACTTCATCAAATATGCGCACCAAAAAGTCCATATCAGAACGCACTGCATCTTCCGCAGAGAATTCTACATCATCGGTATATTCCAGCGCCCATTTAACAGCCTGCACCGCACGTGCTACCACCTGATCTTCAGTCATGCGGAGTTTGTTTTCCATGTGGATTTTGCTGGTGGCAATAAAGGTGTGAATGCGGCCTTTTGCTGCCGGCTTGATTGCCTCACCAGCTCGGCGCACATCGTTTTCACTGGCACGCGCAAGTGAACAGACTGTTGAATTTTTTATTATTTTTGCAATTTCATAAATCGCATCAAAATCACCAGGACTTGCTGCCGCGAAGCCGGCTTCAATCACATTCACGCCCAACTTTTCAAGCTGACGTGCAATGCGGATTTTTTCTTCCTTGGTCATTGCTGCGCCAGGGCTCTGCTCGCCGTCACGCAATGTGGTATCAAAAATAATAATCTGGTCTTGTTTTTTACTGGTTGGTTTCATGCTGGTTTGGTTCATATACGGTTACCTAACTTTTTATTCAGTTTTCAGCTAAATATTTCGTCGAATAATTCAGCTCAGAATTGCACCTGGTTACAAATATCAGGGTTTAAACACCAAGGTTCAAACATCAGGTGCAACACGCTTTAATACTAGAGGGGGGTGGGGTATGGTCTGCGCACTAGCGCAGTAACGCACGCAAGCGTAACGCAAACGTTTTGCGTAAAACAAAAGCACTGGTAGCCAAGCTAAGTGCGAAAGAAATATAGAAGATGTGTGAATTCAACATAGTGAATAGAAATATAATGTTTTTAAGCCACTTACGCAAGTGTTTAACTATTTGAATTTATTTATCATAGCGATAAACAAATTGGCGATAAATAAATTCAAAGTTATCCCGTTATGATTGTTTGCCTGGCTTGAGCTTCCCACGTAGCCACATTACATACCCGGAAAGCGCATACACCACCATGACCAGAAACAGCACTTCTGGCGGACTGTAGGAAATCAGCACCAATGCCAGCACTACACCCAGAATCACAAAAAATGGCACGCTGGCTTTTAAATTAATATCCTTGCCGCTGTAATATCGTAAATCGCTCACCATAGAAGCGCCGGCAAATACGGTAAGACTCCACGCCATCCATTTCCACTTCAGCACTCCAAAGAACACGTCACGGCCGCTCACGCCATATTCATATGACACCCACACAAAACCTGCCAGCAGCGCAGCAGCAGCCGGGCTAGGTAAACCCTGGAAATAACGTTTATCCTGATGCTCGTCATCCAGCTTGGTATTGAAACGAGCCAGACGCAATGCAGCACAAGCACAATAGATAAAGGCAGCAATCCAGCCCAGCTTACCCAGAGGCTTTAATGCCCACACATAAAGAATCAGTGCCGGCGCCACACCAAAGGAAACCATATCCGACAAGCTGTCATACTCAGCACCAAAGGCACTTTGCGTATTGGTCATCCGTGCAACACGGCCATCCAACCCATCCATCACCATGGCAATAAAAATAGCAATTGAAGCGAGCTCAAAGTTACCGTTCATGGCCTGCACAATGGCATAAAAACCCGCGAATAAAGCTGCTGAAGTAAACAAGTTCGGCAGTAAATAAATACCACGTGAACGCAGCGAAGGCATATCAGAATTACGGCGAGATAGTTTTTGTTTAGGTTCAATCATGGCAATACCATAAAGTTGGATACGCTAAGTATAAATCATGAATAATCATGTCGTGAAGAAATAAGCAATGCGACTATAAAAAAGCTGGCGTTAACGCCAGCTTTTTTATACATTGAAATTCACATTGAAATTATTACAGCCAGTTAATTGGTGGCCGGGGCCGGTTCTGCAACAAATATCTCTACACGACGATTTTTAGCTCTGTTTACCGCACTATCATTTGCTACCAATGGCTCACGTGAACCTCTGCCATCTATAGCGACACGGCTAATAGGAACCCCTCTAGCCACCAGATAATCCCGAGTACTTGCAGCGCGGTTCAATGACAAGGGGTTGTTAATCGCATCGGTACCTGAGCTATCCGTATGTCCAATGATAGTGACTGTAGAAACAGGGTTGCTTAACAAGCCTTTAGCAAAGGTATCCAGGATAGGCCTGAAATTTGACTTAATGTCCGCACGGTTAACATCGAATGAAATATCACTAGGAATATCCAGCTTGAGGCGGTTATCTGGAGTTTGCGTAACGGCAACACCGGTACCCACAGTTGCCTGCTCCATTTGCGCTTTTTGCTCCTGCATGCGTTTGGACCACACATTACCAGCTATACCACCAGCCGCACCGCCTACTACTGCACCAATTGCAGCGCCTTTACCTCCCCCCGTCACAGCACCAATTACCGCACCGGCACCGGCGCCAATCGCTGCGCCTTTAGTAGTGTCCTTTTGCGTCTCTGTCATATTAGCGCAGCCTGCAAACAGGAAAGCCGCTGCAATAGAACTCACGATAATTTTCTTGTTCATATCATTCTCCTAACAATCAACACACGCTTTTACAGAAATATAAAAGCCAAGTACCTGAATAACGTTATTGATAGGCAAAAGTTAACATACATTGCCATAAGAACCTAACTAATGCTCCGTGCCAAGGCACTCCTTAACAAAACAAGTCCTTTCAGCAAGCCACAAAATGACTGGATCAAGCAGGATTATGATAGTATCGCGACTTCAAATATTAATGCTTCACCATGCAATTTACCTTACACAAACAAGATGGCCTCGCCCGCCGCGGCACTTTAAATTTAGCGCATGGCATCGTTGAAACCCCTGCGTTTATGCCTGTTGGCACCTATGGCACAGTCAAAGCCATGTCACCATTGGAACTGAATGAAATTAACGCCCATATCGTACTGGGCAACACATTCCATTTATGGTTACGCCCAGGGCTGGATGTCATTGCAGCACATGGCGGCCTGCACAAATTCATGGGCTGGGATAAGCCGATACTCACCGACTCAGGCGGCTTTCAGGTGTGGAGTCTAGGTGATTTACGCAAGATTTCAGAAGAAGGCGTTAAGTTTCGCTCACCTATCAATGGAGATTCCTGCTTCCTCACGCCAGAAGAATCCATGCGCATTCAGCGCGTATTAAATTCAGACATCGTAATGATTTTTGATGAATGTACACCCTACCCTGCAACACACAACGAAGCCAATGACTCCATGCAACTCTCCCTGAGATGGGCAAAGCGCAGCAAACAGGCGCACGAAGGCAATCCGAATGCACTATTTGGTATTATTCAGGGTGGCATGTATGAAGATCTACGCGACGTCTCGCGTAGCGGTCTGGAAGAAATCGGGTTCGATGGCTACGCTATCGGCGGCTTATCTGTAGGCGAGCCTAAAGAAGACATGCTGCGAATTCTGGCGCACACCGCACCTAAAATGCCACAGGACAAACCACGCTACCTGATGGGCGTTGGCACACCTGAAGATCTGGTTGCTGCAGTGTCACAAGGCGTTGATATGTTTGACTGCGTGATGCCAACCCGTAACGCACGTAATGGCTGGTTATTTACGCAGTATGGTGATGTAAAAATCAAAAACGCCACTTACAAGAATGACACCAAACCTCTGGATGCCGACTGCACTTGTTACACCTGCCAGAATTTCACACGCTCGTATTTGCACCACTTACATAGAATCGGTGAGATTTTAGGTTCGCGCCTGAATACCATACACAACCTGCACTATTACCAGCAACTGATGGCTGGCATGCGCAGTGCGATTGAAGCAGGCACATTTGAGAAATTCAAGCTGGAATTTTCCGCAAAACGTAACAGTGCTGCATAAGCGGCTCGCTAATTTTCACTATCCTGCAATCAACTTTAACTATGTGCTAGAATTTGAAGCTAATTTTCACCCAAGTTTTTCGTTTAATTTAAGAGAGTAATATCGTGTTCATTTCAAATGCATATGCTGCAAGCGCAACATCAACTGATTTCGCAAGCTTTTTACCGCTGATCGTCATTTTTGTTTTGTTCTTTTTTATGATCATTCGCCCGCAAATGAAACAGGCGAAAGAGCAACGCAACATGATCGCCGCCCTGCAAAAAGGTGATGAAGTAGTCACTAGCGGTGGTATTGTCGGCAAGGTAAGTAAAGTAACTGATGCTTTTGTAGTTCTGGAAATCGCTGCAGAAACTGAAATTACTGTACAAAAACATGCTATACAAAGCGCATTGCCAAAAGGCACTATTAAAAGCATCTAAAAATACTATATAAAATACAGTCGGCTAAATTTATGCAATTAAATTTAGCCGTAGTTATTTAGAATCCGTCTTAAATTGTAAAGAATTGACTAGAGCCAGACTATGAACCGCTACCCAATGTGGAAAAACATTTTTATTGCCATCGTTATTTTGATTGGCTTTATCTACACAATTCCAAACTTCTTTGGCGAATCTCCAGCGGTACAAATTACCCCTGCCAAAAACAGCACCAAACTTGATCCGGCCTTATTGGGTCAGGTAGAAGAAATTTTCAAAAAAGAAAATATCCAATATGACGGTATCTATCTAGATGCACGTGGTGTGAAGGCACGCTTTGCCAATACCGACACGCAAATCAAAGCTAAAGACATTCTGCAAACTAATTTAGGTAACGATTACACCGTAGCGCTGAACTTGCTATCACGCTCGCCAGACTGGCTGCGTAGCCTGGGCGCCAAACCGATGTACCTGGGCCTGGATTTACGTGGCGGCGTACACTTCTTGCTGCAAGTTGATATGAAAGCTGCTTTAGATAAAGCTGCCGAGCGTTTCATTGGAGACTTCAGAACCGCATTACGTAAAGAGCGCATTTCATACGCGGGCGTTAGCCGTGAAGGCCAGACGGTGCAAATCCGTTTTACCGATGCAGCGCAGCTTGAAAAAGCCCAGAAAATGCTCAGCAAAGAATATCCGAATTTAACCCTTAATGATTCAGCCAATGGCGAGTACAAGGTGTTAACCGCCTCTTTGAATGCAGTTGAACAAAAACGTATTCAGGACTTTGCATTAAAACAAAACATCCAAACCCTGCACAATCGTATTAACGAACTGGGGGTAGCTGAACCCATTATTCAACAACAAGGTGCTGACCGCGTAGTAGTACAACTGCCTGGTGTTCAGGACACTGCCAAAGCCAAAGAAATTCTGGGCCGTACTGCAACCTTGGAAATACGCTTGGTTGATGAAGATAAATCAGACCCACTAACACTGGAAAATGCCGAAAAAGGACAAGCTCCGGTAGGCGATGAAGCATTTAAAGACCGCGAGGGTCGTCCAATTCTCGTGAAAAAGAACGTAGTCCTGACCGGGGATTACATCACTGATGCCGGCCCTGGCGTTAATAGTCAAACTGGCCAGTCTGTTGTTAACGTAACACTGGATGGCCGCGGCGCCCGAGTGTTTCAACAGGTTACGCGTGACAACGTAGGTAAACGTATGGCGATATTGCTGATTGAAAAAGGCAATACAGAAGTTATTACCGCTCCTGTAATTAACGAAGAGATTGGCGGTGGTCGCGTACAGATTTCCGGCATGGCAAATACGCAGGAAGCTACTGACATTTCATTGCTGCTACGTGCCGGCGCACTGGCTGCACCTATGGACATTATTGAAGAGCGTACTGTAGGCCCAAGCATGGGACAGGATAATATTAATCGTGGTGTTCACTCTACGCTTTGGGGCTTTGCTGCTATCGCGGTCATGATGGCTATTTATTATGTAGCATTCGGCACAGTGTCTGTAGTAGCGCTTGCAATCAACCTACTACTACTGGTTGCGATTCTATCTATGCTACAGGCTACACTCACCCTGCCAGGTCTGGCCGCGATTGCACTGGCACTCGGCATGGCGATTGATGCCAACGTGCTGATTAACGAGCGTGTACGCGAAGAGTTACGCAGTGGCAACACGCCACAGGCAAGTATTCACGCTGGTTATGACCGCGCCTTCGATACAATTTTAGACTCCAACATCACTACCATGATTGCAGGTTTAGCATTATTCATGTTTGGGACTGGCCCTATCAAAGGCTTTGCGGTTGTTCACGTGCTGGGGATTTTAACCTCCATGTTCAGTGCAGTTGTTGTTTCACGCGCGATTGTGAACGCCATCTATGGCTACCGTCGTAAATTGACCAAAATCTCAATCGGCCAGATTTATAAAGCCTAAACTTAATTTTAAGAACAGCAGAATTATCAGTACACCAAATTTTAAGAACACCAGAGTATAAATTATGGAATTATTCAGAATCAAAAATGACATCCCGTTTATGAGTTATGGCCGCATCACCACAACCATCTCATTGGTGACATTCATCTTGGCGGTTTTCTTTTTAGCTACACGCGGCTTGAATTTCGGGGTGGACTTTACCGGTGGTACCGTCATGGAAGTCAGCTACCCGCAAGCTGCAAATCTGGAAAGCATACGTAAAGCCGTTGATAGCATAGGTTTAAAAGAAGCCACAGTGCAGAACTTCGGTTCCAGCCGCGATGTGCTGATCCGCCTGCCGGTAAAGCCTGAACTGTCAGTATCTCAATTATCAGAGCAAGTAAAGAAAGCACTAGTCAACGCTGATGCAAGTGCCGAAGTACGCCGTGTTGAATCAGTAGGCGCACAGGTTGGTGACGAACTTTACGAAAACGGTGGTTTGGCACTGTTTTTTGTGTGTGTGGGCATTGTGCTTTACCTGTGGCTACGCTTTGAATGGCGTTTTGCGGTTGCAGCCATTATCGCCAACATGCATGACGTGGTGATTATTCTTGGCTTCTTTGCATTCTTCCAGTGGGAATTCAACCTGA
>Ga0208396_100012_pt1 | contig 114812 bp, 109 predicted proteins | sample LakWasMet64_LOW9_2_FD_183896 | JGI IMG/M metagenome (GOLD analysis project Ga0208396, IMG submission 183896) | Freshwater sediment methanotrophic microbial communities from Lake Washington under simulated oxygen tension - Sediment Metagenome... | ecosystem: Environmental > Aquatic > Freshwater... | reverse complement strand
GCACCGTAGTCAGTCAAGTTAGACACTTTACCGAACAAGCGTGTGCTTACTGGGTAACGGCGTGTTAATGCAACCCATGGGTCGTCGCCTAATTGTTTGATACCTAGTGAAACACGGTTTTTCTCTTGATCGAATTTCAATACTTTAGCTTCAACTTCTTCACCCACTGTTAATACTTCTGATGGGTGTTTTACACGACGCCATGCTAAGTCAGTAATGTGTAGCAAGCCATCGATGCCACCTAAGTCTACGAACGCGCCGTAGTCAGTAATATTTTTAACGATACCTTTAACAACAGCACCTTCAGCCAATGTACCTAGTAAAGCTTCGCGGTCAGCACCAGCAGAAACTTCCATTACAGCACGGCGTGAAACAACGATGTTGTTACGTTTACGGTCTAGTTTGATCACTTTCAAATCACATTCTTTGTTTTCGAATGGAGTAGTGTCTTTTACTGGACGTACGTCAACCAATGAACCTGGCAAGAATGCCATGATGCCGTTTACAGATACGCGTAAACCGCCTTTAACTTTACCGCTTACGAAACCTTTAATGATGCGGCCTTCGTTCATTGCATCTTCTAGGTCTAACCATGTTTCCATGCGTTTAGCTTTTTCGCGTGAAAGTACAGTTGAACCGAAGCCGTCTTCTAGCTTCTCAATTGCTACTTTAACAAAGTCGCCCACTTGAACTTCAAGTTCGCCTTGAGCGTTACGGAATTCGTCAGCGTTGATTACGCTTTCAGATTTAAGACCTGCGTTAACGATCACATGATCATTATCAACAGAAACAACTTCAGCAGTGATCACTTCGCCAGAACGCATTTCTTGGCGAGCTAAGCTTTCTTCAAAAAGCGCAGCAAAGGATTCCATAGATGAAGCAGTAGAATTAGAAGTAGAAGCCATTAAATAAAATTACCTAAAATATCCCACCTAGCAGTGGGGTAGTTAAAAAGCTACGCATCGGTGATGATGCGTAGGACGATACCAAGCTTATGCAGCCCAAAGATGGAATTATAACTAAAACATTGAAAAATAAAAGACTATTAATGAATTTTTACTAATATTTTTCATACTTTTTTCGTATAAAAAAAGTTTTTAAGCACTATTTTTGGTGAAATCAATAGCTTGCAATGTAATCTTGATTTTATTTCGAAATGTTCGTCGTTTTAATTTTCAGTTATACAGCCTAAGGCCTTACTTTATAGATGAGTGTTAGCTTAGCCGTTGCAATTTTCAAAAGCATCTAGCACGGTGTTTACTGCGTCTACGATACTTAAGTTGTCAGTTTCGAGCAGGACGGCATGTTCTGCCATCACTAACGGCGCACTCGCACGTCCTTTGTCTCGGGCATCACGTTCTTGCAGGTCTTGCAGGATGTTTTCATAGTTTGCAGCTTGGTTTTTGCCTAATAGCTGCTTGTAGCGGCGTTCTGCTCTAATTTCAGTTGATGCAGTAAGAAAGATTTTGAGTGGGGCGGATGGGAAAATTACCGTGCCCATGTCACGGCCATCGGCAACCAAGCCCGGGGCCTGCAGAAAGCTGTGCTGCAAATCTACCAAAGCCGCCCTCACTGGCGCATGCACAGCAACTTGTGATGCGCCTTTACCCATGAGCTCGGTACGAATCTCATTGGAGATATCTTGCCCATTTAACAACACTTGGTCATGTATGAATCTGATTTGTAATGACTTTGCGCATTCTGCTACTGCGTCAGCGTCATCCCAGGCGATGTTGTTTTGATGTGAAGCGAACGCAACAACGCGGTAGAGTGCACCGGAGTCCAGATAGGCAAACCCTAGTTTGTCGGCAACCAATTGTGCTACGGTACCTTTACCAGAAGCAGAAGGGCCATCAATGGCAATGACAGGTATTGGATGTTCTTGCTTATTATTCATTTGTGAAATTTATCGTAGTGTTAGTAACTATCGGTATAGCGGGGTTATGACACCAGTTTTTTAAACTCAGTGAAATAGTTAGGGAAGGTTTTAGCTACACAGTTTGGATCATTAATAATGATAGGTACGCCGCCTAAGCTGACCAGTGAAAAACACATGGCCATGCGGTGGTCGTCATAGGTGTCAATGACGGCGTTCGGTATTAAGGCCGCCGGTGTAATGGTGATGTAGTCTGCACCTTCTTCCACAATCGCGCCTACTTTGCGCAGCTCAGTTGCCATAGCCGCAATGCGGTCAGTCTCCTTGACACGCCAGCTTGCGATGTTGCGCAAAGTGCTGGTGCCTTTTGCAAATAAGGCCACAATTGCGAGTGTCATCGCTGCATCCGGAATGTGGTTGCAATCAATATCTATGGTGTTGATATTGGCTGCTTTAGTTGCCGTGATATGGTTATCGCCATAGCTGATATTGCCGCCCATCAGCGATAGTGCATCTGCGAAACGTACGTCACCTTGAATACTGTCTTTGCCTAGACCCGCAACCGTGATATTGCCTGCAATAGCACCGGCAGCCAAGAAGTATGAGGCACTGGAGGCATCGCCTTCTACAAAAATTTCTCGTGGGGCAATATAGTTGCTGTTGGCTGGAATAGTGAAGCTTTGCCAGCCGTTACGTACTACTTGCACGCCAAATTTTGCCATTAGATTGAGGGTAATTTCAATATATGGCTTGGATATTAATTCACCAACCACTTCAATCGTGGCTTGCTGTTTGGTTAATGGCAGTGCCATCAGCAGTGCGGTAAGGAACTGACTAGAAACATCACCGCGAATTTTAATCGGTTTGGATAAATCTACTTGAGGTGCAGCAATTTTTAGCGGTGGAAAGCCATCGTTACCTAAATATTGAATATCAGCACCGGCCTGCTTTAACGCATCGACCAAATCGCCAATCGGACGCTCATGCATGCGAGCAACCCCAGACAGTTGGTAGTTGCCGCCAGCCAAGGCTAAGGCAGCGGTAAGCGGTCTGAACGCTGTACCTGCATTACCTAAAAACAAATCAGCTTCCTTATTAGGGAAGTTGCCACCGCAGCCTGTGACACGCCAAGCGTTTTCAGCAAAGTTCTCTAACTGTACGCCTAAGGTTGCTAGCGCCTCCAGCATGCGGGAGGTGTCGTCTGACGCCAATACATCACGTATTTCTGTTGTGCCATTGGCGAGTGCTGCCAGCAGCAGTGTGCGATTGGAAATGCTTTTTGAGCCGGGTAGGGTAAGCGTGCCTTGTGCCTGATGGCCTGCGGCCAGTGTGAGTTGTTCCATAATTAATTCTTTATTGTTGGTTATTGCTCTTTAAGCTTTGCCCAGTTGTTACGCGCTGTACTGGCACGCTCGAATAGCGCATGCAAAGCATCGCCGTCACTGAGTTCCAGCATTTGTTTTAATCGCGACAGTTCATCTTGGTATGCCGTAATTTCACTCAATAGTGCAGTTCTATTGGCTAGGCTAATATCGCGCCACATTTCAGGGTGGCTGCCTGCAATACGGGTAAAGTCTCTAAAGCCACTGGCGGCAAAACCAAACAGTTGTTCTGCGTTGTTGCGCGATGCGATGTCATCTACCAGCGCAAAGGCCAGTAAATGAGGCAGATGGCTGACTGCGGCAAAAATACTGTCGTGCGTTGCTGCTGGCATTTCGGTGACGTTTGCGCCGCAATGTTGCCATAACTCACGCACACGTTGAACTGCATCAGCATTGGTTGTATCGGTTGGCGTTAGCACCACATTTTTATTGCGGTACAAGTCTGTAGTGGCCGCAGTCACGCCACTTTTTTCAGCGCCTGCAATTGGGTGGCCGCCCACAAACTGATTAAATTGCTCGCCTAATATTTCTTGTGCACAGGCAAGTACATCACTTTTAGTGCTGCCTGCATCTGTAATTACAGTGTTTGATGTTAAAACTGGTTTGATGGCATTAAGTATGCTGGCTGTTTGCGCTACTGGCGCGGCAATCAGCACAATGTCGGCATTGTGCACTGCTTGGCTGGCGTCGCTACAGGCAACGTCTATCACCCCTAAATCCAATGCGGACTGTAAACTTTCAGTGGAGCGACCCACCCCTATAATTTGTGCCGCACTCCCTGCTTTTTTTAAAGCGAGTGCAACCGAGCCACCAATCAGGCCCACACCAAAGATAACGATTTTTTTCAATTTTTTAAGATAATTTACAACAATCAATAATCGCAATTGTAGCATTGTTGTAATTGCCAAAAATCATGGTGCTATTTTTTGTTTTTGTTACTGCTGAAAAATAAGTTTGAATCACTAAAATTGCCCCATTATTTTTTTGTAGCATTATTTAAATATCTCAGTGATAATTGGTACAAATATTCTGCACAAAGTAAATAATAATGAGAATTTGGCAGCTAATAATATTTATTCAAATTGTAGTACTCTTGCATCCACCAGCGCTTGCTGCGAGCGTTGATGCTAATGTTGGCTCAAGAGTCGCAGTCATTTCTTCCTCATCATTTAACCCCGGTGTCATTAGTGCCAATACGTTGCGCGCTATTTTTGTGATGAACCAAACCAAGTGGAGTGATGGCACTCCCGTAAAAGTCTATGTTTTCTCAGATTCAAATCCCACACATGAAGTTTTTAGCAAAGAAGTGTTGAGATTTTTCCCACGTCAGCTCAGGCGTGCTTGGGACAGGCAGGTATTCGCAGGCTTAGGGCAATATCCTGAGCAAGTATCATCTGCACAAGAGATGCTCGCGAAAGTGAAAGCTACGCCTGGTAGCGTAGGTTATCTATTGTTGCAAGAGGTGAATCAAGATGTACGTATACTTCAAATATCACAATAGACTTAGATTTAATCAACCTCGCCTCAAGCAATTGTTTGCGAGATGGGTGCTGGCGCTCTCTGTATTTACGTGCAATGCAGCTTACGCGGTTGATATGCTGGATGGCAAGCTACAACTGCATGGGTTTATTACACAAGGGATGGTGAATACCACCGGTAACAACTTCTTGGGTAAAAGCCGCGATGATATTAGTTATGATTTTCGTGAGGTTGGCTTAAATGCTACTTATCGTGCGTTACCTCAATTACAGTTCTCAACACAGTTGATTTCGCGCAAGGCAGGTGAAAACGATAATGGCGAATTACGGATTGGGCATGCATTTGTTGATTGGACCGTAGCTGCTGGTGATTGGGGTAGTTCTGGCGTACGTGTGGGCAGAGTTCGGGTGCCTTATGGCCTTTATGCTGAAACTGGTGATGTTGCTTTTACCCGTGATTCTGCTATTTTGCCGCAGCCTATTTATTTTGATGTGACGCGTCGGTTACAAAAGTCAGCCGATGGTTTATCGCTTTATCATAACGCGGTTTCTGACTACGGTAATTTTGGCATCAAATATTACTTGGGCTACCCACAGGCAGACGGCAAATCGACAGAGGCTACGTTTTTAGGCAGGGACATGCCCGGTCGGTTAGACTCTAAATTGACGCAGTTGGTGAACTTCTCATTTGATAGTAATAACGGTCAGTGGCGGCTTGGATTTACAGCAGCCAACGTCAAGTTAGAATACGACAGAAAAGCCACTGATTTCTTATCTAGTGGTGATATTAGCTTAGTGCCTTACCTGTTGTCAGCACAATATAATGCTGAGAAATGGAGCCTAACCGCCGAGTACTTACTTGAATTTCTTGAGTTTAAAGGGTTTGGCCCACTCATGGATAGTAAAACAAGCGCAGATGGCTTTTATGTGCAGGCAGCCTACCGTCCGGCATCCAAGTGGGAAGTTTTTACCCGCTATGATGCTTTTTATAGAGACCGTTCAGATCGTCATGGTAAGGAGTGGCAAGCAACGACAGGGCTTCCGGCCTTTATGCTCTATAGTAAAGACTGGTCTGCTGGCGTGCGCTATGACGTGAACGAAAGTTTTAGCTTACGTGCCGAAGCACATCGTATCAATGGTGCTGGCTGGCTATCACCGCTGGAAAACTCAAATCCTGCCGCACTAGAAAAAGACTGGGATATGTTGATATTGCTTGCTTCTTATCGCTTCTAAGTGCTTGGGCTAAATCAAACATGTTATTCCTGAGCAAAATACCAGAAGTTTTTGTGAGCCTGAAATGGAAAATCATGACCTTGTTAGGTCTGGTTTTCGTGACGTTGACCTTATTGTTAATCAGTTGGGCTTATTTAAGCCAAGCAGAACGTTTGAAGCATGAACGTGATGTTGTGCATGCGCGCTACCTCGTACAGTTTAAGGCGATGCTGGCAGATTTTTCGTTAAAAACTTCACAGGTTTCTTCATTAGTGGCAACCATGGTGAGTGTGGATGCTACGCTGGCAACAAAGGGCACTACTAATTCAAAATGGCTGGGGCCTCGAGTGAGCTCGGCGTTGGCTTCGTTGCAATTAGATTATGGCTTAGAGTCAATCCGCATTTACGATCAACACCAGCACATGCTGGCTGAGTGGGCTGGGTTGCGGCAGCAAAATGCCTTGGAAGCACAGCAGGTTGCCGAGGCGATTCGGCAAGAGTCTAGCCTCACATGGATAGATTGTACTGAAGTTTGTTTGCAGTATGCTACAACGCCTATGCTTGCCAATGGCAAGGTGAGCGGGGCTGTTGTAGTCGCATCCTCCATGGCGGATCTAATCTTATCGTTTAATCGCTTTTCTGGCGCGGATGTTGGCTTTGTACTAAAAAGTGAAGCCAATCATTACCAAAATGCCTTGCCTAAGCTAGGTTTGCGTATTGCCGGCCTATCCAATGCCAATATCAATTTACCTTTGTTACAGCAGTTGGAAAGTATTGCCCTGGAGAAGGGTAAACATATTTGGCAGCGCTTGGCTTTTACTGACAAATATTACGATGTCGTGTTTTTTCCAATTGAGCACAAATTGGTGAACGTGCCAGCCATGGTGGTGGTGATTGAAAATGTAACGACGCAAGTGCTGGAGACGCATGAGTCCACATTACAGCGCTTAAAGTTCGGCTTTATTTTTGCGGTGTTCATGCTGCTGGCGATTTATCTTTTACTGAATAACCCATTAAAACGTATTACTAATGCAGTTAAAGCGATTCCGTTTTTAGGGCAGCGGCAGTTTGAGGCTGTACGTGCCCAAATTAAAATACGTAAAAACCCAGTACTTGTTGATGAGGTGGATCAGCTAGCTGAGGCAGCACTGAAACTGACCGATCGTTTGCAGTCGCTTGAGCGGGATGCGACTCTGCATCAGTCTGAAATTTTGGACATGTTGGGCCGTATCACACAGGCGAACGAGTTTTCAGAGCGTATTCTAGATACTGCGCAAGTGGTGATTGTGACTCAGGATGCGGATGGAAAAGTAACCAGCATCAATCATTATGGTGAACAGTTGCTAGGCTGGGACGAGCGTAGTTTGCAAGGGAAATCCTTAATCAATGCATTTGAAAAGCCGGACGCACGTGGGCAACTGCATCAAGTGTACCAAGGCATTATTTCAAATAACATTGACTATCATTATCACGAGTGTGCCGTGCTGTGTAACCATGATGTGAAGCGTGAGATAGCATGGCATCATTCGCGGATGGATGGAGAGCAGGTGCAGATTTTGTCGGTAGGGGTTGATATTACCCTACGTAAAAGAAGTGAGGAGAAAAGTCTTTATTTGGCCGAGCATGATCAGTTGACCGGTTTGATCAATCGTCAGCGCTTTATGCAGGAAATAGAAGCGGCAATCGTGAGGCTGGACGGAACGGATGCCTGCGATGCTTTGCTTTATCTGGATTTGGATGGCTTTAAGTATATTAATGATATTTCAGGGCATACGGCTGGTGACATGGTGTTGCGTACAGTGGCGGACATCTTGTCCAATATCTGCAGCACACAGGATATTCTCGCGCGGCTGGGCGGTGATGAGATGGGTATCTTGATGCTGGATTGTGATTTGCCAAGGGCAATCAAGCTTGCTGAAGAGATTAACCGCCAGTTGGGTGAGATTAAATATCCGGGGCTGGCAGGTGAGCACCACATCACAGCAAGTATTGGTATTGTGGCGGTGAATGCTAATAATCGTGATGCTAAGCGCTTACTGGCTAATGCCGATATTGCCATGTATCAGGCTAAATTAACCGGTAGCGCACGTATGCACGTGTTTTCTGAAGGTGAACATTTGCAGCAAAAGCTTGAGCAAAAAGTGCTGTGGGAAGACCGTATCAAACAGGCACTGCGTGAGCAAAGCTTTATCATGCAGTACCAGCCAATTCTGGACATTCATCAAAATGTCATTAGTCACTACGAAGCACTGGTGCGCATGGTTGATGAGAATGGTGAAATGGTGCCGCCTGGTGAATTTATCGAGTTTGCCGAGCGTTCAGGATTGATTAAACAAATTGACCATTATGTAGTGCGCACTGTCATCAAACGTTGGGCAGAGCTATTGGCAGAAGGTAAGGATCGCAAAGTTGCCATTAACCTCTCAGGCCACAGCATGAATGATGAAAACATGCTGACCTTATTGCAAAGTTTGTTTTTACAGCACCCGGAATTGCCTTCGCATATTATTTTTGAAATTACAGAAACCGCGGCGGTGGCTGATTTTGCTACGGCACAAGCATTTATTGAAACGATACGAGCGTTAGGCTGCGCTTTCTCGTTGGATGATTTTGGCGTTGGCTTCTCCTCCTTTTATTACGTGAAGCACTTCCCTGTGGACTATGTGAAGATTGACGGCTCTTTTATCCGTAATCTTGCCGATAGTACAGATGACCAAATATTTGTAAGGGCGCTAACAGAGGTGGCGCGTGGTTTTGGTAAGCGTACGGTGGCAGAGTTTGTGGGTGATCAGCGCTGCCTGACGCTGCTGCGAAGCTATGGTGTTGATTACGCACAAGGTTACTTCATTGGTAAGCCTGCTAATGAGATAGTGTAACTGTATGATTGTATTGGGTATTTATCAGATATTTAACGCCATTCACCGTCTATCAGTTTTTCCAGCGGTTTGTAATTTTGCTTATAGGCCATTTTTCTGCTGTCTTTAATCCAGTAGCCTAAATATAGGTAAGGTAAGCCTAAGGTTTGCGCCCATAACGCTTGCCATAGAACGTTGTAGGTGCCATAGCTGGTTGTACTATCGCTGGTGTCATAAAAGGTGTAAACCGCGGATACGCCATCGCGCACAATATCGATAACACTGACCATTTTTAGCTGGTCTCCTTCTCTAAACTCAACGAGGACGCTTTCTACGTTAGATTGGCATAAAAAGCTTTGGTACTGCTCCACATCATTTTCTTGCGAGTCTGAGTCAGGCTCCATTTGATCTGCCGTTTTGTCATCAGTATGGCGTGCGCGTTGATAGCTGGCGTACAGCGCATAGTGTTCTTCATGAAAGCCTATCGGCAGTATTGTGGTAGTGAGGTTTTGGTGCTGTTTAAACGCACGCTTCTGGCTGCGGTTGGGGCTGAATGTTTCTAAAACAACTCTTACCGGCACGCACTCTTGGCAATTCTCGCAATGCGGTCTGTAAGAGAACTTTCCACTACGTCTAAAACCTTGTTGAATTAGGCCACTGTATACATTTGCGTCCACCAGATGTTGCGGTGCTGCGATCAAGCTTTGCGCCATTCTATTGGGCAGGTAGCCGCAAGTGTAGCCCGTGGTGACGTAAAATTGCAGTTTGTGTAGTGGTGTATCGCTAGGTAAGCTCATGGCAAAAGTATAACCCTATTTTTATTCTCTGTTGCTCGGCCTGGTCTGCGTAAGTGTAGATAGTTGCGATGCAAATTCTGTACGGTCAATTTCGCGCGCACCTAAGCTGGCTAAATGCGCTGTTTTCATTTGGCAATCAATGAGGCCAATGCCCTGCGCTGTTAGGTGCTGTACCAAGCTTACAAAAGCCACCTTGGAGGCATCAGTTTTGTGATGAAACATACTTTCACCATAAAACATCTGCCCTATGCGTACTCCGTAGCAGCCGCCGACCAATTCACCATCTAAGTAAGATTCGGCTGAAATCGCAAAGCCAGCATCATGCAATCTGCAGTAAGCATCAATAATGTCCTCAGTAATCCAAGTGCCTGCCTGCTGGCTGCGCAAGGTGCTACTGCACGCAGTAATGACTGCATGAAACTGAGTGTTAAACCTTACCTCAAACGTTTTTTTCTTTAGCGTTTTTTGTAGTGAGTTTGATATTTTTAACTCGTCGGGGAACAGTACCATGCGCGGGCTAGGGCTCCACCACAGAATAGGTTCACCCTCGCTAAACCAAGGGAAAATACCTTGGTGATAAGCAAGTAATAAGCGGGGCAGGGATAAGTCGCCGCCAATCGCGATTAAACCATTAGGTTCGCTGAGTGCTTCAGTTAACGGTGGAAAGTCACACTCACCATCTATACTGGCAACCCGACCATTAGAAAGTTGATAATAACCGTGGCTCATAAACTTAGTCTTGATTTGCTGGCTTCTACCATATTGCGCTGAACATGCAGCATGTGGCACATCATCCCTTAGAAGCGTTATTTAAATGTAAGTTTTAAATATAAAGTAATAACGCAGATTGATGAAACTGTTTAGGCTACATTTTTACGATTCTTGCTCGAGTGATGGGTGAGCCGATGCTTTTTCCAACGACAAAACTTGAATGCCAGTGACTATTGGCTGACCGACATCGGCCGACAACGGATATTCCTCTGCCTGCCCGGTAAGTACATAGCCGCGCCGTTCGTAGAAAGCTAACAGCTCTGGTCGTGAAGATAAAACCGACATTTTCAGTACCGAAGCATTGAAGTGTTCACTGGCATACGCCTCTGCGTGAAATAACATTTGCTTGCCAAGACCTTGTGCTTGCATTACCGGATTGGTGGCCAGCATGCCAATGTACGCGCAGTAGTGACCACCTTGCACATGTACACAAGCGACGATTTCTTGCCCAAGACGCAAGAGTAAAATCGTAGATTGTTCGTGAAATAGAGAAAGCACTTGCTCGGTGGAGGTTCTCTCACCAGCAATGAGATTTGCTTCATGTGTCCAGCCAGCATTTTGCGGGGAAGGCCGGTAGGCCCTGTTCACGAGGGTTGCAATTTCTTTAGCGTCGGCTTCGCAAGCGACACATAGTTCAAGTGATAGGGCTTCCATGTTGAATGATGGGTTAGACTTCATGTCTATGACGGTTCCGAACAGCCTTTGTTTTAGATGCGTCTGCACGTAGTGCAGCTTCAAACGAGCGGCGCGCCCAGAGTGCAGCCTCATTGACGTCTTCTAGCACTATTTCTGGTGCCTGATAGTAGGATAGTCCAATGATTTTTCCCTGACGGACATACTCGAATTGACTAAGCCCTTGGTTTCGGAAATCCGCAGAGTTTTCGGCATCGGCCTTTAAGTACAGTGTTTCTTGCGAAACTAAACCGAACATAATTCCATCGTGAAAGACGCCATAGCCAGAGAACATTCGGCGTAAAGAAATTGGTCCGAACAATCGAAAAACATCTGTCAAATGTTGTGCAAATTCGTCTAGTGCGGCTTGAGTGCGCATAGAGGCCTAACGTTTGAATTAAGGGGCACCATTAGGCGTCCGATGGGTTAGGGTTGCTCATTTGATGTGTACTCAATGCCACCAACCCAACCAGCGACCTTGTTGTAAACCCAAGCACCGAGAGCTGTGAAAATAAACCCAAAAATTAGATAAATAAAAGGGAAAGCTAGTAGGAACCCCATAGGAGGTCTTGGTGCTGGCGCAAAAGCAAAGCTAATTGCCATAAGAGCTACAAAAGGTATGCTCATGATGAAATAAAGCACAGCAAAGACCTTAGCTGTTTGAACTGGTGAAATATTTGTAATTTGTTTTTTCAAAACTTTCTCCCTTATTTTGTTAAAGCTCTCACGTTTGAGTTAAGGGACTGGCTTTAGACAGTCCCGCTTGAATGGTGGGTTGGGTATTTTCCTGGTACTTAATTCACTCTATGGGTGAGTCGAATAAAATGCCAATGGGGATTAAAGTAAATTGTAACTCGTTTAGTGCTGTCGTTTACCGGCTGTACAATATGCATATCCACTAGTGGCGGACCATTTACTAAAGATTGTTTCCCACGTTTGAGACCCAAACGTATCAATGTTGCGTACTCCTCCCCGATAGAGATAGTCACTAGTGCTGTTTGAGGGGTTTTGCCGTCACCTGATTTAAGCACTGAGTCCGTTAAACCAATCCACCACCGTTTATGCTCGGTTATCTTATCTGTTCTCCCCAATTCTTTTAGAGAATCAATACCACGTAAATGAAATCTTGCATCAACAGGACATCGAGATAGTAATTTGGTAACAATATTGTAGGCTCCACTGTAATTCCTGGCATCCATTGCTTTTTCCCACTCATTTGCAGGTCCGACGGCTTCACAGAGCGTTTCATAATCCGCACGTTTTGCGAATGTTTCGCGTAGTTCTGTGAAATCCACGATGTCAGTTAATTTGGGTGTTGGTGCGGGTACACTTTCAGGCGTTAGTCCAACAGAGCTTGTGGCATCAGTGTTTTCAGTTGGTTGAGCATAGGCATTGTCGAAAAGAGCGATACTTAGGAATGCCAAGAAAATAACAATTTGTGTTTTACGCATAACTCCCCCATTGAATGCTGTATTTGATGTGCCTAACGTTTGAGTTAAGGAGCTGGCTTTAGCCAGTGCCACTTGACTGATGGGTTAGAGCGCACTTTTACCCCTAACCTCTTTTACCGACATGACAATTTTACGCATGTGCCAAGCTGTATGTGAGTGGAAAAGCGTACCTGTGACAGATACCATATTTGACTCTGCGGCCAACAGCTGCGTGTTGAGTTTATTGTTTGGTGAATAAAGTTGTATTTGACTAACACATTGTTCAGTTTGGTTAATTGGGTTTATAGCACCAACTTCACCTGAAACCCTAATTGGGCTTTTTAGAAAAAGAACCGGATAAGTGAGTTTAGTGCCGTTAGGGTGTTTTGAATGAGCAATATGTACTAAGCCCGAGAGTTTAATTTGTGTGGGTTCATATTGAACTGAACGTTTGGCTTTGCACTCAGGCTCTGCGGCAAATGCTGCTGAGCAAGATACTGCAAGAACCAATGTAATAAGTTTGCTCATTCTCATGCGCTTTAACAGTGATTATAGCGGCCGACGGGTTTCATATATTATGAACAACTTGAAAATGGATATACATGGCTGGAACCTATTGCCCTTTCTTATTTTTGTTGTCCTGAGTCTCGATATTAAATAATTAATTAAGAACTTACAAATCTTGAGAATATGCCGACCATTTAGTATTTGCTGTACTAATTTTGTTTTGTGCAAATGTTAGTAACAGGCGCATTCAAATTTTAAAATATTTTAAAAAACGCTAATGCCTTTTCACCAAAGTACCAGAGTGCAAAGAAGAATGCGCTGAAATATATCACTGTAACAATAAGCCAAAAAAATGCGATAAGGTACATTAGCCCATCATCTTCAAGCTCACCAATGCAGTAAAACAAGATGGCCAAGCCAGGTAGAAAGTTATTGAATGGTAATACCCCAAATGGGATTGCCATCAATCCGCCAGCTGCCAATAAGATAAAGCCCCCTATTTTTTGCCCACGTACTCCCTCTGCAATAAAGGGGTAGCGTGGTTTGCTGATTTTTCTGCATAAGCCCAAAATCTCCAGGCAGACTTTAACTAGCATTCTCCATGTGCTCTCGTTAAACTCAATCGCCAATATTTGTTTTGGCAGTACCGGCGATTCGTGTCCATGTAGTAATTGCCAGCCCAGTGTGGCAAAGGCGACTCCGCCCAGTACTGTGAATGGGCCTAGTGGGATGGGTTGCAAAAACGGTAAAACCAGTATGATGCAGATAAATGCGTAGCCTGCTTCATCTAGTGAGTCTAGTGCTTCGCCCACAGTTAGTGGTTTGTCTTTGGCTTTTTCTGCAAATTGATGCAAAGTTTTTACTAAATTTGCGTAGTCACACATAGTTTTTAGTATGTTCTCATGGGCGGATCATGCCTGTATTGTATGCAATATTGCGGGTGACTGTTATCAAAAAAACCGCATTTAATTTGCCCGGTTTTAGTTTTGGTGTAATTGAACTATAAAAAAGCTTCTTAATCATATGATTAGCGCGTAAAATGCGCGCACTTTTATCGATTTATAGTAGATACCTTGGAACAATACTCAACAATGTTAGCAAAGCCTATTCCTAGCTATCGCCCTTATTGGGCGAAGCGGTTTGGGCCTGCGCCAATTTTACCAATGTCACGTGCCGAGATGGACGCTCTTGGCTGGGATAGTTGCGACATTATTTTGATTACTGGGGATGCTTATATTGACCATCCTAGCTTTGGTATGGCTTTGGTGGGCCGTTTATTAGAGGCTCAGGGTTTTAGAGTTGGCATTATTGCGCAACCTGATTGGCAAAACGCCAATGCGTTTAAAGTTTTAGGTAAGCCTAATCTTTATTTTGGTGTGACCGCTGGCAATATGGATAGTATGGTGAATCGCTATACTGCGGATAGAAAAATCCGTAGTGATGATGCTTACACGCCAGATGCTGCACCTAACAAACGCCCGGATCGTGCGGTGCTAGTGTATAGCCAGCGCTGCCGTGAGGCTTACTCTGATGTGCCGTTAGTGGTGGGTAGTATTGAGGCGAGCTTGCGCCGTATTGCGCATTATGACTATTGGTCAGATAAAGTGCGTCGTAGTATTTTAGTGGATTCTAAAGCCGATATTTTATTGTATGGTAACGCAGAGCGCGCATTGGTTGAGCTTAGCCACAGAATTGCGAAAGGCGAGAAAGTTGCCGATATTCAAGATATTCGCGGTACCGCCTTTTTACGTAAGAAGATTCCAGAAGGCTGGAGTGAGATTGAAAGTACTAAGCTGGACCGCCCTGGTGCTGTAGATAAGCCAGTTGACCCATATGAAATGAAAATGGGTAAATCTGATGCGAGCTGTGCCACGGATGAAGCAAAGGCCAAAACAGAATTACCGGATGGTGCAAAAGCCATTGAAATTGTCCCTAACCTCAGGTTAAAAGCACCTAAAGCAGATAGAACTAAACAGGTCGTACGTTTGCCTGCGTTTGAAGAGGTGGCGAGTGACCCTGTGTTATATGCCCACGCCTCAAGGGTGCTGCATTTGGAAGCTAACCCGGGCAATGCACGTGCTTTAGTGCAAAAGCATGGTGACCGTGAAGTGTGGCTCAACCCGCCGCCAATCCCGCTTACTACTAAAGAAATGGATTACGTGTATGACATGCCTTATGCACGTAAGCCACACCCCGCGTATAAAGATGCAAAAATCCCAGCTTGGGAGATGATACGTTTTAGCGTGAACATCATGCGCGGCTGCTTTGGCGGATGTACCTTCTGCAGTATTACCGAGCATGAAGGCCGTATTATTCAAAGCCGTAGTGAAGCATCTATCTTGAAAGAGGTTGAAGAAATCCGCGATAAAGTAGATGGCTTTACCGGCGTGATTTCAGACTTAGGCGGCCCTACTGCCAATATGTATCGTATTGCATGTAAATCTGAAACTATAGAAAAAAATTGCCGTAAGCTAAGCTGCGTTTACCCAGGTATTTGTGAAAACTTAAATACTGATCATAGTGCTTTGATACAGTTGTATCGCAAAGCACGTGCTATTAAAGGTGTGAAGAAAATTCTTATCGGCTCTGGTTTGCGTTATGACTTGGCAGTGAAGTCACCAGAATATGTCAAAGAATTGGTGCAGCATCATGTGGGCGGCTATTTGAAAATTGCGCCAGAGCACTCAGAAGAAAATGTGCTGAGCAAAATGATGAAGCCTGGTATGGGTGCTTATGACGAATTTAAAGTCATGTTTGAGAAGTTCAGTGCTGAGGCGGGTAAGAAGCAATATTTGATTCCATACTTTATTGCGGCACATCCTGGCACCACAGATGATGACATGCTGAACTTGGCATTATGGTTGAAGAAGTACGATTTCAAATTAGACCAAGTGCAAACCTTTACGCCTACGCCAATGGCGATGGCAACTGCGATGTATCACTCAGGTAAAAATCCGTTGCGTAAAGTGACGGTAGACTCTGATGATGTGCCCATCCCTAAAGCGGGCAATGTGCGTAAATTACATAAAGCCTTTATTCGTTATCATGACCCAAATAACTGGCCGATGTTACGTGAAGCACTGAAAAAGATGGGGCGTGACGATTTAATTGGCAGTGGCAAGCATTGTTTGATCCCTGCTTGGCAGCCGCTTTCAACTAAACCGGTAACGACGGTACGCGGTGAGCAATTAGAGCGAACTGTGCGGCCTAGACGCACCACAGAGAAAAAGCGTAAGTACTCTTAACTTAAGCATTTTGTATGAGGGCAATGTGATGTTAAGTTCATTGATGTCTAATTTAAACAAAGCCCTCATTCCTCTGTTGTTGTTCGTTGGGCTCAGTAATCCTGCCTTTGCAGAACAGGGCCTGTTTTGGAAAGCAGAGTCTAAAACTTCACATCCGATTTATCTGTTTGGGTCGATTCATACTGATGACAACCGAGTAACAGACTTCTCTCCCAGCGTGCTGGCGGCTTTAAAATCTGTTGACGCTTTTATGATGGAGGCTGATGCCCCGCAAGATCCACGCATTTTGCAGTCGCAAGATACTGATCTTAAGACAAACTTGAGCCCTAAAGAGCTTGAGCAGTTGTATGCCTTAGCTGATTTTCATGTGATGCATAGAGAAACTGCGCTACGAACTAAACCGTGGTTGCTGGCGGTTGTGTTTGATTCGCCAAGACCACTCACCCCATATGCGCAAGATAATTTGCTGATGCGCCTCGCTGAAGACAATGGTAAGGAAGTGCAGGGCATAGAATCTGCGGCTGAGCATTTTGCAGTGATGGATAGCTTGACCCCTGATGAGCAGTTGGCTTTTTTACGCCAGGTGTTAAAGCGCAGCCATCAAGCCAAAGAGCGTGATTACGAACGCTTAATCAAAGCTTATTTAAAAGGCGATGCTAACAAACTGGCTGCGCTGAACGCGCAAATTACTGGCAGTATGCTGCCTACGCCCCTTTGGGAAAAAATGCGCGTTAAGCTGCTAGATGAGCGCAATGCGGTGATGGCCGAACGAGTACTTGCTAAAGCACAAGATAAAAGCGTATTTGTAGTCGTGGGTGCTTCACACTTGGCTGGGTCAACTGGGCTGATTGCTAGCCTTAAACAAGCTGGATATAAACTGACTGTTGTGAAGTAAAGTGAAACTGGCGCCTAATGTGTAACGTGGCGCCCAGCCTCGTAATTGACCACTTCTGGCGATTGGTTCACGTAGATGAGTTTGTCTGTAGCAAAGCCAAGCTCTTTGGCCTGCGCAATTAAGTGTTGCTTAATTGGGTATGATAATTGAGGTGTACGCGAAAGTATCCAGAAGTAAGATTTATCCGGGCCGCAAATCATTACGTAGTTGTAGTACGGTTTATCCAGTTCAATAATATTGTACGCGCCGTAAAATGGGCCAAAGAACGATACTTTCAGTTTACCTGTATGAGTTTTGTCTGCGTTAGCCGGGTCAATAAAGTAGGCTTTACCCTCTGCTTCTTTCCATGTTTTTTTCTCTGCATTGAATCCACGATTAATCACTTTAATCCCGCCATCATCGCGCAGGCTGTAGGTGGCGGTTACGTTGTCTAAACCACGCTCAAAACTATGATCCAGCCTTGCAATTTCATACCATGTGCCTAGGTATTGGTTTGCATCAAAGCTTTCTATCACTTTTACCTTATCGGGTACGCCCATGCATGAAGAGAGCAGCAAGCAGATGGATATAAGTAAGTAGCGTATGTTGAACTGTGTCATGGTGAGCAAGTTTAATCTTTTTATAGTTAGCCGTCTGACTGTTAAGCGGTTTAAAAATTCTATCGCTAGCTATTTAAATCATTGACTGACATTAGTCTGGTTTAGACATCCACGCAAATAATGATGCACTCATGACTTCTTCGACCGACATGTCAATCGGTGTTAACCAGTCACGTGGCACAAAAACAGTATAGCCACCAATCATATAGCCCATGGGTAAATACACGGCAACACGGTCACCCTGAATAAACCCCTCTGGCAGGCCATCTGTATTTTTTCTGGTGATTAATCCCACTATTTCAAGCGTATGTCCCGGAACCTTTAAGGTCACAGCCTGTTGTGAACTGCCTTTTTTATGCGGTGCAAAGTAATCTGCAAAACTTTTTAGCGATGAATAGATACTTTTTACAACCGGCAGGTTTGTAAATGGAAACTCAATGAGTGACAGTACTTTGTATATGTATTTGTGGGAGACGAGGTAGCCCAGCAGCACGATGCCGCCTAACCCCAGTATTAGGCCCAAGCCTGGGATGTAGAAGTCACCGATGATGGGGCGCACCCACCACATGGCGATATGTTCTGCCCATGTTAAAAACGTATACAGCAAATATACGGTAAGCCCTAATGGCAAGGCTGTAAGCAGGCCGCGAAAGAAATATTGGTAAATGCGTTTCATAGGGCTTCCGTTCTAAATGGCATATAGCATGCTGTTAATTGCGGGTGCAGCGTGATGGCTATCAATGTATTGGTTACTGGTTCTCTGCCTTTAATGCGTTAAGGTCCGCTTCACTTAGCCAGCGCCACTCTCCAAGCTTTAAATCTTGCGGTAACTCCAAGCGCCCGATTTTTATGCGTTTTAACGCCTCTACACGGTTGCTAATAGCGGCAACCATGCGTTTAACTTGATGATACTTACCCTCTGCAAGCGTCATGTGAATCACATGGTCATTGATTTTGGTGCAGGCGAGGGCTGCAATCGGCGCATCTTCATCTATCAGTTGTACGCCTTTTAAAATATGGGCGATTTGCTCATCGCTGACGGCATGTTTGCAAGTGACCTCATATACTTTGGGCACTTTGTGTTTAGGTGAGCTCATGCGATGAATGAATTGTCCGTCGTCAGAGATTAAAATCAGCCCAGTGGTGTCTTCATCCAGCCTGCCTATGCATTGCACGCCGCGCTCAACTAACGGATGTGGCAGTAGGCTGTAGATGGTTGGGTGATGCTGGGTTTTATGTGAGCATTCGTAATTACTGGGTTTGTGCATCATGAGGTAAGACTTCTCACGATAATCCCATGCTTCACCTTTAATGGTGAAGTGCAGGTTTTCTAGCTCAAAAGTGGCGTCAGGGTCATTGCATAACTCGCCATTGACCGTCACTTCTTCGTTAATAACAAGAATGCGGCATAGTTTGCGTGCGCCAAAGCCTTGGTTGTGTAATATGCGTTCGATAGATAGTTTTTTAGCCATAGCCAGTATTATAAGGCACAAATAAAAACGCCCGCATGTTTCAGTGCGGGCATTGTGATGTTGCGCTTAATTACAGCTTAGTCTTGACTGATGGTTTTGTAAGCAAATGCACCGATTACAGCACCAACAATAGGAGCAAGCCAAAATAGCCATAGCTGTTGCAATGCAATGCCACCTTCAATCAAGGCAGGGCCAGTGCTGCGTGCCGGGTTGACTGAGGTGTTGGTGACAGGGATGCTAATCAAGTGAATGAGCACCAATGTAAAGCCGATAGCTAATGGTGCTAACCCTGCAGGTGCACGTTTATCAGTAGCGCCCATGATGATAAATAAGAACATCGCGGTCATCACGATTTCGGTGATTAAACCTGCCACCATGCTGTAACCGTGCGGTGAGTGTTCTGCAAAGCCGTTTGATGCTAAACCGCCTGCATAACCCTCCATGCCGCTGGCAATGGTACGAATCAGCACGGCGGCTAAAATAGCGCCTAGCACTTGCGCAATAATATAGTGAGGGAGTTCTTTAGCGCTAAAGCGACCGCCTGCAACTAGGCCAATCGAAACTGCAGGGTTGAGGTGGCAGCCCGAAATGTGGCCAATGGCGTAGGCCATGGTCACCACAGTTAAGCCGAACGCGAAAGAAACACCTAAATAACCTAGGCCTAAATCTGGAATACCGGCAGCGAGTACGGCACTGCCACAGCCGCCTAATACTAACCAGAATGTGCCGATTAGCTCAGCAAGTGCACGTTTTGATAATGACATAATTACTCCAATCTTATAATGATTATTAGAATCTACATGGGCTTCATTTATATCAATTGCATCGCTAATTTACTGCAATCATGATGTGACTACAAGCGAGTTTGGGTTAAACTAGGCCTTTAATTTATACATCATCGTTATATGTCTTTTAAGCACATCATCTCCCGCGACAACCCAGTTTTTAAGCAACTTAAAAAATTTGCAGATAATGCGCGCGAGCGTAGGGCCGAGGGCAAAACGTTGTTGGATGGCGTTCATTTGATTGAGTCCTATATAGACACATTTGGTGAGCCGGATTTAATCATTATTCCCGAAGGTAAAAGCAGCGTAGAAGCCACTGGCTTGATACAGGCGTTGGTGGATATTCCAACCATCATGCTACCTACTTTGATGTTCGCAGAGCTTACTCCGGTGACCAATGCTACCGGTATTTTAGCCCTAGTAAAAATACCGCAATTGCCTGTTCCAGATAAGCCAGTATTTGCATTAATGCTAGAAGATATACAAGACCCGGGTAATATTGGCAGCATGCTACGCACAGCGGCTGCATCTGGTGTTGATGTGGTTTACCTGAGCACTAGCTGTACCGATGCATGGTCGCCTAAGGCGTTGCGTGGCGGGCAGGGTGCACAGTTTGTATTGCCGATTGTGGAGCGTGTAGATTTAATTAAAGCATTGCAGGAGTTTGACGGTAATAGTTATGCCACAGCCATGCAAGGTGATTCACTGTATACGCAAGACCTATCTACACCTACCGCCTTTGTGATTGGTAATGAAGGAGCAGGGCTGCGCCACCAAACCATGGCAGCAGCAACTAAACGGATTACCATCCCCATGGCTACTACTGCGCTGGGCTCGGTTGAATCTCTCAATGCGGGTGCCGCCGCTGCCGTTTGTTTATTCGAACGCATGCGTCAGGCATCATTGAAATAAACGTTGAAACATAAGGATCTATATTGATGCGCAGATACCAAGCAGCTAAATACCAGACACACAATCAAACCGTTGGGGATACTGCTCGACCGGCACAGCGTGGCTTTAGTTTGATAGAAATGATGGCAATCGTTGTGATTATGGGTATTTTGGCAATGGTGGCGATTCCATCCAGTATGAGCCGTATTATTAAAGAGCAAATTACCGCGGCATTACCGTTAGCGGATATTGCTAAGACACCAATTGCTACCGCATGGTCGCTCTCTCAAGAAATGTTGCCTGATAATGCTGCTGCAGATTTACCAAGCAGTAATAAAGTAGTGAGTAACTTTATTACTGATACAAAAATTGAAAATGGTGCGATTCATATGACCTTTGGTAATAAAGCGCACCCTAAAATTAAAGACAAAATACTGAGCTTGAGGCCAGCGGTGATTGAAGAATCTAAAGTTGTGCCTGTGGCATGGGTGTGCGGAAATGCAAAAGCGCCAGACAATATGACGGTAAAGGGTGAAAACAAAACGAATATACCAGATGAGTATTTACCACGCTTATGTAGGTAGGTATGTCCCAGATGGATGTGAGAGTAAAGGCGCAGTGCAGCTAACAGTTGAGTTTGTGTGTGGCTGGTTGATGCTGCGCTGACTGCTTGGGAAAAAATGGGGTGCGGTAGCTGTAGCTACCGCATAGTCTAGCCCATATACTAGCAAAAGTTTAATGCACCTCTGGATGCGCTTTTGTTGTCACTTCACTCACCATTAATTGTGTTGCGTCTACTTTATCAAAGCTGTAGTGCGCATTACAAAAGTCGCAATTCACTTCAATTTTTCCTTGCTCTTCAATGATGCTGGTAATTTCATCGTTGCCTAGCATGCGCAACATGCTGGAAACACTGTCACGTGAACAGCTGCAATAAAATTTAGTATTACTTGCCTCAAACAGCCGTACATCTTCTTCATGAAATAAGCGCGTTAGTATGGTTTCTGTCGGCAAATTAAGTAGTTCGTCGTCTGTAATGGTGCCGGCTAAATGCCCGATACGGTTCCATGCATCTAAGTCTTGAGTGCTGAGGTCTTCAGTTTTTGTTACCTGATTCATGGTGTCTGGCAGCTTTTGTAACAGCATGCCTGCTGCGGCGTTGCCATCGCAATGCAGCCAGATTCTGGTGTCAATTTGTTCTGAACGCAGCATGTAGTTCTCTAAAATGGTGCTGATGCTGTCACCCTCAAGCGAGACGATGCCCTGATAAGCCTGACGGCCATCTTTAGGGTCTAGCGTAATCATAAATTGACCGTGAGAAATGAGGTCAAATAAACCTTGCTCGTCGGACACTTCACCTTTCCACTTGGCGGTGGCGCGAATGCCAAATTCTGAGTTGCACTCTACCACTAGTAATTTTAGCGCGCCTTTACTTTGAATCTGCAATACCAGAGAGCCGCTCATTTTAAGGGTGGCGGTTAGTAGTGCGCTGGCTGCCATTAACTCACCAAGTGCGCGCTTTAAGCCAGCAGGTAAGTGCTGCTTATTCAGCGCTAGTTGTAGTGTGCTTGTCAGGTTAACAAGGTTGCCGCGTATGGGCGTGTTTTCAAAAACAAAACGTTGTAGGGTGTCTGGTAATTTATTCATCCTAGCATTTTAACATTAGCGTGCAGCATTCAAAATGTTTGCATGGAGTATTTTAAAAGTCGCCATAGTTGGCCGCTTAATATATGTGGAGTAGGCTAGGGTGTTAGTTGGCAATAATAATCTGCTTGGTTTGTGGAATGGCAGACATTGCCCAATGTTCGATAACCCACAGCCATATGGTATTTAATGGTGCATTTTTGATGGTAGCAGGTGGGTGCTGGCCTAAAAAGCATAAAGCATCATAGAGTAGCTCGCTGGCAGTGCTTACTTCTATGGGTTTTGCCAGTGTTTGTTTGCTAAGTTTTTCATTGTTGGCATTAGCTGCAACCGGCACGTGTGCATATTTTTGCGTGGAAAAGTCTAACTGTAGCTGCAAATATATCTGGCGCGGTGTGGAATCTAATAAGTCGGCACCACGCACAATGTGTGTGATGCCTTGCGCGGCATCATCTACCACTACTGCCAGCTGATAAGCAAATAAACCGTCCGCGCGCTTTAAGATAAAGTCGCCTACATCAAGGCCAATGTTTTGTTGAATCAATTGCTGAATGCCGTCATCAAAGCTAATTACATTGTTGTGAGTCTGGATGCGCCAGGCCATCGCGGTGTCAGGTTTGATTGGGTGGTGCAGGCAAGTTTTTGGATAGATGCGCCCATCAATGCCGAAAGTGGTGCTGGAGTCGGCAATTTCCTTGCGGGTACAAGTGCATGGGTAAATCAGCTGCTTGCGATTGAGTTGATCAAGTGCATCAGCATACAGTGCGCTTCGTTGGCTTTGGTAAACGACTGTATCGTCCCACTCAAATCCAAACGCTTCCAGTTGATGCAAAATTGTATCTGCCGCACCTTTAATTTCGCGCGGTTTGTCTAAATCTTCCATGCGTACTAACCATCGCCCTTGGTTGGCTCTTGCTTCACAAAAGCTGGCGACGGCAGCCACCAGAGAGCCAAAGTGCAAGGGGCCTGTGGGGGAGGGGGCAAAGCGGCCTACGTACATGCTGGTAAAGCTTAGTTAACAGGTTGCAGGTATGGCGGAATATGCCAATAGCCTAGCTGGTTACCTAATAGCATGAGTTGGCAATGCAGGCGGTCATTGCCGCTGGCGCTGACATCAAACTCGTAAGTACGTAAAAACTGCACGTGGCCACGGCGATTCCGTCCCAGCCATATTCTGCTGCAGGCGACAGATTCATCCAGTAGCTGCAGGTTGAATCTAGCCGCAAGCTCGCTGCCGAGCAGAATTGCGCGTTCACGTTTGTTTAAACTGTCTATCCAAAACCAGCCGATGGCCAATAGGATAATAATTAAAATCATTTCCATTAATGCATACTCATTTTTATAAAGGGTCTAGTTCGGACTCATCAGGCTCATCTTCATGTAGCGATAGGTTATCAAAGCTGGATGAGCTTTTTGCGTTGCCTGCGTTTTTACCATGCAATTTAAAGCGTAAACGCAACTCATTGATGGAGTCTGCATTACGCAGGGCATCATCTTCAGTAATGCGGCCTTCTTCGCATAAATTAAAGAGGGCTTGATCAAATGTTTGCATGCCTAGCTCGGTAGATTTAGCCATCACCTCTTTAATCATGTTGGTCTCACCCTTTAAAATCAGGTCAGAAATCAGCGGTGAGTTGAGCAAGATTTCAATGGCAGCACAACGGCCACCACCCGTTCTGGAAACGAGGCGCTGTGAGATAAAAGCCTTTAGATTGAGCGATAAATCCATATGCAACTGCGCGTGGCGCTCTTCCGGGAAGAAGTTAATGATGCGATCAATTGCTTGGTTGGCGCTGTTGGCATGTAAGGTTGCCATGCAAAGATGGCCGGTTTCTGCAAATGCCAGTGCAAATTCCATGGTTTCTCTATCGCGAATCTCGCCAATTAAAATCACATCAGGTGCTTGGCGTAATGTGTTTTTAAGGGCGTTGAACCAGCCGTTGGTGTCTCTACCCACCTCTCGATGCGTCACTAGGCAGTTTTTACTTTGATGCACATACTCCACAGGGTCTTCTACCGTGATGATGTGTCCGTAAGTGTTTTCATTGCGGTAATCAATCAGCGCTGCTAACGTGGTTGATTTACCTGAGCCGGTGCCGCCTACTAAAATGACTAAGCCGCGCTTGGTCAGCATCACGTCTTGCAGGGTGTCTGGTAAGCCCAAATCATCAAATTTAGGGATGTCTGTGGTAATGGTACGCAGTACCATCCCCACTTTTTCTTGCTGTACAAATACATTCACACGAAAGCGGCCAATGCTTTTAGGCCAGATAGCAAAGTTACACTCTTTTTCCGTTGCAAAGTCAGTACGCTGTTTTTCATTCATCAGCGCCTCAGCAAAGGCTTTGGTGTGCTCTCCGGTCAGCTTCTGTTGGGTAACGGGCGTCATTTTCCCGTCAATTTTCATGGCGGGAGGAAAGTCTGCCGAAATGAATAAATCCGAGGCCTTTTTATCAAGCATGCCACGTAATAGATTATGCATGTAATTAAGTGCTTGTTCGTTTGTCATTCAAGAAACCTTATCTATTGGGGTTACAATATGGCACGAGTTAATCCATAATTAACAAGTCGTCACTAGCAAGCTTGTTGCCGCAATTGTACTTAATTTAATTGTAAGCGAACATTCGCATCATCAGTTATTGTTTCATAGGATTATTGATAAGAGTCATTACCGCATGAATGAAATACGTGAAAAAGAAGCCATCGATGCTTATTTAAAGTTGTTGCAGGCTAAAGGCGCAAACAGCGCCGTGCTGCATAGGCGCTCGTTATTTTTAGACCTTTTAGCTCAGAAGCTAGCGGGGCAAGTGTCTAACGGTGAAATCTATCGCGATATTATAGAAGCTGTAATGGACTCGGTTCCGGTAGAGGCTTGGCATGACAGCCTTACCACAGCGCGTGAGTTTTACCCGTTCTGGATGCAGGATTTTAAAGCGATTGCCGCGTTAAATATTAATCCTGGCTTTGATGTTAAGCCCATTGATTGGCGGCCAGTGCAAGTAACACTCAAGTTGCTATCTGATAGCTTGGAAACAGAAAAGTTTGAGGCTGCTGAAAATTGGCCTTTAAAAGCATATACCCAAGCCCTGCGTTTTGAAGGTGCAGAGCAAGCCTTAGTTGATACGCGTGTTAAGTTAGCAAAAATTATACTCATTCGTCTGCGCACAGCGCCAGATAAAGATAGTAAGGCGTACCGCGCTGCGGTAGATCTGACCTTGCCATTATTTAGCATTAAGCATAGCCGCCGTTTGTTTTTAGTCGTGGTACGTGAGTTTTATCACTTTTGGTCTGGTAATCCAGATGCTGCCAGCATGGTCCTAAAAGAGGGTGCCGGCAACGCATTAATCTAGGTTGAATGTAATCCCCTTAAGTCCAATTGCACACATTTAGTGCAATGCACTGTCAACAGCACAATTATAGTGCAATATTTCCATGCTTCATTAGGTAAGGTCTATACAAAACAATAAGTTATGTTTTGGCGTGATATTTGCTTATTTTGCGGGGCTTAAAATGTTAATAGGTGATTGAAATGGAAGCATTAGTCTCAGCAAATGATGTTTTATTTGTATTGCTTGGCGCCATTATGGTGCTTGCAATGCACGCAGGTTTTGCCTTTTTAGAGGTGGGTACAGTCAGACATAAAAATCAGGTTAATGCGCTGGTTAAAATCATGGTGGATTTTTCCGTATCTACCATTGCATACTTTTTTATTGGTTACAGTATTGCCTATGGCGTAGATTTTTTTAGTGGCGCTGAAGTATTAGCGGCTAAAAATGGTTTCGGTTTAGTTAAATTTTTCTTTTTGCTCACATTTGCAGCCGCGATTCCAGCGATTATTTCTGGCGGCATTGCAGAACGTGCGAAATTTAATCCGCAAATGATTGCTACATTCACCTTGGTTGGTTTTGTATATCCGTTTTTTGAGGGTATTGCATGGAATAATCACTACGGATTGCAAGAGTGGCTAAAGACCGCAACTGGTGCGTCATTTCATGATTTTGCAGGCTCGGTAGTTGTGCATGCAATGGGTGGCTGGATCGCGCTAGCGGCTGTCATTTTACTGGGCGCACGCAATGGCCGTTATAGTAAAGATGGCCGTTTGCATGCGTATCCACCGTCAAATATTCCGTTTCTGGCGCTGGGTGCATGGATACTGACAGTAGGCTGGTTTGGCTTTAACGTGATGTCTGCACAGTCGGTTCAGGGTATCAGCGGCTTGGTTGCAGTGAACTCACTGATGGCAATGGTAGGTGGCACTTTAGCTGCCTTGGTCATGGGGAAAAATGACCCGGGTTTTGTACACAATGGCCCTTTAGCTGGTTTAGTTGCGGTATGTGCTGGCTCTGATGTAATGCATCCGCTAGGTGCATTAGCCACTGGTGCGATTGCAGGCGTATTATTTGTGCTGACATTCACCTTGACGCAGCAGCGCTGGAAAATTGACGATGTGCTAGGTGTGTGGCCATTACACGGTCTATGTGGTGCTTGGGGTGGTATTGCTGCTGGTATTTTTGGGCTGAAAGCCTTGGGTGGTATGGGTGGTGTGAGCTTTACATCGCAATTACTTGGCACGGCAGTGGGTGTAACGGTTGCGTTAGTGGGTGGGTTTGTTGTGTATGGCGCACTGAAGCAATTGGTTGGTATTAGGTTAACTGCAGAAGAGGAATATGATGGCGCAGATTTGACCATTCATAAAATCCCGTCTACAACCAATGATTAATCTTTAGTTAACTATTGATAGAAATTAATAAAGTCTGTCAGAAGGTAATAAAGTCAGTCGAGTATTGAAACTAAAAAGGCTCTTACTAAGAGCCTTTTTTGATACTACTAAGAAAATTTTGTCGCAAGCCTATTAATGAATATTGGATATTTCTTGAATGTCAGTATATTTAATATATGCAAACATAAACTTTAAGAGCAGGAATTAAAAAACTAATGTCTCGATTCGGCCCAAAGCAGTCATTCGCAGATAGTCTCAATTACAACTTAAATACTTTAGTATGTGCTTTTGTTAACTCGTTATCGCTCAAAACAAACTCTTTACTATTAGCTAGTCTTTCAATAACAAGATCAATGAAGCAACGTACTCTCGCTGGTTGAGAGGCCCGGCTTCCGTAATAGACATACAAAGCAAGATTATCGACCATATGCTCTATTAGTAATGGTACTAAGCTGCCTTCACGAATGTACTTTGCAGCAGTAGGAACTGCTAAATGACCAATCACTTCACCTGCTAAAACTGCTCTAAGTTCGAATCCTTCATCATTGGTTGAAAAAGCCGGGTTAATATGTTTTTCTACTACATTTTCGCCAATCTTAACGTGCCACGGCACCACTTTTCCATCACTAGGCCGGCGAAATGCACTGCATCGATGAGTGTCAAGTTGGCTTAGTGTTTGTGGGGTTCCATACTTTCTTAAGTAACTAGGTGCCGCACAGACTATAAGTTGCATAGAAAACAACTTTCTTGTCACCAAACCATCTTGCGGTGGGTTACCTAACCTAAATCCCACATCTACTCTATCATCAACCCAATTGCCAATGCGGTCATCCAGCTGAATATCTGGTTGCACTTCTGGATACAATCGTGAGTACTCATCTAAAACCGGACCAAGCACTGAGAGTAAAACCGTGCGCGGCCCCACAATGCGTAATGGACCGGCTAATCCTTCTCGGGTTTGGCGGGCGGCATCCAACGCTTGCTCCAATCCAAATAAGGAGGGCTTGGCAGAATCATACAGGCGCTGCCCTTCTTCAGTGAGAGACATGCTGCGCGTGGTTCTATGAAAAAGCCTTGCCCCTATATGGGCTTCTAGTTGCCCTAAAGCCTTGCTCGCCGCTTGTGGCGTTATTTGCTGCACAGACGCGGATTTGCTTAAACTTCCTAGCTCTACCGTACGTATAAATGTAGTCATTGAGCGCAAGGTGTCCATATGCTTGCCTTTCTATTTACATCATTTGGTTGTAAATAATTCAACCAATAGTGCGCTAGTTTAATTCATATCAGCAGCGTAAAGTTCACCCCATCAAGTTTTAACTGAATTTATTAAGGAAACAACGTGGATAACTTTACATACTTCAACCCAACAAAAGTCGATTTTGGTACTGGCAAAGAGCAACTCATCGGCCAGCATTTAGCTGAGCATGCAGTCAAAAAAGTATTGCTCTGCTATGGCAGCGACCGCATCAAGCGCGATGGATTATTCCAGATTGTAGTTAACAGTCTGGCTGCAAAAAACATTGAATACGTGGAGTGTGGCGGTATTGTCAGCAATCCTGTAATTTCAAAAGTACGTGAAGCGATTACTACAGCTCGTACCCATAACGTAGATGCGATTTTGAGTGTGGGCGGTGGCTCGGTACTAGATAGCGCCAAAGCCATTGCTGCCGGTGTGCCTTATGCAGGTGACGTTTGGGATTTGTTTATTGGCAAAGCCAACATTGATAGCGCATTACCTGTTTTCGATATTTTGACATTAGCAGCCACCGGTAGTGAGATGAACAGTGGTGCAGTCGTGACCAATGAGGAAACCAAAGAGAAGTTTGCGATTCAATCGCCACTAACTTTCCCAAAAGTGTCTATTGTGAACCCAGCCCTAATGAGAACGGTTACACGAGATTATCTGGTCTACTCTGCTGCAGATGTGATTGCGCATTCTATTGAAGGTTACTTTACAGCCACCGATCAGCCTAAATTTCACTCTCGTATGGTTGAAGCAATTATCAATACGGTGATTGAATCAACGGAAACACTGCTCGCCAATCCTGATGATTATGCAGCGCGTGCAGAATTTGCCTGGGCCTCTACGCAAGCTCTTAATGGTTTGATTTATTCCGGCACTGCTGGTTATAGCTATCCTAACCATATGATCGAGCATGCCTTGTCAGCTTTGTTTAACGTCCCGCATGGTGCTGGCCTGTCTGTGGTGATTCCAGCCTGGATGAAGTGGTACCAAAGCCGCAACCCTGCGCAGTTTGATCGCTTTGCACAGAATATATTTGGTTTACAAACTGGCACAGAGGGCATTGCAGCACTAGAAAGTTGGTTTAACAAAATTGGCACACCTACCCGTTTATCTCAATTGAGTATTACCGAAGCAAACCTACCCGCCACTATTGATAACGTACTGGTCAATGCAAAGTGGTTCGGTATTCCAGACACTTATACAAAAGATGTGGTTAGCACCATCTTAAGAAGCGCACTTTGATTTTAATGAATATGGAGATTGAGTCATGCAGAAACGTAAATTAGGCAATAGCGGCCTAGAGGTATCAGCGCTAGGTTTAGGTTGTATGGGCTTGAGTTTTGGATATGGAGCTGCCGTAGAAAAAGCTGATGGCGTAACTCTTATTCGTGAGGCGTTTAGTAAAGGAATAACTTTCTTTGACACCGCCGAAGTATACGGACCGTTTGCTAATGAAGAAATGCTAGGCGAAGCAATTGCACCATTTAAAAATGAGGTGGTGATTGCTACCAAATTTGGTTTCAGGATTGAGAATGGCAAGCAGGTAGGCTTGGATAGCCGCCCAGAAACCATCAAAAGAGTAGCTGAAGAATCGCTGAAGCGTCTCAACATTGATGCAATTGATCTATTTTATCAACATCGCGTTGATGATGCCGTGCCTATTGAAGAAGTAGCTGGGGCGGTCAAAGACCTCATTCAGCAAGGCAAGGTTAAACATTTTGGTTTATCAGAAGCTGGTGTTAACACCATACGTCGTTCGCACGCAGTACAACCGGTAACGGCCTTACAAAGTGAATATTCATTATTCTGGCGTGAGCCTGAAAAAGAAATCATACCTACCTTAGAGGAACTAGGTATTGGATTTGTGCCTTTTAGTCCATTAGGTAAAGGTTTTTTAACTGGGAAAATCGATGAACACACTCAGTTTGGTGAAGGTGACTTCCGAAATATCGTTCCTAGATTTTCAGCAGAAAATCGTAAAGCCAATATTTTGATTGTTGAGCTGCTTACTCATCTTGCTGAGCTTAAAGGTGTAACACCCGCGCAGATTGCACTTGCATGGTTGTTAGCACAACAACCATGGATAGTCCCAATTCCAGGTACCACTAAAACTCATAGGCTGAATGAGAATGTAGATTCAGTTAATGTTGAATTGAGCGTTGCCGAACTTCAAAGGATTGATGAAGTGATGTCTGTAATGCAGTTCAAAGGCGACCGTTACCCTGAGCATCTTCAAAAAATGGTGGGTAGATAACTCCAAAAAAGTTATTGGTATTACCGCTGTATCCTACAAAAATGAAGAGTCAGTGGATACGGGATGCTGGCTATGAACCTACAAAGAAAGACATCGATAAATATTTGAGTCGATTCATTTATGAACAGATAAGGATTGAGTTTTAAATGAGTATAACAGCTGTAAATAATGCACCCTACAATCAGAATTGGGGTGGAGTACTTGCGATGTCACTGGGGGCTTTTGCACTTGTTGCATCAGAGTTCATGCCAGTCAGCTTGTTGACACCAATAGCCACCGACCTTCACAGTACTGAAGGACAAGCCGGTCAAGCGATTGCGATATCAGGCGCATTTGCTTTGATGACGAGTTTGTTCATTACCTCATTAGCAGGAAAGCTGGATCGCAGAGTTCTGCTTTTACTATTAACAGTATTGGTCATTGTTTCGGGAACAATCGTTGCTATTGCACCTAATTACGGGGTGTTCATGCTCGGTCGTGCATTGATCGGTATCGCGATCGGTGGCTTCTGGTCGTTATCAGCTGCAACCGCGATGCGGCTCGTTTCAGAAGATAAAATTCCCAAGGCATTAGCGATTGTGAACGGTGGTAACGCTTTGGCTACTGTTATTGCTGCACCAATGGGAAGCTATCTAGGTAGCCTGATTGGCTGGCGAAGTGCATTCTTCTGTGTCGTTCCGGTGGCAATTATTACCTTTGTTTGGTTATGGAATAGTTTGCCTTCTATGAAGCCAGCGAATGATTCCAGTGCTGGAAATATCTTTAAGCTTATGAAGAGGCCTGAGGTAGCGCTAGGGATGATAGCGGTTAGTCTATTTTTTATGGGCCAATTTACGCTGTTCACATATTTGCGTCCATTTCTTGAAACGGTAACGCATGTTGATATCACTAGGCTTTCCTTAATCCTTTTGGTAATGGGGGTCTCAGGCTTTATCGGTACGCTTTTAATTGGTAGGTATTTGAAGGAATATTTATATCGAACTTTAATCATCATTCCATTGTTGATGGCAGTAATAGCTGCCGCACTTACACAATTTGGCTCTACACCTATAGTAACGACATTGCTACTGGGGATTTGGGGCTTGGTTGGCACTGCTGCACCCGTAGCTTGGTGGACGTGGCTTGCTAAAACACTACCTAACGATGCAGAAGCAGGTGGAGGCTTAATCGTCGCAATTGTTCAACTTGCGATCACAGCAGGAGCAACTTTTGGTGGCATTTTATTCGATCTAAGTGGATATCAAGCGACTTTTTGGATGAGTTCAATAATACTCGTTCTTGCTGCAATGTTAGCCTTATGGGCAGCACGTATCAACGACAATCATACTTCTTAATCAATTTAATAAAAATGGAATTAATAACTTCGATCAATCAATTTTATTAAAGGCTGGACTTCTCAGAGAGTCCTCAAATACAAATTGTAACTCTTAGTGTGAAACTCTCTTAAAAGAGCCAGACAGACTTAATTATCTTAAATCACTATATCGTGCAAGATTAAGTGCAGATGAAATCTGCTGACAGTTAATTGGAAGTTGGATTGTATAAAAGCTCGCTTAGGCGAGCTTTTATATTTTAAGCGTTCATTTGTTGGTCTGCTTGGTTCATGATTAGCTTACTCTTTAGTTAGTATGCTTTTGGGTGTGGCCTCTGCGATTGCTGTGTGTCCGTGGCGCAATAGTTCTGCTGCTAGGTTGGTTCTGTCTTGCACATGCTTGTTTTGGCTAAGCTTTGATTTACCTAAAATTTTGGTGATGGTAATTTCAATGCCAACAATCGCTTTTAACATAGCATCTATATAGTCTGGCGGTGCATCTGCCATCTGCCAAGGCGATGCTTGCTGTACTTTATGTTCGTGCGCATGCGTGAGGAGCTCAAGCATTACGCGCAGGTGGCCAGAATCTTCTGTAAATTTTATTTTTCCATACACATGTACTGCCTGGTAGTTCCAAGTGGGGACTTGCTGGTGAGTTTCTTGTTTGCTTGGGTACCAGTTAGGCGAGACATACGCATCTAAGCCTTTAAATATTACCAGTGCCTCATCGTTGCTAGCGGTTTCTCGCCAAATTGGATTGGCTTTTGCTGCATGCGTACGCAGTGTGCCAAATTCACCCGTATTTGTATCAAGCTCAAAAGGGAAGTGGTTGGCCTCTAGGCCATTGGCGCTTTTTGTTACCAATGTACCTAGCGGGTGGGATGCAATGATATCAAAAAGTGCCTCTGGGCGATTCTCTGCAAAGTGTGGCGGAATATATATAGCTATGGTGTGCCGGTTATTGAAAATATTTTTTAAGTAACAGCTGTTTAATTTTCTGGAATTGCTACCGAGCGCACTAATACAAAGCGCTTTTGCTTAGAGGTATTAGGTTCGCATCCGGCTAGGCTTCCGGAAAAATTGGTCAGGCATGCTTTCTCATTTTTAGCTGTTAGTAGTGGATGTGCAACTGTATTGGTTGAGATGCTTGCTTGTTCCACTTTAGACTTACAGCCGGTTATCGCTAATAAAATTAAGCTGGTTAGTAGCATGATGCGTTTCATGGTGAGGTATTCCGTGTGTTGACTAACAGCACTATAACTTTGTATACCATGACACTACATGTACAATTTGTTATTCACCAGATAGAACTGTACAGGTCAAAACACCATGCCAGATGCATCGCCTTTACTTACATTAAACCCTGAAGACTCCGTGCCACTAGTTGAGCAAATAGTTTTAGGTGTGAAGCGCTTAACTGAAGAACGTGTGCTACGGGCTGGCACGCGCCTGCCTTCTATACGTAACTTTGCCACCCAACATAATGTCAGTCGGTTTACTGTGGTTGATGCTTATGATCGCTTAGTCGCGTTAGGGTATTTGGCGTCTCGTCGCGGCTCTGGTTTTTATGTTGCGGCACGGCAGCAGATTGAAGTTTCCACGGCTAGCACTTGCCGTTTAGAGCAGGCCGATGATGTGTTATGGCTGTTGCATAATACCTTTCAGGATATATCAGGTGCAGTGCGGCCCGGTTGTGGATGGCTGCCTAGTGATTGGTTAAGCGCAAATGTAATACAGAAAAGTTTGCATGAGCTATCACGCAAGCCGGGTGAGTTTTTAACGGGTTATGGTGATGTAAGCGGCTACCTGCCGTTACGCCAGCATCTGTTGCAAAAGCATTTGTCTGATATAGGCATTAGTGCCGAAGTGAATCAAGTCATCATGACCAATGGCGCTACGCATGGTCTAGACTTAGCCGCGCGCCTGTTGATTAGACCAGGCGATGCTGTTTTGATTGATGATCCTGGCTATTACACACTGTTTGGTTATTTGAAAACGCTGGGTGCCAAATTAATTGGTGTTCCGCGCAATATAGACGGGCCAGATGTAGGGCGCATGGAGCAATTAATTCAGGAGTTTCAACCTAAATTATTTTTTACCAATACAGTGCTGCATAACCCAACCGGTACCAGCACTAGCTTAGCGGTGGCGCACCAGATTTTACAGTTGGCAGAAAAGCATCAACTGTACATAGTGGAAGATGATATCTATGGAGATTTACACCCAAGTAACGCACCTAGGCTGGCAACCTTAGATCAACTTAAACGGGTAATCTACATTAGTAGTTTTTCTAAGACTATCTCGGCTAGCCTGCGCGTAGGTTTTATCGCCTGTGCCCCAGAGCTTGCTGCTAGGTTGCTGGATTTAAAGCTGCTTTCTGGCCTGACTACCTCTGAGATTAACCAGAGAATTATGTACCAGATTTTAATCGAAGGGCGTTATCGCAAACATGTAGAGCGTGTACGCTCGCGTTTGCAGGAGGTGCGCGGTCAGGTAATTGGGCAGTTAGAGCAAAGTGGCCTCACATTACATGCAGACCCTGTCGGCGGCATGTTTGTGTGGGCTGAGCTTCCGGCAGGGAAGAACGCAGCAGAAGTTGCCACATTAGCAACACGAGAAAGTATCATGTTGGCACCTGGCAACTTGTTCCGCCCCTACCAAGAGCCGTCATCATGGCTGCGTTTTAATGTTGCACATTGCGATGACGATAGAATCTTTGATTTCTTAAAACGGCAGGTAGATGTAAAAACGCCAAGCTAGCCACTTATAGTGCGGGTGTTATGCTGTCCCAAGCACATGGATGCCACGGCGTTATTTTTAAAATCAGTAGGGTGGCTATGTTAGAATCCAAGCATGATTTTTAATTTATTAATGGCTTAGTATGGCACGTTTTCACATTGTTATCCCTGCAGCTGGCATCGGTAATCGGATGGAAACCGCTATTCCCAAACAGTATTTGCCTTTGTCTGGCAAGCCGATGATCTCTTACAGCATCCAGACGTTTTTTGCTTCTCCACGCATTGCCAGTATTAACTTAGCATTAAGCCCTGAGGATTATTTCTGGCGTAATCTCGAGCTGGATGCCAATAGCCGATTGCAGTTGCATTACACCGGCGGTGAAACACGCGCACAGACCGTGTTAAACACTTTGCTGGCTTTGCAGTCGCAGATAGATGAAGACGACTGGATATTGGTGCATGATGCCGCACGGCCAGGGCTAACATTAGCTTTACTCAATACCTTGTTAGATAGCCTAGAGCATGATGCGGTTGGTGGCTTGCTGGCGCTGCCGTTGGCTGATACATTAAAACAATCCAATGCGGATTCTCGTGTTAAAAATACGATTCCACGTGATGGTTTGTGGCAAGCACAAACCCCGCAAATGTTCCGCTATAGCCTATTGAAACGTGCTTTAGAGAGCTTTGACGGTGCACCTACGGATGAAGCACAAGCCATTGAAGCACTCGGCTTGGAACCAAAACTGGTGGTGGGTTCACTAAGAAACATGAAAATTACCTACCCACAAGATATGACATTGATGGAAGTGTTAATACAAAAGGAAATCGCATAATGAGAATTGGTCATGGCTTTGATGTGCATGCTTTAGTGGTTGGTCGCAAGTGCATTATTGGCGGAGTGGATATTCCGTATGACAAAGGATTGGATGGTCATTCAGATGCTGATGTATTGCTACATGCAATTTGCGATGCATTGCTAGGTGCTGTGGCACTAGGTGATATCGGTAAACATTTTCCTCCAACAGATATGCGCTACAAGGGCATCGACTCTCGCCAATTGCTAAGGCATGTGGTGAGCTTGGTGCGAGAGCATGGCTATGTTGTGGGCAATATTGATGCCACCGTGATGTGTGAGGCGCCTAAGTTAGGGCCACATACGGCTGCCATGTGTGTACATATTGCCGCAGATTGTGGTGTTGAGGTCACGCAAATCAACGTGAAAGCAACCACCACTGAGAAACTTGGCTTTACCGGTCGCGGTGAAGGTATTGCAGCAGAAGCTGTATGCTTGTTGCAACCTATCTAAACGCATCTACCAAAGGTCACTATGCTGCGCTGGTTTGAAAACCTGTTAAACCCTTTTCCTGCAAAAGAAATCGCTCCTCCACCTAATGCGTTATGGCCATTTTTATGGTCTTGCACCAAAGGTTCGCGCTTATTTATTCTGGTGATGACATTCTTTACCGCCATGATCGGCGGCTTTGAAGCTATGCTATTTGCAGTGATGGGCAAGGTGGTTGATTGGTTGAGTAAAAGCTCACCAGCGCTGCTGTGGCAGACAGAAAAGAATCATTTGCTGATGTTGGCTGGACTATTGATTTTCAGTGCAGTCCTGATTGCGGTGCAAACTCTGATTAAACATCAAACCTTAGCGGGTAATTTCCCTATGCGTTTGCGCTGGAACTTTCACCGTTTAATGCTTGGGCAAAGCATGAGCTTTTATCAGGATGAGTTTGCTGGGCGCGTTTCTGCAAAGGTGATGCAAACAGCGCTAGCCGTGCGAGATGTATGGTTTATTGTCGCGGATATATTGGTGTTTGTGGTGATTTACTTCGTCACCATGGTGGCTGTGGTTGGGCATTTTAATGCCATGGTGGTCGTGCCTTTTTTGGTGTGGGTCGTATGTTATGTGATTTCACTCAGCTACTTTGTACCTAGGCTGGCTAAGGTTTCACAAAATCAGGCAGATGCCCGCTCGCTAATGACTGGACGCATTACAGACGCCTACACTAATATCAGCACGGTTAAATTGTTTTCACATGCGGGTCGTGAAGCTTATTATGCGAAGTCCGCCATGAGTGAGTTCTTAGGGACTGTGCATAAGCAGATGCGCTATGTGTCAGGCGTGGAATTTACCAACCATATTCTTAACATGCTGCTGGTAATTGCAACCTCTGGTGTGGCGCTGTGGTTATGGACTCATAACGAGGTGAGTGTGGGTGGTGTTGCTGCCGCCACCGCCATGGCATTGCGTCTTAATGGTATTTCGCATTGGGTGATGTGGGAGCTTACCTCACTTTATGAGCACATTGGCACCGCGCAAGATGGGGTGAACACCCTCTCTTTAACCCAGCAGATTATCGACAAACCTGACGCGCCAGCATTAAAAATCAGCACAGGTGAAATCATATTTGATCAGGTGGATTTTGCGTATGGCATGCAGACCTCAGTATTAAGAGCGCTGAGTTTAAATATACGGCCGGGTGAAAAGGTGGGCTTGGTAGGGCGCTCTGGCGCAGGAAAATCTACCATCGTGAATTTGCTGCTACGTTTTTATGATGTAGAGAGTGGCCGCGTCTTGATTGACGGTCAAGATGTGCGCGATGTGACGCAAAACAGTTTACGCAGCCAAATTGCGATGGTGACGCAAGACACATCGCTACTGCACCGCAGCGTGCGCGACAATATTCTGTACGGGCGGCCAAACGCCACAGAACAAGAAATGATATACGCTGCAAAGCGTGCAGAGGCCCATGACTTTATCTTAGGCTTGCGCGATGCTAAAGGCCGTACCGGTTATGATGCACATGTTGGTGAGCGTGGTGTGAAATTGTCTGGCGGCCAGCGTCAGCGTATTGCGATTGCGCGCGTGATTTTAAAAGACGCCCCCATTTTACTGCTAGATGAAGCCACCAGTGCGCTGGATTCGGAAGTGGAGCAAGCGATTCAAGCTAGTTTGTATGACTTGATGCAGGGTAAAACGGTGGTGGCCATTGCGCACCGTCTCTCCACTATTGCTGCAATGGATCGTTTAATTGTGCTGGATGATGGCAGAATTGTTGAAGAGGGTGACCATCAGGCATTGATTAAGCAAGGTGGTATATACGCAACGTTATGGGCGCACCAAAGCGGCGGCTTTTTGGGAGAATAGCGCCCTTACATTTTCTCGGTTCATCTGTGTTAAATATGTTTATATTTTAGGAGTGAAGAGATGTCTGCAACTCATGAAGCAAGGCCACCATTACCCCCATTTACACGTGAAACTGCGATGCAGAAAGTACGGTTGGCTGAAGATGGTTGGAATAGCCGAGATCCACAACGGGTATCACTTGTATATACGCCGGATAGCCAGTGGCGTAATCGTGCAGAGTTTTTAACTGGGCGTGAGCAAATTGTTGCGTTCTTAACTCGCAAATGGGCGCGTGAGTTAGAGTATCGTTTAATTAAAGAATTGTGGGCGCATGATCATAACCGCATCGCGGTGCGGTTTGCTTATGAGTGGCATGATGATTCTGGGCAGTGGTACCGTTCTTATGGCAATGAGAACTGGCAGTTTGATGCCAATGGTTTAATGGAGTTACGTTATGCCAGTATTAACGACTTACCCATTAAAGAGGCTGAGCGTAAGTTTTTATGGCCGATAGGGCGCAGACCAGATGAATACGCTAGTTTAAGCGAGTTGGGTTTGTAGCGTTTAACTGCTACTAGCTAGAGTGCCTGATGCGTTGGTTTGGGATTGGGATCTGCGGTAAAGCATTTTGGGTTAAGCATTTGCGGCAACATGAAAACCACAAATGCTTATTTCATCAATGATACAGCCAAAGTAGCTTTGGCTGATAGCTGTAGCTTGGTTAAGCGCGCTCTCTTATCACTAAGCCTTGTAGTCTGCTCAGCGTTTTTGAAAAGGCTAGCACCTCCTCATTTGGGATTTGCCTAACGGTTTTTTGCGTTGCCGTGTCGATCACTTTTACAATCATGCGACCAGCTTCTTCATCCATCGAGAACTGTACAGTTTGCAAGGCAGGCGCTACCAACTCATTCAATTTATTCACAGCAGCCGTCAACATGTCTTTGTTGGCTTCAGTTGATGTTCTATTTTCAGACGTATCCACTGATTTTAAAGCAGCGCGATTCGCGTTGTTAGCTTGGGCGGTAGCTCTCGCATCTGTCGTTTGTTGCGTGCTGATTGGCATTTTAATGCCGCCGTAACCATCTATTGAAGAATTAAACATGTTAGCCCTTAAAATCGTGTCTTAAATTGTTATTGGTTAAAAATTAAGTTAAATTTTGCCGCATCTTATGACTCTTTAACGGCAGCAAATTTAGATAATTTAGGGTAAAAGTAGAAAATATTTAAAATAATTTCAATATTTATATAATTGTTAATATATTCATATGGTTATAGATAAAAATATTTTTTGTTTGGCACATGTTTTTATGTTATTTCCACGATTTCACTGTAAAAAAGCTAATTATTTTGTATGGTTTTGATATTTTTAACGCTTGTAACCAGCATTATTTTTATAAAAATATGCTCAGTAGCTAGGGTTTGTTTATCTTGTTTTATATAGACCAGTCCCGTGGCTTAGGTAGTAATTTCTTGTGTATAAGGTAGCATGCTATTTGTACACATTTGATATCACAGGAAAGCTATGAAGCTTTACGAGCAGCTTGCTAATTCTATTGCCCAATCTATCCAAGAAGGAGTACTGTGCCGTGGAGACAAGCTGCCCTCTGTACGTCAAGCCAGTGTTAGCCGTGATGTGAGCGCAGCTACTGTATTAGAGGCATATTATCTGCTGGAAGCGAGAGGCCTGATTACTGCGCGTGAGCGCTCCGGTTATTTTGTGACTGGCGGTGCGGTGAATATTCCATCCTCGCCTGCGCCGGTTATAGAGAGCCAATTAGAGTCCACAGAAGTAGATGTGAGTGAGCTGGTGTTTGAAGTACTGGAGTCGATTCGACTCAAAAGTGTAGTGCCTTTGGGCTCGGCATTTCCCAGCCCTTTGCTGTTCCCGCGGGCGAATCTAGCTAAGACCATGGCTTCCAGTGTGCAGATTATGGACCCTTGGGCTAGTGTAGATAACCTAAGCGCAGGGGATATTAACCTTAGACGTCAGATTGCCTTACGTTACATGATTGATGGTTTACATGTGACGGCGGATGAAATCGTAGTGACAAATGGTGCGTTGGAGGCATTGAACTTATGCTTAATGGCGGTTGCCCGCCCTGGAGATACCGTTCTAATTGAGTCGCCAACCTTTTATGCGGCATTACAATCCATAGAGCGTATTGGTTTGCGAGCAGTTGAGATTCCGAGTCACCCTAAAGACGGGATTGATTTGGCGGCAATGGAGCGTGCCATTTTGCAGCACCAACCAAAAGCTTGCTGGCTAATGACTAACTTTCAAAATCCATTGGGCAGTTTGCTTTCCAATGAAAAGAAGCAGGCGTTAGTGGCACTCATCACCAAGTATCAACTGCCGTTGATTGAAGATGATGTATACGGCGAGCTATATTTTGGTGATAAGCGGCCAGTGCCAGCCAAGGCTTTTGATACTGAAGGCTTGGTGATGCATTGTTCGTCATTTTCTAAATGTCTTGCGCCTGGCTATCGGGTGGGCTGGGTGGCACCGGGGCGATTTGCAAAAATGGTGGCGCGGCTTAAGCTAACTACCACTATCTCAGCGTCGGTGCCAGCGCAGGTAGCCATTGCCAAGTATCTGCAAAAAGGTGGCTATGACAAGCATTTGCGCAGTTTGCGCCATGCCTTATTAATGAATCAAATTAAGTTTGTCGAAGCCATTGAGCGCTACTTCCCTGCCGGCACTTGTTTAACGTTACCGCAGGGCGGCTACTTTTTATGGGTTAAGTTACCAGATGGTGTTAATGCACTTGAGCTACACAAGCTTGCGCTCAATAATGGCATTAGCATTGCACCTGGCCCTATATTTTCTGCGCAGCGCCACTTCAGCAGTTATGTTCGTTTGAATTACGGGCATATTTGGGATGCGCGTATTGAGGCTGCACTGGCAACGCTAGGTACGCTAGTATTGGGATTAATGTCCCAGCCATTGCCGTAAGGTTTTTATCATCTGTTATGCTTTTTTTGTAAGCATCTGTCTCTGTTCTTCATTAGCACCAAGCCTTAAGCTTTAGTCACTGTAAAAAATAACTTGGCTGTTGTATCAACGCCAATTTTTAAGGTGATTAAATGTATATCTATGATGAAATAGATCAAAACTTGGTGGAACAGCGCGTTGCCCAGTTTAGGGGGCAGACGCAGCGCTTTCTCAATGGGCAGCTCTCTGAAGATGAGTTCCGAGTGTTGCGTTTACAAAATGGATTGTACATTCAGCGGCATGCCCCAATGTTGCGCGTGGCAATTCCTTACGGGATGTTGACCTCTAATCAATTGCGTACTTTAGCTTATGTTGCGCGGCGTTGGGATAAAGGTTACGCCCACCTTACTACCAGGCAGAATATTCAGTTCAATTGGCCGCGCTTGGAAGACGCGCCTGATATTTTAGCGAAGCTTGCTACCGTGCAAATGCATGCCATCCAAACCAGTGGTAATTGCATACGTAACACCACCACAGACCATTTTGCTGGGGTGGCGCACGACGAAATCATTAACCCCTTGGTCTGGTGTGAAATTATTAGGCAGTGGTCTATGCTGCACCCTGAGTTTGCATTCTTACCACGTAAATTCAAAATCGCTGTGAGTGGCTCTGTAACAGATAGAGCGGCGATTGGTGTACATGACATCGGATTGCAGGCGGTTGAACACAGCGGTGTGTTTGGCTTTAGAGTGTTTGTGGGTGGTGGTTTGGGTAGAACACCACTTGTGGGTAAGCTGATTAACCCTTTCGTGGCCTGGTATGACTTGCTGACTTATTTGCAGGCAACACTGCGTGTTTATAATCTACATGGTAGGCGAGATAACAAATATAAGGCACGCATCAAGATCTTGGTCAAAGACCTCACGCCAGAGGTGTTTTCCCAGCAGGTAAATGAACAATGGGCGCGCATTAAAGGTGGTGCTGACACCGTAACCGCCGAATTTGTCAGTGCGATTGCTGACAAGTTTACATGGCCCAGCTATCGCGTCTTGCATGAAAATGGCAGTGCTGCCATTGCACATCATTTAGAAGCCAGCCCTGCCTTTGCACGATGGTTCCGTACCAATATTCACCAGCATAAAGTTAGCGGCTATTCATCCGTGACCGTATCACTTAAGGCGACGGGCTCTCCCCCAGGCGATATTACTGCAGACCAGATGGATGTACTTGCTGAAATGTCTGACAACTATGGGTTCGGTGAGCTACGTGTTTCGCACGAGCAAAATATCATTTTGCCTGATGTTAAAACCAAGTCGCTATATGCACTATGGCAAGAACTTAATGTGCTTAATCTGGCAACGCCTAATATTGGGTTAATTACTAACATAATTGCTTGCCCAGGCGGAGATTACTGTAGCTTGGCGAATGCAGTTTCCATCCCGGTAGCAGAAGCTATCCAGCAAAAATTTCATGATTTAGATTATGTGCATGAAATTGGTGAGCTTGATCTTAACTTATCTGGTTGCATGAACTCTTGCGGCCATCATCATGTAGGCCATATCGGTATTTTGGGCGTGGATAAAGCAGGTGAAGAGTGGTACCAAATCACATTAGGCGGCAGGCAGTCTGGCGCGCTCAAGGTAGATGCTAAATCAAACGCAGATAGCAACGCCAGCGCAGCGATTGGCCGAGTGATAGGCCCTTCGTTTGCGCGTGAGCAAGTGCCTGATGTCATTGCACGTTTAATTCAAACTTATTTATCTATCCGAGAGAGTGATGTGGAGCGGTTTATTGATGTGGTTGACCGTGTAGGAATTGAGCCATTCAAAAAGGATGTTTATATGGATCCATTACTAGCAAAGACTTCAAACTTAGTGAGGGAATCCAATGTCTGAATCTAAGCAAAACTTAATTCGTGGTGGCCAGCTTACAGTGAATGCGCTGCAATGCTTTGACGTTAATAACGAACAAGCACTGTTGGTTCCCCCAGATGATGCAACTTGGATGGTGACTTTTGATACTTGGGTGGAGCATCAGTTGTTATTAGAGGGCAGGCAGTTTCCAGTGGCAGTATTGATGCCTTCTGATACTGATTTTGACGATGGAATTAGCCATCAAATACGCGGGCTATGCCAAGCAGACATTGCATTGATTGCGATAGATTTTCCAAGTTATACCGATGGGCGAGGTTATTCATTGGCGCAGTTATTAATAAATGTTTACCAGTGGTCTGGAGAGTTAAGGGCCGTGGGAGATGTGATGATAGATACCGTGTACTACTTAGCCAGATGTGGGTTTGATAGCTTTCTGATTAAATCAGGCCACGATGCGCAGTTGGCATTAGACGCTTTGCATACCTTTAGTGATACCTACCAAAAGTCTTATCGACAGCCGATTAAAAGTAATACGCCATAACCATTAATCGCAATTGAAAACCATAGATTTACATCAGTTTAACTTGAGCTATTTTATTGTAAGCAAGGACTGCAAATGAAAGATGTTAAAACTACATCGAAGAAAGTTATTCCAATCGCCCCTGCACCGGGCGGCTTTATGCCGATGTATGAAGCGCAGGCCAAGATATACCCACGCAATACCTTCGGTTTTTTCAAAAACTGGCGCTGGGTCATGATATGGATCACGCAAATTGTGTTTTACGGTGTGCCGTGGCTACAGTGGGGTGAGCGTCAGGCAATGTTGTTAGATATCAGCACCCACCGTTTTTATATCTTTGGCTTGGTTCTATACCCGCAAGACTTAATTTATCTGGTGATTATCCTTATCATCGCAGCGCTAGCTTTGTTCCTGTTTACTGCGGTTGCCGGCAGACTGTGGTGTGGCTTCTCTTGCCCACAATCGGTGTATACCGAAATATTTTTATGGATGGAACGAAAAATAGAAGGGGATAGAGCCGCGCGTATTCGTCTGGATGAGTCTAAATTTGGAGTTAAAAAGCTATACACCAAATCGATGAAACATCTGGCTTGGATTAGCTTTTCAATTTTCACAGGGTTCACCTTCTTAGGTTATTTTTCACCGATACGTGAGCTATTGGATAGCATTATTCAGGTTAGACTCAGCCCTTGGGAAACATTCTGGATTTGTTTTTATGGCCTAGCGACTTATGGTAATGCTGGCTTCCTGCGTGAGCAGGTTTGCAAACACATGTGTCCTTATGCACGATTCCAAAGTGCAATGTTTGATAACGACACACTGATTGTGACTTACGATCAAGAGCGAGGCGAGCCACGTAGTGGCCGCTCCAGAAAAATAGACGCAAAGCAGGAGGGTTTAGGCGACTGTATTGATTGTAATTTCTGTGTGCAAGTGTGCCCGGTTGGTATTGATATCCGCAATGGCTTGCAATATGAATGTATTAGTTGCGGTTTGTGTGTGGACGCATGTAACAGCATTATGGATAAAATGAATTATCCACGCGGCTTAATCCGATTCACAACGCAAAATGGCCTGGCCCAGCACTGGACTAAGCATCAAGTGATTCAAAAAATATTGCGTCCGCGAGTGCTTATTTATAGTGCGCTGTTGTTGTTGCTTTCTCTGGGTTTGGTTGTTTCTTTGGCGATGCGCCCCGCATTTAAAGTGGATGTTAATCGTGACCGAGGTGTAATGTCCAGATTGGTTTCCGGCGGTAAAGTAGAGAATGTCTATCAGTTGCAAATCACCAATGTGACCGAAGCTAAAGAGACGTATCGCGTATCAGTGTCTGGCATTGATGGTTTGTCGATGGCCTCTCAAACTCAGTTCACGGTAGAGCCTGCTAATGAACGATTGGTGGCTGTAAGCCTGCAAATTGCCGATGGTGCAATACGTAGCGGTACACACCCGATTATGTTTGAAGTGGAGGCGTTGGGGACTAAAGAACGTATTACTCAAAAATCTATCTTTTATATGTCCCGCTAGTCTATATCGAGAGAGGTAAGGGTTGAGTCAAGAGGCGCCTAGTGCGCCTCTTAGTTTATACAGGCAGTGTTTATGTAATGGCTTAATCTATACTGTTGGCTGCGTTACTTAGGCTTTTAGTAGCACAATCACTGCGCCGCTGCCGCCGTCTTGCCTGCGTGCTTCTGCATAGGCAATCACTTCATCACGCTGTATTAACCAGCCACGTAATTTGTGTTTAAGTACCGGCTCGCGGTTACGTGAGCCTAACCCTTTGCCATGCACAATGCGTACGCAGCGTATGCCCCGTTTTTTACAGTCGTTTAAAAAGGTTGCCACGTAAAGTCTAGCCTCATCACTGACTAAGCCATGCAGATCAATTGCTGCCTGTATTACCCAGTTACCGCGGCGTAGTTTACTTAAAATATCAGGGGAGTGACCTTCACGCAGGTAAAGCAGTTCTTCGCCAGTTTCTAATTCATGTGCCGGTATATAGTGATCGCTTAAGGAGTCAGCTAGGGCTTGTTGCTCATCACGAATAAACTGTTTGGGGATAGGTTTCGGGCGTAGCGGTGCGTGATGCACACGCTTGGGTTTGAGTGGACGCGCGTCTTTAACTGCTTCTAAAAACAGTTCAGATTCATTGTCTTTTGCGTCTTCCACAATGTTGATGCCTAGGTTTAAGTGGTAAGCGAGGGCGATGCGGACATTGCCCTCATTCTTACTTATTTCAAATGATCTAAATAACGCTCAGCATCTAGTGCGGCCATACAGCCTGTGCCTGCACTAGTGACCGCTTGGCGGTAAATATGATCTTGCACATCGCCTGCCGCAAATACACCCGGTACGCTAGTGGCTGTGGCATTACCTACGCGGCCCATTTGCGTCACAATGTAGCCGCCTTCCATCTCGAGTTGGCCTTCAAAGATATCTGTGTTTGGTTTGTGGCCAATGGCAATAAACACGCCTTGTAATGCAATATCTTTAGTCGTGCCATCGCTCACATTTTTAATGCGCATACCAGTCACACCAGTGTTATCACCAAGCACTTCGTCCAAGGTGGCGAATGTTTCCAGTACGATTTTGCCTTCAGCCACGCGCGCCATCAGTTTGTCGACCAGAATTGCTTCTGCTTTAAACTTATCACGGCGGTGTACCAGCGTTACTTTACTTGCGATATTGGCTAGGTATAAAGCCTCTTCAACCGCAGTGTTACCGCCACCAATCACAGCGACTTCTTGGTTTCTGTAGAAGAAGCCATCGCAAGTGGCACATGCAGATACACCTTTGCCTGAGAATGCCTCTTCACTTGGCAGGCCTAAGTATTTTGCAGAGGCGCCCGTTGCAATAATCAAGGCATCACATGTGTATTCGCCACTATCGCCCACTAAACGAATCGGTTTTTCTGTGAGGTGCGTGGTATGAATGTGGTCAAAAATCATTTCAGTGTTAAAACGCTCTGCATGTTTTTGGAAGCGCTCCATCAATTCCGGGCCTTGCACGCCGTCTGCATCTGCTGGCCAGTTATCAACCTCGGTTGTCGTCATCAACTGACCACCTTGTGCAATACCAGTAATTAATACAGGTTTGAGATTTGCGCGTGCAGCGTAAACCGCGGCTGAATAGCCTGCAGGACCTGAGCCTAAAATAAGTAGTTTGGCGTGACGTGTTGCCATAATGTATTACTTTCTTGATTAATATTGAATTTTATACGTTGGGTGTGATGTTTGATTTTTCAAGTAAGTGGTGGCATGGAAGCAGCTTTTTCCTGAGCGCTGTACTGTGCAAGCTACACCCTAATGCGTTTTAGGTATCGCGCTGTGCTGCCAACTTAGCTTGAGAAGTTATCGTATTATTTTTCTAGCAGACTCCGGAGCATCCATGCAGTTTTTTCATGGGTTTGTAAACGTTGCGTGAGTAAATCGGCAGTTGCTTCATCTGAGGCAGCATCCGCACTAGGAAACACCGCACGAGCCGTGCGGCACACTGCTTCATGGCCGGCTACCAGTTCGGCAATCATGTCTTGTGCTTTAGGCACTGACTCTGATTCTTTAATTGAACTTAACTTGGCAAAATCGCGATAAGTGCCTGGTGCATAAACATCTAAAGCACGAATGCGCTCAGCCACCAAATCAACGGCTAATGCCAGTTCGTTGTATTGTGTTTCGAACATCAAGTGCAATGTGTTGAACATCGGACCCGTGACGTTCCAATGAAAGTAATGCGTTTTCAAATATAAAGTGTAGGTATCCGCTAATAGATGTGAAAGACCCTGAGCAATATTTTTTCTATCTTCTTCTTTAATGCCAATATCCATTTGAACTCCTTAGTAAGACTCTGGTTAAGGGATTACAACGTTTTATGATTCGAATTGAGAATGATATTCTAATCGCTACGCAGCGACTTTGATACTGCTATAATTAAATCCGACACTTAAAATACGTTAAAGGTTTATCTTGTTTTTCAAAAAATCTAAACCAGTTAATGCTCGCCGTGAAGCTGAAGTAATTAAATCTAATGCCCTCGCTAATACGCTCATTAAAGAAGCTTGGTGGCTGGGTTTAGTGCTCATCGGGCTTTATATTACCGTCATTCTTTTTACTTATAATCCTAACGACTCTTCTTGGTCACATATTGCACCTGATAGTGCAGTTATTCAGAACGGCGGCGGTAGTGTCGGTGCCTGGATTTCTGATTTATTACTGTATGTATTTGGCTTTTCTGCCTGGTGGTGGGCTGTATTAGCTTTTTATGCCATGTGGTTTGTGTATTTAACGTTAGAAACTGTGAATCAGAGCGAGAAGCCATTCTTACTTTTTAACTTTTTTGGCTTTGCTTTGCTGCTGGTAGCTTCAAGCGCCTTGGAAGCAGGGCACCTGATTAATTTGCCAGCCTTGTTGCCTGATAGCGCAGGCGGTATGTTAGGTAGCGCTGTAGATACAGGCTTGCGTAGCTTGTTTGGTTATACAGGCTCTAGCATGCTGCTGCTGTTAATGTTTGTGGTTGGTTTTAGCTTGTTTACAGGTTGGTCATGGATCATGATCACCGAAAAATTTGGCGCGTTCTTGATTTCTAGCTATGCGTTCATTACGCTGAAGTGGCAAGACTGGCAAGACAGAAAAGCCGGTAAAGCTGTGGAGCAGGAGCGTATCGAATACGTTAAAAGCGAACGTAAGCGCGTGGTGGATCGTGAGCCGGTACAAATTGAAACGCCAGTGCTTGAAATCGCACAAAGTGTGCGCGTACAAAAAGAAAAGCAAGTGCCATTGTTTGATACGCACCCTGACACCCCATTGCCGCCTATACACCTGTTGGATGAACCTTCAGGCACGGTGGAATTGCCTTCTGCCGAAACCCTAGACTTCACCTCGCGTTTGATTGAACGTAAGCTGATGGATTTTGGCATTGAGGTTAAAGTGTTAACTGCATTGCCAGGCCCTGTGATTACGCGTTACGAGCTTGAACCAGCGGCCGGCGTTAAAGGCAGTCAGGTCACGAACCTAGTAAAAGACTTAGCGCGCGCTTTATCTGTGGTGAGTGTGCGTGTAGTAGAAACGATTCCTGGAAAAACCTGCATGGGTTTAGAGATTCCTAACCCTAAACGCCAAATTGTTTATTTATCAGAAATCATGGGCAGCCAAGCGTATGCAGATATACATTCACCACTGGCTATTTCTTTAGGTAAAGATATCGGCGGTAAACCTGCGGTGGCTGATTTAGCAAAAATGCCACACGTGCTGGTTGCCGGTACGACTGGCTCAGGTAAGTCTGTTGCTATTAATGCGCTGATTTTAAGCTTGCTGTATAAAGCAGATGCGAGCCAAGTGCGCATGATTTTAATTGACCCAAAAATGTTGGAGCTGTCAGTCTATGAGGGTATTCCACATCTGTTAGCGCCAGTGGTAACAGATATGCGCCATGCTGCAAATGCCTTAAATTGGTGTGTGGCGGAGATGGAGCGCCGCTATAAATTGATGTCTATGTTAGGTGTACGTAACCTTGCAGGCTATAACCAAAAAATTAAGGATGCAGATAAAGCCGGAGAGAAAATTCCGCATCCATTTAGCTTGACCCCAGACGAGCCCGAGCCGTTGGAAGAAATGCCATTGATCGTTGTAGTGATTGACGAGTTGGCTGATTTGATGATGGTAGTGGGTAAAAAAGTGGAAGAGTTGATTGCACGTTTAGCCCAAAAGGCGCGCGCTTCTGGCATACACTTGGTATTGGCAACGCAGCGACCTTCAGTAGATGTGATTACTGGTTTGATTAAAGCTAACGTGCCGACACGTATTTCTTTTCAGGTTTCCAGCAAAATCGACTCACGTACCATTTTGGACCAAATGGGTGCTGAAGCTTTGCTAGGGCAGGGTGATATGCTCTATATGCCGCCAGGTACCGGTTACCCGCTACGTATTCACGGGGCGTTTGTATCAGACCAAGAAGTGCACAAAGTGGTCGATTATCTTAAAGCCCAAGGTGAACCGAATTACATCGACGGTATTCTAACCAACGAAACCGAAGAAGCCGGCGGCGCAGATTTCGTGGCTGGCAGCTCAGGCAATGGCGGCTCAGAGGTTGATCCGCTTTATGACGAGGCAGTGGGTATCGTGCTTAAATCACGTCGCGCCAGTATTTCATCAGTACAACGCCAGCTGCGCATTGGTTACAACCGTGCCGCTCGTTTGATTGAGGATATGGAACGCGCAGGTTTGGTTTCTGCGATGCAAAGCAACGGTAACCGCGAAGTATTAGCACCGCATCATGAGCCTTAATTTTTAAAGAAGAACATACTAATTTAATGAATATTATTAAAAAACTGCAAAATACTCGTTTGCATTTCATCAATGGTTTATTGGTGTTGCCTGTACTTTTCGTAGCGCAAGTTGCACATGCAGATGGCATGGATAGCGTAAAGGCGTTCTATGAAAAAACGCAGGCAGTGCGCGCCAATTTTCATCAAGTGGTCACCGATAAACAAGGGCGCAAGGTGCAAGAAGTGCAGGGCACTATGCAGCTCAAACGCCCTAATAAGTTTAGGTGGGATTACAACAAGCCATATGAGCAACAAATCATTAGTGATGGCAAACAGGTATGGCTGTATGACACTGAGCTAGCACAGGTGACCGTGCGTGATATCGGCAAAGCGTTGGGTTCTAGCCCTGCTGCATTGCTGGCTGGCGGTAAGGCCATAGAGGAGACTTTTACGCTGGCTAATGCCAGCAATCGCGATGGTTTAAATTGGGTGAGTGCGCAGCCTAAAGATAAAGAGTCTGGTTTTGAAAAAATATTGCTGGGTTTCAAAGATAATCAGATTCAGGAAATGGCATTGTTAGATAGCTTTGGGCACAACACAAAAATTGTATTTAGCAAGGTGGAGGTAAACCCTGCGCTGGATGAAAAGTCATTTTTATTTAAACCACCAAAAGGTGTAGATGTGGTGGGCGAGTAAAAAGTGGCGAAAGATACCTATTTATTTTGAACAGTCTATTTGAACCCAATACCCCACAAGCACCACTCGCTGAGCGATTACGCCCTAAAGCGTTAGACGAGGTCGTCGGTCAGTCACATCTGCTAGGGGTTGGCAAGCCGCTACGCTTGGCTTTTCAGTCGGGCAAGTTACCTTCCATGATTTTATGGGGGCCGCCCGGCGTAGGTAAAACCACCTTGGCACGCCTTATTGCCAATACGGCCGATGCTGAGTTTATCCCTATTTCTGCGGTACTTTCTGGTATTAAAGATATCCGTGAGGCCGTAGAGCGCGCGGAGCATACTTTGCAGCAGCATGGGCGTAAAACCATACTGTTTGTGGATGAGGTGCACCGCTTTAATAAAGGCCAGCAAGATGCATTTTTGCCATTTGTAGAAAGTGGCTTAATTACCTTTATTGGCGCCACCACCGAAAACCCCTCGTTTGAGGTGAACAGTGCGCTGTTAAGCCGTGCGCAGGTGTTTGTGCTTAACTCATTGTCAGAGGCTGAACTATCGTTATTGCTTGATCGCGCGCAGCAGTTGGTGGCCGCCGAGTTAACCATTACCCCAGAAGTACGTGAGCAGGTTTTGGCTTATGCTGATGGCGACGCAAGACGCTTGCTCAACTTTGCTGAAGGATTGTTTAACGCGGCACAGGGTGCAGCTATCTCTGAAATTGATGAGGCGTTCTTACAGACCACCATGGCGAGTAAGCTACGTCGTTTTGATAAAGGCGGCGAAGCATTTTACGATCAAATATCTGCCTTGCATAAATCAGTGCGTGGCTCTAACCCTGATGCTGCTTTGTACTGGTTTTTACGCATGATAGATGGTGGGGCCGATCCGCTTTACCTAGGGCGTCGTATTGTGCGGATGGCGGTTGAGGATATCGGCATTGCAGACCCGCGTGCGCAGACCATGGCATTAGAGGCCTGCCAGATTTATGAGCGGCTTGGCTCTCCTGAAGGCGAGCTTGCGTTATCCAATGCAGTGATTTATTTGGCAGTAGCAGCTAAAAGTAATGCGGCCTATATGGCTTACAACCAAGCTAAAGCTTTCGTGGCGCAAGATAAGTCACGTACCGTGCCATTACATTTGCGCAACGCGCCAACTAAACTGATGAAGGCGTTGGATTACGGTAAAGAGTATCGCTATGCGCACAATGAGCCAGATGCGTATGCTGCAGGCGAGAGCTACTTCCCTGATGATTTGCCGCCGCAACAATTTTACTCCCCCACGCCACGTGGTCTTGAGGGTAAAATAGCGGAAAAATTAGCGTATTTGCGTGAGCTAGATAAACGTGAAATAGATAAAAAAGCAAAAAAATAAGCAGTCAGCCGCTTTCTCTAAGCCTAACCCTTGCAGGGCTGGCTGCCAAGTTGAGCAATGATGGTGCTGGCGAGCATGCAACAGAACAAAATTAAGGGATTTAAATGTTAGACATTCAAGCATTAAGAAATGATTTAGATGGCGTAGTGAGCCAATTACAGGCACGTGGTTTTGAGTTTGATGCGGCTAAGTTCAGCGCCCTAGAGCAAGAGCGTAAAACCGTGCAAACTAACACGCAGGATTTACAGGCTAAGCGTAATAATGCATCTAAGCAAATTGGTATTGCAAAGTCTAAAGGTGAAGACGTGAGCGCCATCATGGCAGAAGTGGCCGGCCTAGGTGAGCAGTTAAAAGCGGGTGAAGTGCGTTTGGCTGAGTTGCAGGCTGACTTGCAAAGCCTATTGCTCAACGTGCCAAACTTACCGCACGCTAGCGTGCCTCAGGGTAAGTCTGAAGCAGATAACGTAGAAGTGCGTAAAGTAGGTACACCACGCACGTTTGATTTTGAAGTGAAAGACCATACCGATGTTGGTATGCCACTGGGTTTGGATTTTGATACAGGCACCAAACTATCTGGCACACGTTTTACGCTAATGCGCGGGCAGATTGCAAAAATGCATCGTGCTCTTGCACAGTTTATGTTGGATACACAAACCGAACAGCATGGCTACGAAGAATGCTATACCCCATATTTGGTGAATGCAGAGACATTAACCGGCACAGGCCAGTTGCCTAAGTTTGAAGAGGACCTGTTCTCATTAGCGCACAACGACAGCAAGTTATATTTAATCCCTACGTCTGAGGTGACCCTCACTAATACCGTGCGTGATGAAATTGTCCCCTTAGAGTCTCTGCCGATTAAACTCACCGCACATACGCCATGCTTCCGCTCTGAGGCTGGTTCTTATGGGCGCGATACCAAAGGCATGATACGCCAGCACCAGTTTGATAAAGTTGAAATGGTGCAGATTGTGCACCCTGAGAAAAGCTACCAAGCATTAGAAGAAATGGTAGGCCACGCTGAGAACATCCTTAAAGCATTAGGTTTGCCTTACCGTGTAGTTTCACTATGCACAGGCGACATGGGCTTTGGCGCAGCTAAAACTTATGATTTAGAGGTTTGGTTGCCAGCGCAAAATACTTATCGTGAGATTTCCTCTGTATCCAACTGCGAGGCATTTCAGGCCCGTAGATTACAAGCACGTTTCCGTAACGAGAGCGGCAAGCCTGAGTTGGTGCACACCTTAAATGGCTCTGGTTTAGCGGTTGGGCGTACACTAGTTGCAGTGCTGGAAAACTACCAAAATGCAGATGGCAGCGTAACCGTGCCAGAAGTGTTAAGGCCATATATGAACAATCTGGCGGTGATTACTGCCTAGATTTTCAGTTACTCTCGATATTTCAGTCTTTGTAGTTTAGTGGAACTCGTCTATGTATTTGGACGCCTAATGTTTTCTCTGGCGTCCACTGTCTATCAAAAAAAGTTGGCGCAACATGGTTTGCACCCATTTTATATCGTTGCAGCTACCTATCTTGTACTTGGTGTTCTAGCTGCACCTTTACTGTACGCGATTGACTTTGGCAGCCTGAGCCATGATTTTTGGTTAAATGTATGGCTAGCCTCGTTATTTGACGTTGCTGGCTGGATGTTTCTAGTCCTGTCACTTTCTAAAACTGATTTGTCCGTGTTTGGGCCATTAAACGCCTACAAAGTAGTGGCGTCCATGTTGTTAGCCATTTTGTTTCTGAATGAGGTCCCCAGTGCACAGGGCTTGCTAGGAGTGCTGTTTATCATTGTAGGCAGCTTCTTTTTGATGCCACCAGCTGCAACATCTCAAACTAATATAGTAGGTGGGTTGTTGCACGATAAAGGCGTACAGGCGCGCTTTTTATCGATATTCCTGTTTTCTGTGGGTACGGTTTTCCTTAAAAAATCAGTGGCTGGCGGTGTACTGGAAACTATGGTGTTTTGGTCGCTAATCGGCCTGCCACTGGTGTTATTGAGCAATTATTTCTTTCTGCCCAATAGCGTTCAAGATCAAATTAAAGCAACTAGGCAGCATCTGTACAGCATTACGCTGATAGGGGCGATGGTTTTCGCTATGCAGTACTTCACCTTGTTATTACTCGCTAATATGCTGGTAGCTTACGCATTGGCACTGTTTCAATTAGGCATGGTGCTGCAGGTGCTGATTGGTTATCGTGTATTTAACGAGAAAGATATCGCCAGAAAGTTGCTCGCTAGCTTGGTGATGATGGCTGGTAGCCTTTTGGTTTTAATGCACTAGCTTTTAAGTGGCTTTGATTATATCTCTGTAAATATAGCCATTGCCTACATAAGGTTTCATTGCCAATTATGTACCGCTGTATTGCAATTGCAGCTGCTTGCGCCACACGTTATTCAACGTTAGATTAATTGCGTGCAATCTTAAATGCATCAAACTCTGGATTATGGCTAGGTTGGTGTTTTTCTAATATGCGTTGATAACTGCGCACCGACTCCACAAAAATAACAGGTGCACCGCCACTGGCATAGCCATATTTTAGGGTAGTGTAGTAATCGGGGTTTTTGAGTAACACCAGCGTTTTTTTAATATCCGCCCAGCTATCAGGATTCAGTTTTAATCTCTTAGCGAGCACACGGGCATCTTCAACATGTGCGTAGCCAATATTGTAAGAGGCAAGCGCCATATATGTTCTATCCGGTTCCGGAATACGCTCAGGCACCGTATCAATGAGTTTAAGCAAATACTTAGCGCCTGCCGGTATGCTTTGCTTAGGGTCTAGCCTATCGGTAACGCCCATCAGATCTGCCGTGCCTTCAGTTAGCATCATCAGTCCACGTACATTGGTGGGTGAAGTGTTGTAGGTATCCCAGTGTGATTCTCTATAGCTCACTGCGGCTAGCAAACGCCAATCTATGCCCGTAATATCCTGCGCCTGTTTAAATAGGTGTACGTATTTTGGCAGCAAGCTATTACTGCGCTCAAGGAACGTGGTGATATCTGATGAGTTGAGACGTTTATTATGGCCGTAGTAGCGATCTAGCAAATTGCGCAATGTGCCGTCATTTTTGATTTTTGCAAAAAATTTATTAATGTTAGCTAGCATTTGCCGGTCAGAATTTTTAGACATAGCCCAAGCAATTTTTTCGGCAGGACCAATTGGCATGGCGATACTCAGATTAGGATGGTAGTTTTGCATTAACGCCGCTAGGTGGTTATCTGCGATGGTGTAATCAAGTAGGCCATCGGCGACCTCTTCTATTAACGATTCAGTATTGGTGCGTTTGATACTTTGCCATTTGAGCGCGTTATTCTTTTTTTGTAAAACGGCTAAGTGCTCTTCGTAGCTGGTGCCTTCTGGTACGGCCAGTGTTTTGCCAATAATGTCCGTGATGTTATCCGGCTCTTTGTTGATTTCATTGTTAAAAATGAGCTGTTGCTGTGTTTCTTGGTAAGGGGTTGAAAATAACACCAGATGCTCGCGTAAATGCGTGACGCTGAGGCTGGCCGCTGCAATGTGCGCTTTACCTTTTAGTAGAGTTGGAATTACCTCACTAATGCTGTTGACTAGTACAAAACGGATTTTGTAGTCAGGATAGTAGTCATTCACAAACTGCGTGGCTAAGTCGTATTCAATGCCTGCGGGCTGGTTATCATTGTTTAAATAATAGGTGGTGGGGCCATTGTGCGTAACAAAGACAATTTCCTTTTTCTTGGCATCTATAGGTGGCGTGTGATCAACTTCACTCTTAGGCTTACAGCCAACAAAACACACACATAGCAATGCCAGTGTGAATAAACGTATCCACTGTTTATTTTGTAAGAGGGCTATCAAACTTAGCGCTCGCTCACCACGCCGTCTTTGGCGATTAAAATAACATCGGCTAGCTGGTGGAAAATACCATGCTCTACAACACCCGGGGTATTGTTAAGCTGGGCGTTAAGGGCGCTAGCGTCGATGCTTGCATCAAACTTCATATCCAGTACATAGCTGCCGTGCGAGGTGATCCAGAAGCCATCTTTTGCAGCATTCGAGCGCAGATCACCCACGCCGCCTAGCGCCTCTAGGCTCTTTTTTGCCATTTGCCAGGCAAAGGGGATGACTTCAATCGGGATAGTAAAATTTTGTCCAATATGGTTCACCAGCTTGCTTGCATCGGCCACCACAATAAACTGTGTGGCAGCTTTGGCAAGGAGCTTTTCTTTGACTAAATCACTACCGCGGCCTTTTAGCAAGGTTTTGTCGGACGTGATCTCATCTGCACCATCAACATAGAGGTCTATGCTTGCCACGTGTTCTAATGCCACGATAGGCAGTTGCAATGACTGCGCTTTTTGTGCACTGATAGTGGAGCTGGCAATGGTTGTACATCGTAAGCCTTGCTCACGTGTTAGTCTGGCGAGTTCTTCAATGAAGTAGTTTGCAGTTGAACCGGTGCCTAAGCCAACCAGCATGCCGTTTTGTACATACTGAGCAGCACGTAGTGCGACTAATTGTTTGTCATTCATTTTGCATCCCCATGACTTTTTTACTTATTGTGATTACTATATTAACGCTATTTACTTTGCTTAGTCATAAAAAAAGGGAGCGAGTTGCTCCCTTTTCAAATTTTTTTGCTATCTGGTGATAGCTGGAAAATTATTTCATTACACGGTTTCTGTATTCGCCAGTACGTGTGTCGATCTCAATTTTGTCGCCTTGCGCACAGAATAATGGCACTGGCAATTCAAAACCTGATGCGATTTTAGCTGGTTTCATTACTTTACCTGAAGTGTCGCCTTTAACTGCTGGCTCAGTGTAGGTGATTTCACGTACCACTGTTGTTGGTAACTCAACGGTAATTGCTTTGCCATCGTAGAAACGTAAGTCAGCTGGCATGCCGTCTTCGATGTACGGTAATGCATCTTCCATGAACTCTGCGTCTACATCGTATTGGTTGTAATCTGCATCCATGAATACATAAGTTGGGTCAGCAAAGTATGAGTAAGTTACTTCTTTTTTCTCAAGTACGATCACATCAAACTTATCGCCAGCGCCGTATATGCTTTCGCTAGGTGCTTCTGTCAGTAAGTTTTTGAATTTCATTTTTACAACGGCAGTGCTGCGGCCTGATTTGTTGTATTCTGCTTTTACTACGACCAGTGGAACGTTATCCACCATAATCACGTTACCGGCGCGGAGTTCTTGTGCTGTTTTCATAGGGTGCCTTAGATTCTAAATGCGTAAAATCGCGCATTATACCTTATTTTTTAAGATATTTTTTATCATCTTTTCACTAAAAATCACCAACTTAGTGGCTAAGTCAGTTTGCTGTGCAAGCGTATTTGTTTGTTGTGTGCTATAGCTTTTGAGTGCAGGGAGCTGGTCTAAATAATCCTGCCAAGTTGCGACTGGTATTTGCTCTGCTAGCCATGCATTGTGCATGTTAAGAACAGCCACTTTGGTAGCGTCTGCACATTCTGCATAAAATAAATCTAAAAATGCATGTAGTTTTTTAATGTGGGTTTGTTCTGTTTGCAGGTATGGTTGCCAGATAAAAGGTTTACCTGCCCAAATGGCACGTATCCAGCTATCTTCGCCGCGCACAAAGTTAATGTCACAGCAGTCGAGCAGTTTGTCGTAGTCACGTTGACTTAAAAAGGGAATCACATGCAGCGTAAGGTTTTGCTGGGTGAGCGTATCGCCAATGTGCAGTGTGGGGCATCCAAAAAAATCAGCCACGCTAGGTAAAATGCTGCCAGCCGGCACATAGCAATTAATTGGCTGGTTGGATTGTTCCATTGCCGATAATAAGTCAGAAATTGGCGCATGTGGGTAGCAAAATAAAGATACTTTTAAGTGAGGGCTGGCGACTAGCCCTAAACTTTTCCAAAAGTCCTGTTGCTGGCTTGGAGTTTTATCCAGCTCTTGATGCTGCTTAATAAGATCATGCTCTCGCAACAAACCGCCTGTGCTGGGGGTAAAGCCGGGGAAGAAGAAGTGGCGGGTTAAAGTGCCGCGTTTTGAGCTGTTTGCATGAAAGTCATTCACCCAGCTTTCTGCCGATAAATATTCTAAGTTAACCCAGACCGTGCTGGGTTGCATGGTGGCGAGGTAGGCTTGCGGTAATTCGCAGGCAAAGCTTTCGATAACCACAGGAGCAGCATGCAGAAACTTGGTATCTGCATGCCATGCAATGATGCTGATGCCTTGAATTGATTGTTGTTCAAGCGAGGTGTCGATGGTTGGAATCAGCTGTTTAGCAACATGCAGGTCGTCAATATATAGACGGATTGTTAACTGGTGCTCGCTGTGTAGTTGTTGGGCTAAGCGCCAGCAAACACCGATGTCACCGAAGTTATCGACTATTTTGCAGAATATATCCCAAGTTTTATCTATTGCCATGCGGATCTACAGCAAATGAATATTGAAGATTTTTAGTAATTGCGCGTAGCCGTAAAACAGCACTGCGGTGATCAATATGTAGGTGAGTAGCGTGGGCCAAAACCCAAACCTTGGTAGCATCCATGCAAATACTGGGAACATAGGCAGGGTAGGGATGACATACCAAAACGTGTAATAGGCATGATTGGCAATTTTTGCCGTGGGCTGCTGCTCAATGTAAAGCCAAATGAGGCTAATGATGGTAATTAAAGGCAATGCAGCAACCAAGCCGCCAAGTTTGTCGCTCAGTTTGGCTGCTTCTGAAATAACAACAATCGCTAATGCCGTCAGTAGATATTTAATGATGAGGTAGCTCATGGCTGTTAGTATTTAATCTCAATGATTTCGAAGGTTGCTTCACCTTTGGGCGTGGTGGCGCGCACGGTGTCACCGATAGATTTACCCAGTAAGGATTTTGCCAAAGGCGATACCCAGCTGATATAACCTTTGCTTGGTTCCAGCTCGTCTTTACCTACAATGCGATAAGTATGTTCTGTGTCATCGTCCAAGTTGTATAAGCTGACCCAAGCGCCAAAATATACTTTTTCCAGATGTTGCTGTTGGCTGGCATTTACGATTTCAGCTAAGTCCATGCGCCGCATTAAATGACGGCAGCGACTATCAATTTGGCGTAGGCGGCGTTTGCCGTAAATGTAGTCTCCATTTTCACTGCGGTCGCCATTGCCGGCAGCCCATGAAACGGTGCGTACCACTTCTGGGCGCTCTATTTTATACAGCTGATGAAACTCTGCCTTTAGTGCTTCAAAGCCTTCAGGGGTGATGTAGTTCTTTTCGTCGGTAGCGGCCATGAGGTAACTATCTGCTCGCTTTAGTTTCGTCTAGTAATTGCACATCTTTGACATAAAAGCTGGTTTCACCAAAGCAGGTGGTGGGTACTCCTTTGTGCTCCTCATAGATTAGACGCACACGTTCGCCAACAGTTGTGTTGATTTTTTTTGCAACACTGGCATCCCTGACGGTAAAAAAGAACTTCTCCGCCTGCGTGCCCGGCATGGAAACTAAAATAAGCTCACCTTCATAAGTTTTGCAAACCCAACCCTTTTGCGAGAGCTTTTGTACATAGCCTGCGCGTTCTCCAGAGGAGTAAACCCAGCTTAATGATGCCCAGGTGTAAAGCGCGAAGAGCGCAAAAGGAACCAGTATCAGCAAGGTGAAATACGTCAATATTTTTTGAAGTCGAGTTAACATAGTCCGTTTTAGGCTTTAGGTTGAGAGTGCACCTATTTTATTTGCCTATTACAAATAATCCAATAGAATTGTGAAATGACTTTAAAGACGCTCATCCTTTGCCCATCTGCCCGATTGGCGCGCAGTATTCAAACCGACATCGCACAGCAGCACCTGCAGGCAGAGCAAAGCCAGTGGCATAGCCCCGAGGTGCAGACTTTATCGCAATGGCTGGAGCATATCATTGAAGAAAGTTTGCTCACCGGCGGGATTGCAACGCAGCGCTCGCCTTATGCGTTAAGTGGATTTAATGAGCAGCTGTTGTGGGAAGAGGTGATTACGCAGTCACTGAAAAGAAATGCCTTTGGTGAGCTGTTTGATGTTTCAGGGCTAGCTAAAGCAGCGATGGAAGCCAACCGCTACGTGGTGGCTTGGCATTTGCATGTGTCTAATGAGCATCAGGCGGAAGAGTGTCGTCAGTTTTTATTGTGGCAACAGGCGTTTCAGGCGCGTTGCAGCGAGCTAAATGCGCTGGAAAGTGTGCGTTATTTAGATTGGCAACTATCTCAGTTAGCTAACGCGAGCAGTGTGTTGCCATCTAGCATCGCGTTTGCTGGTTTTGACCAAACTGCGCCGCAGGAAAAGCACTTGCGTGAGATTTTAATGCAGCGTGGAGTGTTGATTGAAGATTACGTGACCACCGCCAGTGAGGCCGCGCAAGCACAGTATGTGTGCTTAGAGCATGACGACGCGGAGTGCCGTGCCGCGGTGGCATGGGCAGCACAATATTTAGCTGCACAACCTGATGCTGTTATTGCAATTGTGACGCCACGCTTGAGTGAGGTGAGAAACCAGCTGGCAGACTTACTGGATGACGTGCTTTACCCTGAGAGTGTGCGCCCAAGTTTGGCCGCGATACCACGTCGCTATAATTTTTCTTTAGGTACGCCGCTGGCACAGCAGCCTGTGGTGCAGGCCGCATTGCATCTATTGCGATTGGTGACGGCTTATCAGTTAGCCTATGCAGATGTTTCTGCCATGTTACTTTCTCCATTTTGGTCTGCAAGCCAGCAAGAAGCCGATGCGCGCGCACTGCTTGACGCAAGGATGCGTGAGAAACTTCCTGCGCAGTTTACGATGGCTAATTTTATTACGTTTGCACAGAAGCAGCATGACGATGGCCTGAACTTAACGCAGCTGTTGCATGACCTTAACTCGGTGATGGCAGCAGTGCCAAGCAAGCTGGCGCACGCTGCGCAATGGGGTGAAGTGTTAGATACGCTACTTGAGCATTTAGGTTGGCCGGGTGAGCGCACAATTAGCAGTTTGGAGTATCAGGCGATTAATGCATGGCAAAAGGCATTGCAGCAACTGGCGCAGTTGGATGTATTGGGACGGCGTATTTCTGCGAATCAGGCGGTGGCATATTTGCAGCAAATATGTACTAACCAAGTGTTTCAGCCAGAAACTGAGCAAACGCCTGCGATTCAGATATTGGGGATTATGGAGGGGCTGAGTGCACCAGTCGATGCTATTTGGTGCATGCATATGAATGACCATATCTGGCCGCCTCCGGCACGCCCTAATCCATTGTTACCAGCGTTTATTCAGCGCTTAGCAGGTTTACCCAATGCGGATGACAGTATTCAGGCAACGTTTGCGGCCACGATACATCACCGTTTATTGTATTCTGCGCGGCAAATTGTTTTCTCCAGCAGCCGCACGGCAGGGGAGAGCCAGCTACGTGCATCACCATTGATGCAAAATATCCCGATGCTGGATGCCGATGTCAGCCTAGCTGAAACACTGGCTGAGCAATTGAGCGTTAAAGCACATGAAACTTTAGTGCATATGGATGACCACATGGCGCCGATTGTGCAAGAGGGTGACCATGTTTCGGGCGGTACTGGCTTGCTGAAAGCACAAGCAATTTGCCCTGCATGGGCGTTTTATCAATATCGCTTAGGCGCGAAGGCGCTCAAAATACCAACTAACGGTTTAGATAGCATCATGCGCGGTTCATTGGTGCATGACGTACTGGAGCGATTTTGGGCTAAGCGCCACTTTGCCGATTTACGCGATATGAGCGCAGATGATTTCACCTTAGCGTTAAAGCAGGCGGTGAGCTTAACTTTAGAAGATTTTGCAGCTAAGACTGACGTTGCCTCTACGGCCATACTTGAGCTAGAGCATGAGCGGCTGTTTAATCTGGTGGGTGACTGGCTGCAGTTTGAAAAAGAGCGTGGTGTAGTGTTTAAGATAGTAGGTTGTGAAGTGCCTAAGTCTGTAAACATTTGCGGGATTGAAATGAATTTAAAAATAGACCGTGTGCACCAGCTGGAAAATGGCGGTTTGGAATTTATTGATTATAAAACCGGGCAAACACCTAAAACCAAAAACTGGGGCGAAGACCGCATTACAGAGCCGCAACTACCCATCTATGCCAGTTTTTACGCTGACAATACCAACCCTGTTACGGGTATCTATTTTGGCATGGTGAAAACTGCCGATCATGCGTTTACCGGAGTAGGCGAGGTTAATTTTGAAACTGAGCAAGCCAAGCGTAAACCGGCTTTTACTCAAAATTTTGTAGATTGGCCACATTTGTTAAATCATTGGAAAGCGTCTATTGAAGACATAGCGCTGGAACTCAAAGCCGGTGAAGCGGCAACGCGTTTTAGTGATGCATCTGATCTCATGTATTGTGAAGTGACAACCCTGCTCAGATTGCCTGAGCGTCAATTGCAATTTGAGCGGTTTCAGGCTGCGGATACACAGGGTGGTGCTTAATGAATGTAGGCCAAGCCAACAATGCCGCGGCAGAAGTGCTGGAACTTGACGCACAAAACCGCTTACGCGCACTGGATTTATCTTCTTTTATTGTAGAAGCGCCAGCCGGTGCGGGGAAAACGGAACTACTCACCCAGCGCTATTTAAAGCTATTGCAAACAGTCAATGCGCCGGAAGAGATTATTGCAATTACCTTTACCAATAAGGCTGCGGCGGAAATGCGCTTGCGTATTCTGGATAGCTTGTTAAAAGCTGATAGCAAAGAAATGCCCACGCAGGCACATAAGCAAATTACTTATGACCTGAGCCTAAAGGCGCTGCAGCAATCTAGCCAAAAAAACTGGCAGTTGATTGAAAACCCATCTCGCTTACGCATTTTTACCATTGATAGCCTATGTGCGCATTTGGCGCGGCAGATGCCACTGATGAGCCGCTTTGGGGCACAGCCTCAGGTGACCACCGATGCCGGCGTGCTGTATGCACAAGCTGCTGAGCAGGCACTGGCCTTGGTTAACGGCACCGAACATGGCGATTTAGTGAAAACAGCGTTACGTTATGTCGATAATGATATGAATCAGCTTAAAAATCTGCTGATTAAAATGCTGGAAAAACGCGATCAATGGCTACATCATGCCCAACATGAAGTGGATGCCGAGCAATTGCAGCAGACTTTGCGCTACTTGGTAGAGCAGGAGCTGGAAGTGGCGGCACAAGCCGTGCCATTTAGATTGCAGCATTTATTAATGCCCACCGCACGTTTTGCTGCGTCAAACTTGCCTTGTGACCACCCCATCGCCTTACTGGTGGATTGGGAAACACCGCTGGCACAAAAGCAAGAAGCATTGCCAATGTGGTGTGCGTTAGCTGAGCTATTGCTGACCGCGACCGGCGAGCCTCGTAAAGAGGGCGGTTTAAATGTGAAAGTTGGGTTTCCGGCCACTGATGAAGGCCGTGCGCAAAAAAGCGCATTGATGGAAATTATTCATGCGGTTGAGGATGTGCCAGCTTTATATCGTGTTAAATCTTTGCCTGATTTAAGTAACGAGAACGCAAGCTGGCAAATTATTACTACGCTCTCCAAATTGCTAACGCTAGCCGTTGCTGAGTTGTGGCTAGTGTTTCAGCGTGCGGGTGAGGTGGATTTTGTAGAGATAGCACAGCGTGCGACCCATGCGTTATCTGATCATCTAGGTGAACCAACTGAGTTGGCGTTAAAGCTGGATTATCAAATTCAGCATTTGTTAGTGGATGAGTTTCAGGACACAAGCCCTAGCCAAGTGGCATTGATAGAGCAGTTAACGCTGGGCTGGCAATTTGACGATGGACGTACTTTGTTTGCAGTGGGTGACCCCATGCAGTCTATCTACCGTTTTCGTAAAGCCAATGTCGGCCTGTTTATTGATGCCGCGGTGAACGGTATTGGCAATATTTACTTAGAGCGTTTGCAGTTATATCGTAACAATCGCTCTTGCCCTGCCATAATTAATTGGATCAACCAGACCTTTGCGCCGATATTCCCCATGCAAGATGAAGTGACGCAGGGTGCGATTCATTACCGGCCATTTATCGCGACCAAACAGGAGATGCCTGAAGCTGGCGTGGTGGTGCATCCACTGATTAAGCAGGCAGATGAAAACTACGAAGCCGCTGCGCGGCGCGAGGCCGAAGCCGTGATCCGCATTATTCAGCAGGAGCGCAGCCATCACCCAGAGCAAAAAATTGCAGTGCTGGTCAGGTCCAAAAAACACTTGTCGCATTTAGTAAGCCGATTACGGCGTGATCACCAGGATATTCCGTTTCAGGCAGTAGATATTGAGGCGTTGGAGGGTCGGCAGATTGTGCAGGACTTGCTCTCTCTGATGCATGCATTGCATCATCGCGCAGATCGAGTGCATTGGCTGGCTATTTTGCGTGCGCCTTGGTGTGGTTTAACTTTGCATGATTTATATGAGCTGGCTGGGCGTGACCATCAGCGTACTATTTGGTCTCTGATGCAAGATAATGACGTTGTCAGCGGCTTATCTGCAGATGGGCAAGCGCGCCTGCTGCATATACGTGAGGTATTGGCTGAGGCCTATGCAAGCCAAGGCCGCATGACTGTGAGCCGTTGGATTAGAGGCGTGTGGCTGATGCTAAACGGTACAGATTGCTTGTGGAATGCGGCAGATGTAGTGGATGTGCAGGCATTTTTTGCATGTTTAGATGGCCTGGACCGTAGCAATCAATTTTCACCAGAGCGCATGGAAAGTGAAATCACCAAGCTGTTTGCCGCGCCAGATAGTCACGGTGAGCATCTGCAAATGATGACGATACATAAGTCCAAAGGGTTGGAATTTGATACCGTGATTCTTTTAGGATTAGGCGCACCAACCGGTGGCAATAATACTGACAAGCCGTTAGTGCTGTGGGAAGAGGTAAAAACAGATGACAGCCATGAGTTGCTCGCTGCACCTTATATCCCTAAAGGTGCGCGCGATAAAGATAAAGTGAGCCCGTATGATTATTTAGAGTCGCGTGAGAAGGCGCGTGACGCTAATGAGTCAGCACGTGTGCTCTACGTGGCAGCAACGCGGGTAGAGCGCAAGCTGCACCTGTTTGGTATCGCCAACCAAAATGCCAAGGGTGAGATTAGCCCCACTAAAAATACGTATTTGGATTTGTTATGGGCTAGCGTTGCCCCGATATTTGAGTCTGACCCGCAATTGGCATCTGAGCAGCAGGTGCCAGATGATATTGCAAACTTTACGCCGCAATTGGTAAGGCTTGTACAGCCAGCTGTGCCTTTACTGCTGCAAGTAGACAAGGCACAGCCTACCTATGCTAAACCTAATGTAAAGCCTAGCTACCATAGTAGTTTGGATGCAGACATGGGTACCTTAGCGCATCGTTACATGGAGATGATGGCACAACAAGGCGTATCAAACTGGACGACAGCTCGCCTTGTAACACTTGAGCCTGCGATGCAGCATTGGCTACGCCAGCAAGGGCATGCTACACAAGCGGCTACTGATGGGGCAGCAGCGGTGCAACGTATACTGCTGCAAACGCTTAACAGTACGGATGGCCAGTGGGTGCTACAGGCAAGGTCGGGAGCTGCGTCCGAGCTAGCCATTACACGCCGTCAGCAAGATGCAGTGAAAAGCTATGTGATAGACCGTACCTTTGTAGAGGATGACACTCGCTGGATTATTGATTACAAATCGGTGAGTTTAGCGCCTAATATGACAGACAGTGAACTTAACGAGATAGCTGCGCAGTATCGTACTCAGTTGGAAAACTACGCCGTGTTATTTGCGCATGAAACTTACCCGATTAAGAAAGCAATTTTGTTTTTAAGTATAGGTAAGCTGGTTATTATATAAATAATCACCCATAATCGGTTCATTAGCACTTAGCACGTGCGTTGTGACTGTTGGCCGTATCATCAAAAAATGATTGGGAGTGTAAGCTCATGTTGATTGGCGTACCTAAAGAAATAAAAGCACAAGAGTATCGTGTAGGCCTAGTGCCAGAAAATGTACGCGAGCTCGTCTCTCGTGGTCATGAAGTGGTGGTGGAGGCAGGTGCCGGTATCGGTATCAGTGCCTCAGACGCGCATTATGCGGCAGCTGGCGCAACCATCATACAAGCCGCGCAAGATGTATTTAAAAGTGCTGAACTGATTGTTAAAGTCAAAGAGCCGCAAACCATAGAGCGGCAATGGTTGCAAGCTGGGCAGATGCTTTTTACTTATTTACATCTCGCGCCAGATCCGCAACAGGCGAGTGACCTCATCGATTCTGGTGCAACCTGTATTGCTTATGAAACGGTAACCGGCAAGGGAGGGTTACCATTATTAGCACCAATGTCTGAGGTGGCAGGCAGGCTTGCGGTGCAGGCGGGTGCTTATTTCCTTGAAAAAACGCATGGTGGCTTAGGCGTATTGTTAGGCGGCATACCCGGGGTGGCGCCAGCGCAAGTCACCGTACTTGGTGGCGGCGTAGTGGGGCTGCATGCAATAGATGTGGCACTTGGCATGGGGGCTAATGTGACAGTGCTAGACCGTAATATTGATGTGCTGCGCAAACTGCAAAAGCAATTCGGCCATCGCTTGCATACCGTATGCTCAACAGCCGCTGCGATTGAACAACACTGCATCATGGCAGACCTAGTGATTGGTGCGGTGTTGATTCCAGGTGCATCAGCGCCTAAGTTGATTACGCATGAAATGGTGGCACGGATGAAACCCGGCAGTGTGATTGTGGATGTAGCGATTGATCAGGGCGGTTGCTGTGAAACAGCCCACCCCACCACACATGACGCCCCGACTTATGTTGTGGATGGTGTGATTCATTATTGTGTGGCAAATATGCCAGGCTCAGTACCACGTACCTCAGCTTATGCGCTTAATAATGCGACATTGCCTTATGTGATTTCACTGGCAGATAATGGTTTGCAGGCGCTGCGTGATGATGAGGACTTGAGAAATGGATTGAATATCCATCAAGGCAAAGTAACCAATCTACCAGTGGCCAGTGCCTTAGGCTTTGCCTTTCATGAGCCGACAGATGCCTTAGATATGCGCTAACCATGTGAGTGCAACATGCACTTAATGGCTTTGTTTTAATGAAGTTTTTTGGCACTTAACTGTTAAATCCACAAGGTTAGATCGCACTTTTAAGGTACTATCTGTCCTCAATTAATTTATACCCCAATCACCTAATGCAAAAAGAAGTTAAAGAGCGCTCAAATCTCGCGCTGGTCGCCGCTGTTCAATTACCTAATGTAAGTGATGCTGAGTTTGAAGCCTCGTTAACCGAGCTGCGCGAGCTTGCAAAAACCTTAGGCTATGATGTAGTGAAAACCTTTGTGCAAAAGCGTGCCGGGTTTGATATCAAGGCCTATCTTGGTGAAGGCAAACGCGAAGAGGTACGCGCTTTTGTCAACCATGAGTCATATGATGTGGAGTTTGATAAAGCGCCGCCTAATCTCAACGATTGGGAAATCGACACAGTACTGGTTGACCACGAAATCTCGCCATCACAAGCGCGTAATCTTGAAAAAGAAGTGGGCTGTGAGGTGATGGACCGCACTATGGTGATTCTGGAGATTTTTCATCGCAATGCCCGCTCACGCGCAGCGCGTGCGCAAGTTGAAATCGCTCGCTTGGGCTATATGGCCCCACGCTTGCGTGAGGCCGCCAAACTAGCAGGCCCGCAAGGTAGGCAGCGTAGTGGTGAAGGTGGCCGCGGTGCTGGTGAATCACATACTGAATTGGATAGACGTAAAATCCGCGACCGCATTGCTGAGTTGCAGCAAGATATTCTCGCGATGGAAGCCGAGCGTAAAACCCAGCGTGCGCGTAGGCAGGGGCGCCAAGGGATGGCAGGCGTGGCACTGGTTGGCTATACCAACGCTGGTAAGTCTACCATGATGCGAGCGCTGACAGGCAGTGAGGTGCTGGTCGCTAATAAGCTATTTGCCACACTGGATACCACAGTGCGCGCACTTTATCCAGAGAGCATCCCGCGTATTCTGGTGAGCGATACGGTTGGTTTTATTAAAAACTTGCCACATGGCTTGGTGGCTTCGTTTAAATCAACGCTAGATGAAGCACTAGATGCATCGCTATTGCTACATGTAATTGATGCCAGTGACCCCGGGTTTGAGCGTCAACTTGAAGTGACCAATCATGTGCTTACCGAGATTGGCGCAGATGAAGTACCACGTATTAAAGTGTTCAATAAAATTGATTTTGTGGGTGATGATGCGGCACAGGCAGCATTAACGCTTACTTTGCAAAGCCGTTACCCAGATTGCGTAGTGATGAGTGCAAAACGGCCTGATGATGTAGCGCAGTTACATAAAAAGATTGTCGCGTTTTATCAGCAGGGTCAAATCGAGGCTGAATTATTCTTGCCTTGGGAAGCACAGCAGCTACGCAAAGATATTTATGCAACTTGCCAAGTGTTAGCCGAAACTTCCGACCATGAAGGTGCATTTTTTAAAGTGCGCGGAGAGCCTGATGTGATTAATAAGCTGACTGAAAGCGTTAAGTCAGTTTAATGAGAAATTGGATTGCGTAGCGTCCAAAAGACTTTCAAATTGGTCGACCGTCACTGGTTTTGAGTATAAATAGCCTTGGGCAAAATCACAGCCAGCGTTGCGTAGCAAGTCACGTTGCTCATCGGTTTCAACGCCTTCGGCAATGACTTGCATGCCAAGTTTGTGCGACATTTCGATAATTGCCTCGCATAACACCATGTCACTTGAATTCGGGGTGATGTTTGAGGTGAAAGATCGATCAATCTTGACGAAATCAATATCGAACTTTCGTAGATAAGCGAGTGATGAATAGCCTGTGCCAAAGTCATCAATGGCGATTTTCATACCTGCTTCTCTAAATGCGTTCAACTGGTTAATCACAGAGTCTCTGGCATCTAGTAGCAAGCCCTCTGTAATCTCGACAATAAAACTTTCGCCAGACAATCCCAACAGCTTTAACTGCTCAATCCAATTGGTGCAATTGTCGTGCACGCTTCTAAATTGCACCGGTGATTTATTGACGCTCACTTGCAAGTTAGGATAACGTTGCTTCCATTTTATAGTTTGAGTTGCAACCTCATTAAATAGCCAATCACCAATATCTACAATTAAGCCAGTATCTTCAGCCACTGGGATAAACTCATCAGGGCTCACTAAACCACGCGTTGGGTGTTGCCAGCGGATCAACGCTTCTGCTTTGTAAACAGCACCGGTTGCAAGGTCGACGATGGGTTGGTAGTACACTCTGAACTGGTTGTCATTTAAAGCACCCCATAAGTCGCTGATTAAGCGCATACGTTTTAGTGCTTCTTCTTGCATGATAGGTGTGAAGTATTGGTAGCGATTACGTCCTTGCTCTTTTGCCACGTACATGGCTTGGTCTGCATTTTTGAGCAGCAGTTCTACCTCGATGCCATCTTTTGGATAGTTGCTAATGCCAATACTAGTGCTCACATGGATAACTTCGTCACCCAAGTGAAATGGTGTTGTCAGCTTATTTAAAATGTCTTGTGCGATGCGTTCGATATTCACTTGGCTACTAATATCGTTAAGAATAATGGTGAACTCATCGCCCCCCATGCGTGCTACGGTGTCAGATTCACGCACGCAGCTTTCCAAACGTAGCGCTACGTCTTTTAGCAGCATATCGCCAATATCGTGCCCAAGAGAGTCGTTTACTTCTTTGAACTTGTCTAAATCTAAAAACATGAGCGTCACAATTTGCCCGGTGCGCTGTGCTTTTTTAATATCTTGCTTAAATCGATCAAGAAACAGCACGCGATTAGGTAAGCCGGTTAATTGGTCATAGTGGGCTAAATGGGTAACTTGTGCTTCTGAGTTTTTGCGGTTGGTAATGTCGGAGTGAGTACCAATCATTCTTAGTGGTTTGCCATCTGCAGAACTGCTCACCGTCATGCCGCGCGCCAATGTCCATTTCCAAGAGCCATCTTTGCAGCGTAGGCGGAACTCAGAAATATAGACGTCACTCTTGCCCGAGAAGTAATTTTGAACATCACTAATAAGGATTGCTAAGTCGTCAGGGTGAACTAGCTCTCTACCCGCGGCTGCAGTGGGGGTGATTTCATTCTCGGCATAGCCGTAAATTTGGCTCCAGCGTGCAGAGCGAAACACATGGTCACTTGGTAAGTCCCAATCCCATACGCCATCACCTGAACCTTCCAGTGCAAACTTCCAGCGTTCTTCACTTGCTTGCAGTGATTGCTCTATGGATTGTTGTTGTTTTAAGGTTCTGCGAAAAAGTGAATAAAGAAGCAGCGCGGTGATAAAAATAAAGGCGACACCTTTATAGGTGTTCAGTATCGAAAACTCTTCATAACTAGAAATCAGACTAAACAGTGCAGAGTCTGTTGCAAATATCCACGCCAAGCCGAATGCAAGGTAAATGCCGACAATGCGTAATACAATTAAATCTAATCTGGAGGATTTTTTTCGGAAAAACTGATTCACTACACTAAGCCTTTGCCTACATATGCAAGTATTGTAAAGCGATTTGATATAGATACAAGGTTTAGTTGTATGTTTTTATGGCGATTTTTAGTCGCTATCATAATCAGAATCAAGCTAGATTAAATGAAGTTTATATGACAGTTAAGCTGATGGAGGCGTAGTGGCTGAGGCTAGTATGCTTGGTAATTAAGGTGTTGGCGCGCTTAGGTGTTTCTACACAAGCGCGCCAAGTGTTTTATACAAATTCCTTGAGCAGGCTTTTCACAAAGTCGGCACGTAGGTTAATGGCTTCTAAGGCGATAGAAACTCTCAGTTTATCTGGCCCGTTCATACGGCATCTTTTATCGCGCTGCAGCAAGTTAACCAGTTTTAACGGGTCTATATCGGCTCTAGGATTAAACTGTAATTGAATTGCCGCATCCGATGCATCAATTTTAATAATCCCCAGCGGTTTTGCGGCGATACGTAGGCGGTGGCATGCCATCAAAGCCTCACCTTGCTCAGGCAGTAAGCCAAAGCGGTCAATTAGCTCTTCTTGCAGGTTGTCTAAGCTATCGTCATCGTTACAGTTGGCTAGGCGTTTATAGATTACCAACCGTTCATGCACATCAGGGCAATATTCATTAGTGAGTAGAGCAGGGGTGTGCAGGTTGATTTCTGTGGTGACGCCTAGTGGCGCATTCAAGTCTGGTTCTTTACCAGCTTTTAGTTGCTTCACCGCATGGTTTAACATATCGGCATATAAATTAAAGCCGATTTCCTGCATTTCACCGCTTTGTGAATCACCTAGCAATTCACCTGCACCGCGAATCTCTAAATCGTGCATCGCTAGGTGGAAACCCGCGCCCAGGTCTTCCATTAGCTGAATTGCATCTAAGCGTTTTTGCGCCTGTACCGTAATTTTACGTCCGGCTTCTGTTAGCAGGTAAGCATAAGCCTGATGGTGCGAGCGCCCAACACGGCCACGTAATTGGTGCATTTGCGCCAAACCAAACATATCAGCTTTGTTCATGATAATGGTGTTGGCGGTTGGTACATCAATACCGGTTTCAATAATCGTGGTGCACAGCAGTAGGTTGTAGCGTTGATGATAGAAATCACGCATTACGTGCTCTAGCTCGCGTTCGCGTAGCTGTCCGTGTGCAACGGCAATGCGTGCATCGGGCAGAATACGCTCAAGTTTTTCGCGCATGGAATGTATCGTGTCTACTTCATTATGCAGGAAGTAAACCTGACCGCCGCGTTTAAACTCACGGGTTACCGCTTCACGGATAATGCCTTCTGAGTATTCGGTATGGAATGTTTTAATGCTTAAGCGTTTTTGCGGTGGTGTAGCAATCACACTGAACTCACGTAAACCTTCCATCGCCATGCTTAGTGTGCGCGGAATCGGGGTTGCTGTGAGTGTCAGTACATCAACCTCAGCACGCAGTGCCTTGAGCTGCTCTTTTTGGCGTACGCCAAAACGGTGCTCTTCATCCAGAATTGCTAGACCTAGGTTTTTGAACTTCACATCTTTTTGAATCAAGCGGTGGGTACCGATAATAATATCAATTTCACCAGCTTCTAGCCCACGTAAGGCTTCAGCTTGCTCTTTTGCGGTTCTGAAACGTGAAATTTCTGCAATTTTGATAGGCCACTCGGCAAAGCGGTCACTAAAGTTATTAAAGTGCTGCTCGGCTAGCAGAGTAGTTGGTACCAATACCGCCACCTGACGCCCACCCATCACCGCAACAAATGCTGCGCGTAATGCAACCTCAGTTTTACCAAAGCCAACGTCACCACATACCAGCCTATCCATCGGGCGGCCGGATTGCATGTCTTTAATCACATTTTCAATGGCTTCTAGCTGGTCTGCAGTTTCTTCAAACGGAAAGCCTTCGCAGAATGCTTCGTAATCTTGCAGGCTTAAGGTAAACGCATGGCCACGTCTGGCCGCACGTTGTGCGTACAGGTTAAGTAACTCTGCCGCCGTATCACGGATTTGTTTAAGCGCTTTTTTCTTGGCTTTTTCCCAGCTGCCGCTGCCTAAGCGGTGTAATGGTGCAGATTCCGGTGGGCCACCAGAGTAACGCGAGATAAGAAATAGCTGCGAGACCGGCACATACAGTTTATCGTCACCGTAATACTCTAGTAGCAAGAACTCAGTTTCACCTTCGCCTAGGTCAAGGTTCATTAAACCTTTATAGCGGCCTACACCGTGCTGTTCGTGCACTACCGGGTCGTTGATGCGCAGCTCGGATAAATCTTTGAGCATGCCTTCTGTGCTGCGGGCTTTTTCTTTTTCACGGCGGCGCTGTTGGCGCACGGTGGCAGCATAGAGCTCGGCTTCGGTGATAACGGCAATTGACTGTGCATGGTTATCACTAAACACCACACCACGATGCAGGGTGCTGACACCTAGCATCACATGTGCATCGCTGGCTTGAAATTCAGCCCAAGTTTCACAGATGGCGATTTTTAAACCATGCTCTGCAAACAATTGCGCCATGGTTTCACGACGGCCAAGGCTTTCAGCCACAATGAGGATGCGGCCCTTAAATTGACTGATGAATTCGGTCAGCTTATGTAAAGGTCGTTCTGCGCGGCGTTCAATATCGAGAGCTGGTAGGGCGCTTGTGGGTTTGCTGGTGTCGGTATTACCTGTAGTGAGCACCACTCTGGCAAATGTATGCGTAGTACTGAAAAAGTCTTCAGTTTTAATCAGCAGATTTTCTGGCGGTAGTAACGGGCGCTCGGCATCGTGTGCCAATGTGCGGTAGCGCGATTGTGCCTCGCGCCAGAACTGTTGCGCACTTAAATCTAAATCACCATGCAGACATAGCAGGCTGTCTGGCGCTAAATAATCTAGCAAGGTGGCTGTTTGTTCAAAGAACAAAGGTAAATACCACTCAATGCCACCTGAGGCGATACCTTTACTTACGTCTTTATAGATTTTTGCACGTTGCGGGTCACCTTCAAACGTTTCGCGGAACTGACTGCGGAACAAGGCGATGCCTGCTTCATCTAGTGGAAATTCACGTGCAGGCAGTAGCCTGATTTCTGGTACTGGATATAGGCTGCGCTGTGTGTCCACATCAAAAGTGCGGATGGTTTCAATTTCATCGTCAAACAGATCAATACGGTAGGGTAGCGCTGAGCCCATTGGGAATAAATCTACCAAGCCACCACGTACACTAAACTCCCCATGTGAGATCACTTGTGTCACATGATGATAGCCCGCTTCTGCGCATTGTAATCTCAGTGCTTCAATATCCAGTGTCTGCCCTTTTTTGAGCATAAAGGTATTGGCACTTAAATAAGCCTTGGGGCTTAAGCGAATCAGCGCGGTTGCCAGCGGCACAATCACAACATCAAAAGCGTTCTGTGCAATGTGATAAAGCGTAGTGAGGCGGTCTGAAATTAAGTCAGGGTGCGGTGAGAATTGGTCATAAGGCAGTGTTTCCCAATCCGGTAATAAATGCACGGCTAAATCTGGCGCAAAATACGGAATCTCTTCTAACAGCCTTTGCGCATCAAAGCCGCCAGCCGTGATAATCACTAATGGCTGGTGCGGTTTTTGCGCTTTTGATGCTGTTGCTAGCATCGCCAGTGCAAACGCATCCTCGCCACTGTTTGCAAGTGTTAGCCGATTGGCTTGGCCTTTATTGGGAATTGGCAGGGTGTTCTGCGTCATGAGCTTATGATTTTGTTGCGATGAAAAAGGGCAGATTATAACGGCTGTTAGGGCGTAATCGATATAAATTCTGCGTTATTAAATCTGCGTTAATTTAGGCAGTACCGCCGACCGTTAAGCCGTCAATTTTAAGGGTAGGCTGCCCAACGCCAACCGGTACGCTTTGCCCCTCTTTACCACAAGTGCCAACGCCTGAATCCAGTGCCATGTCGTTACCAATCATGGAAACGCGCTTTAGCACCTCGGGGCCATTGCCAATCAGTGTTGCGCCTTTCACTGGGTAAGTGATTTTGCCATCCTCAATCATGTAGGCTTCTGCCGCGCTAAAAACAAACTTGCCGCTGGTGATGTCTACTTGACCGCCGCCAAAATTAGCTGCGTACAAGCCTTTTTTCACTGATTTAATGATTTCTTCAGGCGGCATTGTGCCATTGAGCATATAAGTATTGGTCATGCGTGGCATTGGTACATGTGCATAACTTTCGCGGCGCGCATTGCCTGTTAGCGGCATATTCATCAGGCGTGCATTGAGTGTATCTTGAATATAGCCACGCAAGATGCCGTCTTCAATCAATACGGTTTTATTGGTAGGGTTGCCTTCATCATCCACACTTAATGAGCCGCGGCGGTCTGCAATCGTGCCATCATCCACAATTGTGATGCCTTTTGCCGCCACTTGCTGCCCAATCATATTGCTAAATGCAGAGCTGCCTTTGCGGTTAAAGTCGCCTTCCAAACCGTGACCGATAGCCTCATGTAATAAAATACCTGGCCAGCCAGCACCTAAAACTACGGTCATACTGCCAGCGGGTGCAGGGCGTGCATCTAAGTTAACTATTGCTTGATGCACAGCTTTTTGCGCATACTCTTGCAAAATTTCATCGGTGAAGTAGCTGTAATCAAAGCGGCCACCACCGCCTGCGGAGCCTTGCTCGCGACGGCCATTGCTTTCGGCAATCACGTTAATGCCAACCCGTACTAAAGGGCGAATGTCTGCCGCCATCACGCCATCATGGCGTGCCACCATGACCACTTCATATTCACCGGCAATTGATGCCGTCACTTGTGTGATGCGTGGGTCTAACTTTCTTGCGATTGATTCTAAATGCTCTAATAACTTTACCTTTGCATCTGCGGAGAGTGATGCAATCGGGTCGTGCGGTAAATATAACTGTGGCGATTGTGGCTTGATAATCGCGCTGGCAGTTTGTTCATTACCTAAGCTAGAGATGGATTTAGTCGCTTTAGCGGCTTCTAGCAACGCTTTTAAATTAATATCATCTGAGTAAGCAAAAGCGGTTTTCTCACCGCTCACCGCACGTACACCCACGCCTTGGTCTATGGAAAAGTTACCCGATTTAACCTGACCTTCTTCCAGCCCCCAGCTTTCGCTACGGCTATATTGAAAGTACAAGTCGGCATAGTCGATTTGATGCGACATCATATCAGCGAGCACGTTTTGCAGTTTCGCTACATCAAGGTTAGCCGGTGCAAGCAACGCCTCTGTTGCAGCATCAAAATGTGAACCTTTAATGAGACTGGCGTTAGTTTGTGGTTCTTGCGTTTTCATGGGTTTCTTTTCAAAAAGAATTCGGTAAATACTTGAGTTTATAAGGCAATAAGCTATTAGGTTGGCTATCTAATGAATATCTATCATGCAACCACTATCGCAAATGGGGCAGGGTGTTCATGGTCTAGTTATTTTAATACCTAGCGTTACGTTGCAGAGGTATTCATTTGCAACGTAACGGGTAAATTTGATGCTTGAAGCTATTGTTGTCCGACAACCTTAATGGTGCGATGTTTCAGCGCAGGTAAACTTTTTCTTAAACTTTCTTGGTAAGTTGGGTTCATGGTGGCCATCACGACCCCTGAACCGCGCGGCAATCTATCCAGCACCACACCCCATGGGTCTACAATCATGCTATTACCGTGAGTTTCACGACCTGATATATGGTAGCCACCTTGTGCCGGCGCAATCACGTAGCTTAAGTTTTCAATCGCACGCGCACGGATTAAGCTTTCCCAGTGGGCTTTACCTGTAGTGTCGGTAAATGCAGAAGGCACCACAATAATGTTTACCTCGCCCATGGCTCTATAGAGCTCAGGGAAGCGTAGGTCGTAGCAGATTGATAGGCCAATTTTGCCAAATGGGCTATCAATCACTTTAACCGTATCGCCGGCTTCAATCGTTTTTTCTTCTGTGTAATGCTCATTGCCTAGTTTTAGGCCAAACAGATGGATTTTATCGTAGCGCGCAACTTGTTTGCCTTTGTCGTCATAAACCAAGCAGCTATTGCGTACTTTATTGGGAACATTGCAGACTAAAGGCACTGAGCCGCCAATTAACCAGATTTTATGTTTTTTTGCAATTTTGCTTAAAAAGTCTTGAATCGGGCCTTTGCCTTCTTCTTCACGGGCGGTGACTTTGTCAGATTCTTTCAAGCCCATGATGGCAAAGTACTCAGGCAGTACAATTAATTTAGCCCCTTGGTTAGCGGCAATTTCAATCAGACGTTCAGCTTCGCTTAAGTTGGCACTCACATGAGGGCCAGACGCCATTTGAATCGCTGCCATTTTGATAATGCCTTTGGCGGAATTTTGGCTGCTGAGTTTTGCTTTGGTTGTGGTAACGCGAGAGGTGATAGCCATGTAATATCCAAATAGTTTTAAATTCTTCTTAAAGCCGATGCACTGGCTTGTTTATTAACTAATTAATGAGCGGGTTGTTCTGGCTCTTTTTCGACTCATCTTCAGGCTTCACTTCCTGTGGGGTATCCCAAGTGCCAATGATTTCGTAATCAGTCGATGCAATTTTATTCAAAGGGTCTTTCAACACCTTTTGGGCTAAAAATGCTACGGCCCCTACTAGTGGACCACCAGCCAATGCAGCAAGCGAAATGCTATCACTAATCCTCGGCGAAACGTTAACAAAAAGATGTTGTGTCTCCTTCGGGATGCTTATTTCACCTTTAATGCGCACATCTGCCGCCGGGCCAGCCATTTTAAAGTTGTCGCTGCGCATCATGCCTTGGTCAATTTTAACGGTTGCATTGATTTTGTCAAAAGCAAAGCCATTGCTAAATAAGTCTCTAAAATCTAATGTCAGGCGCCGTGGCAAACTTTGCAGGCTGAGTAAGCCTAGCAGTCTACCCACGCCTGGCTGCACTTGTAAAATCTGGCCTTTACGCACGTCAAACTTCAGTTCGCCGCTGAGGCGCGTAGTATCAAATTGGTGTGGGCTGCCTGGCCAACGCAGTTGCCCAGTGAGCTTGCCTTCGCCGTCCATAATCGTTTCTGCATAACCCAGTCTCGCCAGCGTTTTCCCAAGATCTTTAATGTCCCAGCGGACATTGAGGGATGTGTTGGCGTTTCTTACCCAGTTGTTCCATTGCCCCTCTGCGCTTATCGTGCCTTCTGGCGTATTAAATTTGATTTTTTGGATATCCCAGTTGTCATTCTCAGGGTAAGCAATCAGCTCTAAACTACCCAGATTCTTTTTCTGAAACACAAAGTTATCGGCAGTAATGTCTAGCGCAGGGTAGTCCTGTTCTAACTTGGTAAATTGTTTTAAGTTTTTATTGTCCGTCACATTACTTGCTGCAGATAGTTGGTCTGGCGCAGTTTCTGGGATAGTGAAGTTACTTAATCGCGCAATTAGCTTGCCATTTTTCTGGTCAATCCATTGTAAGTTGCCAGTAATTTCTTTGCTTTGCAGCGTAATGCGTAAATTATCTTCGGTATTCAGTTCGGTAATATTGACTTGGTTAAGGCGACGGTTAAAAATATCGAGCGCCTTAATCGAGACTGCTACCTTTTGAATAGGCAACTTCACCGATTGACTAGACGAGTCTGCAAGATTTTTTGCTACATAACGCCATGCATCTGCGTTCAGATAATCTAAATTACCGCTTAGTGCAATGCCTGCTGGTTTGCCTGATTCATTACTGACGGGAGATTCCACTTTAACGTCGCCGCCAAGCTGGATATTTGCATTGTTAAGCTCAAACTTGCCATCTTTCAAAATGCTGGTGATTTTTGCGCCAGCTTTATTGCCAATATTGACAAAAAGATAACTGCTGTTGGTGTCTATTTTTTTATCGACACGTAAACTGAGTGGCTGATTGGCATTTTTATCAAATGGAGCAGGCAAACCTGAGGCAATGCCAACTAAATCAGAGCGGATGCCAATGCTGACGCGCGGCTTCTGGATCAATATATCGCCTAGCCATTCGGTGCTGCCGCTGATGTAATCATTCGCTTTTGCCAATGAGTGGTCTGTTAGCATCTGTTTGACGCTACTGTCACTTAGTTTGCCTTTTACCTGCACACGTACGGATTTGTCTTTACCTGAGCTTAAATTAAAAGCAAGTGGGGAGCCGAACGCGTAGGCCTTAATGTTTTTAGCGCTTAGGCTAGCTTCTGTGAACTCTAAATTACCGTTAATTTGTGTCAGTGTTGGAATGTCTTCACTTTCCATTTTGCCGTTGGTAATTTGGTAAATGCCTTTATATTTAGATGCATCCACGTCAGCAAGCGGGATGCTTAAGCCTAAGCCAAGTTTGCCGTTGCCGCTGGTTTTAAGCGTGTCGGTAAAGCCTTCAGTGAGGGTGTGTGCCGGGCTTTTATTTACAAAAACAATGCCTTCACTTACCGGGCCTTGTAACTCGGATTGCACATTGAGAATAGGGTAGTCAGCATCCAATTGGGCGATGGTGGTTTTACTCTTAATGATTTGGTTACCAAATATATGCCCCGTATGTGCATTGAGCTCCATGCGATTGCCTTCAAACAGCAGGTCTAGGCCTAGTTTCTCAATCACGGGCCAGCCTGTACCGTACTCTAAAAGCGCATCGGTCACCTTGGCGGTAACGCGGAATATCCCCAGTTTCGGGTCTTGGTGGTTTTTACTATCCACAAAAGGGAAGTCAGCTAACCTGCCTTTAACGGTTACATTAATATCGTTAGCCTTGCCCTCTAAGATAGAGGTGTCCAGCCAGTTGATCGTGGCTTCCCCCAGCATGTTAGGGTAATAAAATTTGGCATATTTGGCATTGCCGTTATCGAACTTACCCTTTAAGTCTAAATAGCCACCTTTTTTACCGTCCATGAGATAGCTTGCATTCAGGGTGCCTGATAAATGCGGGCTACTCATGGTTAATGCATTAACGTCAATTTTGGTGTTATTAGGGTTGATGTTCCATGTGATCTTTCCCTCAAGCGTATCTAAAGGGATTGGCCAGCGTAGTGTGTCTTTTGCATCTACGAGCGCTTGTTTGCTATCTAGTAACAGTGACCCTGATTTTTGATCAGCCTTAAGTTCACCAGATAAATTGCTAAAGCCCGGTATGTGTTGGTAAGCGTTCGTTGTTAAGTGACTAAATTTGGTTGCTACTTGGTAGCTCTTGGTGACGTTGTTTTGTGCTTGCCACATTACGCTGAGATCTGTCAGCTCACCTTGTGGATTAATGGTGCTGATCGGTGCAATAAGTGGCTCAGGGAGCGGTAATTGCGACAAGCTGGCTTGAATGTTAGCCAGGCCTAGGTTGGGCATGGATAAATTAAAATCTTGTTTACCGTCTACGGTTTGCGTGTAGTTTGCTGTAACGTCTTTCAGATTAAGGCCGTTAACCGCACTGGCGTTGAGTTCACTCACATTTAACGACTGGCCAAATTTAGTCGATATGCCGAGTAGTGGGCTTTTGCTTAGATTTTTCCAAATGATATTGCCAGATAGTTTGTCTAACACCAGTGGCGCAAGGTGATGCTTAGTTTGTAACTGAATGTTTGCTAATGCAACATGGCTATTGATGGATTGCACCTGATGGTGTGAGAAATCAATCACAACATTGGTGCTGCCGATGCCAGATTTAAGGTCAACAGGGTAGTCAACCCAAGTTTTGTAAGCAGCTAAATCTGCATTTTTGAGTTGTACGTGTAAATTGCCATGCCAGTTTTGCGTTTGGCGAACATCGCTGCCATAAAAACTACCAGTGACTTGCAACGGGTAGCGGCTACCTATGGATGGCAATGCGCTCACTGTGAAGTTATGGTTCCGAATCAAGCTCCTCCAAGGTGGGCTGAGGACTTCTACGTTCAGTTGGTTTAGGCTTAGCTCAGGTGCGTGTCTAAGTTCGTCCAGCCATAGTACTTTGGCATTAGTGATGGCTAATTTATTCTGCCTTAATAGCCAGTTGGTTAAGTCGGGGTTGGATTCTCCAGCCATGCTGATGCCCGCTACAAAGATTTCACCTTCGGTATTGCGGCGTACTGTGAGTGCTGGCTCGCGGATAATAAGCTCGGCTAAATGCGGCTCTAGTAGTGGTACGCTTAGCCAAGACAAACGCACATCAATCGTTTTTAATTGTAAGGCGATGCGATTTTGTGTGTCGAAAATATCAATGTGACTCAGCAGTAAGTGCGGATTGATTCCTTGCCAGTCAGCTTTAATATCGCCAATAGTGATTTTTTGCTTGGCAGATTTACTGGCAAAACCGGCGATTTCATCTTTATGCTGGCCGATATTTGGCATCAGCCAGAAATGAATCGTTAGTGCAATAGCCAGCACGATAACGGCTGAAATGCCAACTAGCCAGAGTAGCGCCCGGTAAACCCAAAGTAGAGATTTTTTAACCATTGATTATGTGGGTTTTATTGTTAAATGTTTAGACCGCACATTTTACTTGAATATTGACAGTATTGATTGATATTCAAGGTGATGCAGTTGTAAAACTAGGTAAATCCCTACAAATATGGCTTAAAAATAAAAGAGTGTTTAAGACTATGCACGTTAATCATTTAGAATAACGGATTTAGTCGGTTAGCGATTGTGAATAGTCACATTCTCGCTACCTTAAATGCATGCATTAAGCCAAACGCATGTTGACCTGTTTGGCTCAATTTAATTCATATGGTTATCACTTGATTCAATTTAAACAACTTACATTAACACGCGGCCTTAAAGTTTTAATTCAAGGCGCATCCATGCAGCTGCACCCGGGTCATAAGGTTGGTTTAACTGGCGCCAATGGCGCTGGGAAATCCTCTCTATTTGCTATGCTACGCGGTGAGGTGCATCCTGAGCTGGGTGATTTGGAAATGCCAGCAAGCTGGGTGGTAGCGCATGTTGCACAGGAAACTCCCGCGTTAGCTATGCCTGCTATTGAGTTTGTGCTGGATGGCGATGTTGAGTTGCGTGAAATTGAAGTAGCTTTGGTTGCAGCAGAGGCTAACCATCAAGGCGAACTGATTGCTGAGTTACATCAACGCCTAACCGATATTGAAGGCTACAGTGCAAAGGCGCGCGCCTCGGAACTGTTAAATGGCTTGGGCTTTAGTCAGGCAGCACTACAGCAGCCTGTATCTACGTTTTCTGGTGGTTGGCGTGTGCGTTTGAATCTAGCGCGTGCATTGATGTGTCGCTCAGACCTGCTATTGCTAGATGAGCCTACCAATCACTTGGATTTGGATGCGGTGATTTGGCTAGAAGGCTGGTTGCAGAGCTATCGTGGCACGTTGTTATTGATTTCGCATGATAGAGATTTCTTAGATGCGATTGTGAACCATATTGCACATATTGAGCAGCAAACATTGACACTGTACCGTGGTGGTTACTCGGATTTTGAGCGTCAACGTGCAGAGAAGCTTGCGTTGCAACAAGCCATGTTTGAAAAGCAGCAGCGCAAAGTTGCCCATTTACAAAGCTATATTGACCGTTTCCGCGTGCAGGCCACCAAGGCGCGTCAGGCACAAAGCCGCATTAAAGCACTTGAGCGTATGGAAATGATTTCTGCTGCGCATGTAGACTCACAATTTGGTTTTGAGTTTAGAGCGCCCGTCGCCGCGCCAGACCCTTTGCTCGTGCTGGATGGTATGAGTGTGGGCTATCACGATAAGCCTTTGATTAGCAATATAGAGTTAGCCATTAGGCCGGGCGAGCGTATTGGCTTACTTGGCAAAAATGGCGCAGGTAAAACTACGCTGATTAAATTATTGGCGCATGAGTTAGCGCCATTAAACGGTAAGCGTGTAGAAGGCAAAGACCTGAATATTGGCTACTTTGCACAGCATCAACTGGAACAATTGCGTCCGGATGATTCACCGTTACAGCACATGATGAAGCTAGACCCGCTCACGCGCGAGCAGGAGCACCTGAATTATTTAGGTGGTTTTGACTTTAAAGGTGATATGGCAAGGTCGCCCTGTGCTAACTTTTCTGGCGGTGAAAAGTCACGCCTGGCATTGGCTTTGCTAATCTGGACAAGGCCTAATTTGCTATTGCTCGATGAGCCAACTAACCACTTAGATTTAGAAATGCGTCATGCGCTAACGCTTGCTTTGCAAGACTTTGAAGGTGGCGTGATACTGGTGTCACATGATCGCGCCTTGTTACGTGCGACATGTGATGAGTTTGTCTTGGTGGCAGATGGCAAAGCGACAGCATTTGATGGCGATTTAGAAGATTACAGTCAATGGTTAAATGAGCAGCGCTTAAAAGAAAAGCAAGCCACTCAAGCAGTTGCCACAGATAAATCCAATAAAAATGACCGCGCACTGAACAAAGCCGAGCGTCAGGCCAGAATCGCTGAGCGCCGCCCCTTGCTGAAAGAGCTTGAGCAAATTGAGCGCAATATGGCACAGTGGCAAACCGATAAAAAAGTGTGTGACGAGCAGTTGAATGATACTGAGCTCTACACCAGTGCAGATAAATCAGCTTTGCAAGCACTGTTAAAAACGCAAGCAGCTTTAACGCAGCAATTAGAAACCGCAGAAGAACGATGGTTGGTATTGCATGAAATGCTAGAAGCAATACCTGCACTTGATTAACAGCAGTATTAATAGCAGTTTATTTTGTTTAAGATTAATAAGGACCCCAAATGGAAATGACGTATTCACAACGCTTAAAGCTTATGCATGCATTGTGCTTGGCGGCCACGCATCGCGATGACGAAACACCTAATACCAATTTAGATGAATACGATGCATTGAATGCAGCCGATTACTTGAGCTGCTATGTGACGTTTAAGGCGATTCAATCTGCTGACCGCTCACCCCTAGCTGAGCGTAGTGACAATTTTGATATGTTGAGTGTATATCAAGCATTTGCGTTACTAAGCTACGCATTCTTTACCGTGCCATTAGCGCAAGAAAATATAACACCAGATTTTTCAACAGCACAAATTACCATTGCAAAAACCCTGTTTGCAGGTTTGCCAGATGCCGAGTTAATTGAAATTGTAGAGTCAGGTTTAAGTAAATTCCAATTAATCGCGGATGCAGAGGCTGAGCACTGGACGCAATTTAGAGAGAATGTCGATAAATTGGTGATTGCACTGGTGGTGGCTGGCACAGATGATGATAGCCCACATGGTGTAGAAGACGTATTGCCAATTTTTGGTCAGTTGCTAAGCCAGTTGTGTGAGGCATTTGAAAACGCTTAATGATCGCTTAAGTCATAGCGCTTACTGAGTGTAAGCGAACCCTCGCAGATTTAATGCTGGGGTTGTGTGCTACTTGTTGCGTCAATGATATTTCCCTCTAGAGTTTGGTGAATTTGCTCCATTAAAAAGCTGGCAGATTCTCGCCCAAGTTTAGATTCTCGCATTGCCATATGCCAGCTTGAGATACATTGTCTTAAGCTGGTTTCATTCTCGCAATTTTCAATTTTAGTCTTAATCGCTCGCCCCATCATGCCGAGATAATCATCGGTGGCTTCTATCAGTATGTTTTTTACTGCAGTCAGCTTTGCTGGGCAGATTGGCGTGGCTTGGTCTGCTGCTTCAAGTAAAGAAAGTGTAATTGTAGATGCGTGCGAATCGACAGGCATGGCTTGCTGTGCTTGCTGATCCTGCGGACGTTGAATATAACCTTCTGACTCCAGCTTTTTAATCGTGTCTAGCAGTTGCTCTTGCTTAAAAAACTTGTTCAGGTCATCCAGATTACGTACACCATTCACCAGTAATAATACTTGGCGCTCCCGCACACTTAATGTACGTTGGTTGCTGGCAAACTCATTAAAACCACGTGTGGATTTTTCATACACCATGATGATGATCTCATGTGAGCGCCGCCATCGACATACAATGGGATAAGCGCGTAATGAGGTGCATCATAGTATTTGAATGTGAAGTTAAGGTGATGTTTTTATTTCACATTGATGACGATTGTGTGAATTAAGACTGCTGCCTTCTAGACTCCGCAAGGTTTAGGTAAGTGGTAGCTCCTAAACATCGCCGGTGTGTGTTGATTACTGATAATCGCCATCTAGGTAAAACCAACAGTTATTAATCCGTTTGAAACGGCTGGTTTCCTGTAGTCTTTCAGCTTTTTCACCCAAATTGTTGGCATATTTGTAACGCGCAACAAACGAGACAGTTGCATTTTCAGCATCTAAGTTTTGATGGCGCTTCACTTGCAAGCCTAGCCATTTGATTGTCTCGTCACCCTCTAGATTCAGGTCTTGCGGGCGTGAGTCTGGGTGCCAAGTGCGCAGTAGGTAATCTTTTAAATCAGGCTTGCTGCTTGCAAGCGTATAGGCACTATAACGTGAGCGCATCAGTGCTTCTGCAGTGGGGGCAGGGGTGCCAAGATGGTAAACCTCACAGCATAGTTGGTAAGGCTTACCGCTATCGCATGGGCACAGTGTCATGATTTTATGCTTTCCAATAAAGCCTCATGGGCAAGCAGCATCAGCCAGCGATGACATGATGATAGTCGTGCATCATCGTCATCATTAGGCTGTATTAGCTTGCCATGCGGTTTGTATTAGGCAATTTCACGTGTTTCCAAAAATTGAATATCCGGATAGCGTTCTTGTGCCATTTGCAGGTTAACGCGGTTAGGCGCTAAGTACACATAATCATCGGCGCCATCTAACGCCACGTTAAAGCCATATTTATCCGCAATGGTTTTTAAATCTGCGTCAGAGCCGCGTAACCAGCGTGCGGTGTAGCAATCGTATGGTTCAAACACCATGTCCACACTGTATTCATGCTCTAAACGATGTGCGACCACCTCAAACTGCAACATACCAACCGCACCTAAAATCAAGTCATTTGAAAGCAGAGGGCGGAACAGTTGTGCAGCACCTTCTTCAGCTAACTGTTTTAGGCCAATTTGCAGTTGCTTCATTTTCATCGGGTTCTTAATGCGCGCACGGCGGAAAAACTCTGGGGCAAATGATGGAATACCCGTGAACTTAAGGTTTTCGCCTTCACTGAAGGTGTCGCCTAACTTCACGGTGCCGTGGTTTGGAATACCAATAATGTCGCCAGAGTACGCTTCATCCATGGTGGTACGGTCTTGCGCCATAAATGTGATGGCATTGTTCACGCTTAATGTTTTGCCTGTGGCAACTTGCTTCACCTTCATGCCACGCTCAAAACGGCCGGAACATACACGCAAGAACGCAATACGGTCACGGTGTTTCGGGTCCATGTTGGCTTGAATCTTAAACACAAAGCCTGAGAACTTACCTTCATTGGCTTCTACAGGGCGGCTTGCCGTGTTGCGAGATTGTGGCGGAGGAGATAAATCTACTACGGCATCCAGCAATGATTGCACGCCAAAGTTGTTAATGGCAGAGCCAAAGAACACTGGTGTTTGTTTGCCGTTTAGATAACGCTCTTTATTAAACTCATGGGATGCACCACGCACAAGCTCAATATCAATACGCAATTCCTCAGCTTGACGACCTAATAACTCATCTACGCGTGGGTTATCTAAGCCTTTAATGGTTTCAGAGGTGCCTTTTTCCGCACGTGGGTCAAAGAAAGAGATTTCATCGTTATACAAATGATAAACGCCGCGGAAGCCTTTACCCATGCCGATTGGCCATGTCATCGGTGCACATTCCATACCGAGCGTGGTTTCAATTTCATCTAGTAACTCAATTGGTGGGCGGCTTTCACGGTCTAGTTTATTGATAAACGTGATAATCGGTGTGTCACGCATACGACACACATTTAACAGTTTAATGGTTTGCGCTTCCACGCCGTTTACAGAGTCAATCACCATCACCGCAGAGTCCACTGCGGTTAATGTACGATAAGTATCTTCAGAAAAGTCATCATGGCCTGGGGTGTCCAGCAGGTTAATCATGTGCTCGCGGTAAGGGAACTGCATCACTGATGAAGTCACAGAAATGCCGCGTTGCTTCTCAAGTTCCATCCAGTCTGACGTCGCGTGACGGGCTGCCTTACGGCCGCGTACCTCACCGGCTACCTGAATAGCACCACCGAACCAGAGTAGTTTTTCGGTCAGTGTGGTTTTACCAGCATCGGGGTGAGAAATAATAGCAAAAGTACGGCGGCGGGAGATTTCGTCTTGAAGCGATGACATGTTTTGATAGATTTGATTTAAAAGCGCTATTTTACCTGAAATATGCGTGAACTCGTTAAAACGGATAGTTGCAAGCCAGCTTTAGCGGCTAGTACATAGGTGTGCCTAGTATTTACTAGATTTAGTCCTGTTTAACGTCTGGTCGCGGCTTCATTTTTAAGTTCGCGAGAGATTAGTTTGGTCAGTGTCCCCATTTCTTTTGAGAGCAATACTAATAAATCATCCAGCGTTATTATGCCAGTTAACACACCTGTGTCGTCCACAGTGGGTAGTCTTCGTACGCCTTTTGAAGCCATGGTTTGTATGGTTTCAAATACCCCAGCACTTTCTTCTAAAACTGATAAGTGCCTAACCATAATGTCGCTAACGGTAATCACTTTGCAATCCAATGCGGTGGCGACGACTTCTATTACTAAATCACGATCGGTAACAATGCCTACTGGCGTTAGTTTACCCTGATTCTCTTTAACGACGACAACATCGCCAACATGATGGTTACGCATTAATTGTGCAGCTTCAAATACCGTTGCATCTTCTTTTACGGTGATTACTTCGTGATTACAAACTGTGCGGATAGTCATGATATTTCCCTTCAATTATCGTTAAATATTTTGTTGAGATGAATAACTATGTGTTTGTTTTAACCAACAGTACTGGTACATGGCTTTGTTTAACAACAGCATCGGCATCGCTGCCCATCATAAAGCGCGCAAATCCACGCAAGCCGTGTGTCCCCATCACAATTAAATCTGCAGGCCATTCTTCTACTTGTTTAATAATCAGCGTTGATACACGTTCACCTATGCTTTCTATGATTTTGCTGTCGGCAGATACGCCAGATTGTAGCGCGCTATCTTCAGCGGCTTTTAGTATCTTTTCACCTTGGCTACGTTGAATATCTGCTAGGTACAACACATTGAGGTCGCCATTGGCATCCAAAATGGGGAAATAAGTATCAACCACATGCAAGAATCTAAGTTTTGCATGATGGACCTTGGCAAGGTTAATCGCTTCTACCATACCGCAGTTTGAAGTGTTGCTTCCGTCTATCGGGCAGAGAATTTGTTTGTACATTTTTATTTACATCCTCTCCATTTGCATTACTTATGGCTTAACCTGCGTTACTCATCAGATTGACTAAATTTTGTGCATTTAATTAGTTTGAATATTTGCCAAAATTCTAGGATGATTACGTGAACTGCGCACTGGCGTATCGCTGGGATAGCCGACAATAATCGGTGCAACTACTGTAAATTCACTAGCAATGCCTAGTTTGGTTTTAACCTCTGATAAATTTAGAATTGGGGTGGCGCAGCCAATAATACATGTGCCCAAGCCCATGGCACATGCTGCCAATATCAGGTTTTCAGCTGCTAACCAACAGTCCGCTTCAGACGCAGTTAATATGGTGTTGCAGCAAATTAAGATGAGCGTGCCTGCGTTATAGAAAATATTAAAATCCTGATTAACTAATTGCTCAAAAAACTTAACTGATGGCTGTGGTTGGCCAGAGTCCTTGCTAGTGAGTAACATGGCTTTGGCTTGATCAGAGAGTTCTTTCAGTGTTTTTTTATTTTGTATGATGACAAAGCCCCAAGGCTCTCCATGCATGGCTGTAGGCGCACGTATTGCTGCCTCCAACAGGCTTGGAATCGTTTCTTTTTCTAGCTTTTGTGTTGAGTAGCTACGCACAGAGCGCCTAGCTAATATCGCTTCATAAAGGCTCATTTCCACTTCGAGCATGGCCATTTCTGCAGATCCCCAATTACCACTAGGATATAGTGTGTTTTAGTATTTGTTTTGATCACACTACCAAGAATAAATATATTAGGTAATCCGCGCGAACACGTATAAATCAACTATTTTATGTCTGCGTAATGTTTTAAATATTGATGGTGTGGCAACGGTTGGCTAAATTTGGATATGAAGTATTTTTTGGTATGAGATATTTGAAGTGGCGCTAACTTTAGAATCAATAGATCCAGTCCCCAATTGGCTCTTGATATCCAGCTATAGGTGATACTTAGAACCTGAAATGCGCCTATCGCTAATAGCAGCAGCTCCATAAACCGCACTTTTTTGGTGCTTTAGGTAATGTAGGTGCATATTTGGCATGTATACAAAACTGATTAAATTGCACATATTCCCTACCAATATTGAGGCTTTATTAAGTAAACCCACTGGAATAGCCGGTAAGTTTACGGTTGGCATGGTGCTTGCTTATATGTATTTACATTCTGAAAATTATCTTTTTGTTAAGTGAGTTGATCCGGATGGTTAGGTGATTGTATATAGAGGGCTAACAAAGGATCTGATTGTTAAGAATGTCGTGAGATAAAGTTTAAGTTTAGAGTCAAAGCTGGCTCGTATTAATAGGTAGCACAAGGCAAAGGTGTCTTGATAAGAAATTAACTCCTGATGAATTGGGCGTTGGTTTGTTATCAGACACCTTTTTTTATTTGCCGAAGTTATTTTTAAATAAAACTAATTCATTCATTTTATTGAAATAAATAGTATGTAGCATCTTGGCTGTGCCTATTGTTAAGCAAAGCCTAGTAGAGATGAATGTGGTAGTTGATGGTATTTCTCTTAGTTAGCGTAGGCCGTAATCGCATAGTAGCTGGCTGACTAAGAACGTAACAGTAAAGTTGTAGCGCGTCACGATATAGCTAGAGCAGTATTAAACAATTGGTGATGAAGTTTGAAAGGTTTGAATCAGCGATGCATAAAATAATTAACTTTAAGAACAAAACTTTACTGCCACTAGCGTTAGTGTGTATCTCAATTGTAGCAATGGTGCATAGCATAGATAAAAGTAAATCTGATAGCGCCATGCTAAAACGAACGTACACCTTATTAAATCTATCAAAAAATATTCAAACGATGCCAATTGTCCAGAATGAAAGCTTTAAGCCCAGTCTGTTGCCTGGCAATGAAAGTGCTACAAAGGGGGTGAGTAATACGCTGGAGCATATCTTAGATAATCTTATCCAGATGCAAAAACTTACTGCTGATAACCCAGCTCAGCAGAGGCAAGTAGTGGTGATACGCACTGCATTAGAAACATTTATTCAGGAGTCAAATAAGTCATTGATCAATAAGGGTGGGCTAAATTTGTTAGGCCCCACTATATCAATAGTGTCGGATGGTGAAATTAATCATTTATATGCCATCATGATTGAACGATTGCGTGAGTTTGATAGTAGTCTACAAAAATCTTCACAGCAGCAGCAAAAGTATGCCAGTCTTAGTGGCTTGGCTTCTGAAATTGTCATGTTGGTCAGTTTGCTGCTAGGGGTGTCTATTTTCTTGAAGACGCATAAAGGTTTACGTAAAGAGGTTTCTCTGCGCCAACGGGCTGAGGAGTACTGGAAATCGGCATTAACGGAACTCAAGTATCAGAAATTTGCATTAGATAAGCACGCGCATGTGGTTGTGACCGATATTCAGGGGCGCATTACCTATGCCAATGCTAAATTCTGTGAGATTAGTGGTTATGCTCAGGATGAGTTAATTGGCCAGAATCATTCCATCATGAATTCTGGTCAGCATCCTAAAGGATTTTTTAAGGAAATGTACCGTACAGTCGCTAAAGGTGAGACCTGGCATCATGAAATATGCAATCGCACCAAGGATGGGCAGTTGTATTGGATGGATACGACAATCGTTCCATTTATGAATAGCAACGGTAAACCTGAAAGTTATATTTCCATTCGTACAGATATTACCCAGCGTAAAGCGGTGGATGAGAAAAATCACCTGTTGGCTTTTTATGATCCGCTTACCACATTGCCTAATAGACGCTTTTTTGTGGATAGATTATCCAAGGCTGTTACGGCCAGCAAGAGCTTAGGGCGTAAAAGTGCGCTTTTGTTTCTTGATCTGGATTACTTTAAAACGCTTAATGACACGCAAGGTCATCATATTGGAGATATGCTGTTGCAACAGGTGGCTAGCCGCCTGAAGAGCGCTGTGCGAGAAGGCGACACCGTTGCACGCATCGGTGGGGACGAGTTTGTTGTGCTGTTGGAAGGGCTAAATGAAGACCTCATTGAGGCTGCAGGACAAACAGAAGCCGTCGGCGAGAAGTTATTAAATAGACTGAATCAGCCCTATCTGCTGAATGGTAATGAGTATATCAGCACGCTCAGCATCGGTGTGGCTATGTTAGATAGTCAAACACAGACGGAAGAGGACTTGCTGAAACAGGCAGATATTGCAATGTATCAAGCCAAAAAAGCTGGTCGGAATATGATTCGATTTTTTGATCCAGTGATGCAAGACACGATTAATAGCCGGGTAGCACTTGAAAGAGACTTGCGCAAAGCACTTAATGAAAAGCAGTTTCAGCTACATTATCAAGTGCAAGTTGATAGCACAGGGCTACCAGTAGGTGCTGAGGCATTAATTCGCTGGAAACACCCAGAGCGTGGCATGATTTCTCCCGCCCACTTTATTCCTTTGGCTGAAGAAACAGGGCTTATCGTGCCGATAGGCGCATGGGTGCTAGATACGGCTTGTGCTCAACTGGCAATTTGGCAAAAAAACGCAGTCACCAGTAACATGGAACTGGCTGTTAACGTGAGTGCAAAGCAGTTCAATCAAGTGAACTTTGTGGAACAAGTGCGCAAATCCATCGCGCGTCATCATATCAACCCATCTATGCTTAAGATTGAGCTTACCGAAAGCATGTTGGTCGATAACATTAATGACATCATTACTAAAATGAATGAGCTGAATGCCATGAAAATTCGCTTTTCATTAGATGATTTTGGTACGGGCTATTCATCATTGCAATATCTAAAAAAACTACCGTTATCACAACTTAAGATTGATCAGTCTTTTGTACGCGAGATTACGAGTGATAGTAGTGATAGAACAATCATACTTACGATTATCGCGATGGCTCGTGCATTGAACCTAGACATTATTGCTGAAGGGGTTGAAACTGACGCGCAGCTTGCTTTCTTGCGGAATTATGGTTGCGATCATTACCAAGGGTATTACTTTAGTAAACCGCTGCCAATAGATGAGTTTGAGATAATGCTTACAGATAGTGCTCCATGTAGCCTAAGTGACCCTCTACTTACGCTAGCGGCTTAAGCTTAAATGATAAAAAATGGTTGTTATTTAGCCCTAGGTTAGTAACAAAGGCCTACTCTTTTAAACCACTTTTATGGGCGATGCGTGCTAAATCAAGCACATGATTTGCGCCGGTTTTATGCATGATATTAGATTTATGGATTTCCACAGTGCGGTGACTAATGCCAAGCTGACGTGCTATGTCTTTGTTGTGGTGCCCTTGAATCGCTAGTAGCATGACATCGTATTCTCGCTCGGTCAGGCTTGCTATGCATTTTACCGCCTCTTTGTAGCTAGCATTTTCTGCGAGTGTTTTTTCTGATTCCATCATGGCAGCGATGACCACGCTGATGAGTTTTTCACGGCGGACTGGCTTGGTTAAAAAATCAATGGCGCCAGCTTTCATCGCTTTAACGCTGGTTGGAATATTGCCATGGCCTGTTAAAAAGATAATGGGCAGAGCAATGTCACGCTTAGCCAGCTCAGCTTGTAGCTCTAGCCCGTCCATCTCAGGCATTCTGTAATCAATAATTGCACAGCCTGAACACTCTTGCGGGCAGGCCTCTAAAAATGCCTGAGCGCTTTCAAATGTCATCACAGGGATATTCTCTTGCGCAATCATGAGGGCTAATGAGTCACGAATTGCGGGCTCGTCATCAATAATGTAAACGGTAGGAGGAGTAGTTTTCATGATGAAAATGGGAGGGTAAAGTGAAAGGTTGCGCCTACTCTGATATCAGGATCTAACCAGAGCTGTCCGCCATTCGCTTCCGCCAAGGTTCGGCTAATGGCAAGCCCCATACCAATTCCTTTAGCTTTTGTGGTGAAAAATGGCTCAAAAATATGTTTAGCAACCTCATGATTTAAGCCCGGGCCAACATCCTGTACCGTGACGTGTGCCATATTGATATTTGCATTTGTGCGTACGGTAATGCTGATTTCAGAGGATGCTATCTCTGCCTCGCGCATTGCTTCTACCGCGTTTCTTAGCAAGTTGACGAGTATCTTGAGCACTTGAGTTTTGTTACCGAGCACGAGTCTTATGTTGTTTTCTAATTGCAGCACAGGTTGGAAATCAGAGTAACCATAACTTTTTGCGACTAAGAGTGCCTCTTTGACCACATTGTTAATGTCTAACTGCTCTCGTATCATCTCGCCTTTATGCAGAAACGAAAGCAGCTCATGTAGGCTGCTACCCGCACGCTGTGCTTGTGCTACACAGCCTTCAAGTGCGCGTTTGAGACTAGCTGAGTCTATGACCTTTTGCTTCAGCGCGTGTAATGCAACTTCGCTGTAAGCCGAAATGGCAGTTAATGGCTGGTTGATTTCGTGCGCAATGGCTGATGCGGTTTGTGTCGCCACTTCTTTGGCGAACAGTGTTTCAGTTTCGGCATGTTGGTCTTGTAGTTTTTTTTCGAGTACTTTTTGCTCGGTAATGTCTCTTACTACGCCCAATAGCCTAGTAGCGTGCCCATCTCTAAAGTGGGCGCGTCCTGTGGCAGATATCCAACGCAAGTCACCGGTAGTCGGGTTAATGATGCGGTACTCCGCCTTAAACTCACCATTGCCTGTTGGGTCTATCGCATGGAGGATGGCTGATGCTCTAATCGCACTGTCCTCTGGGTGAATCGTTGGCGTTGCAGTGTTGTCGTTTTTTTCTGATTTTTGCTCGGTGTTACTTGGCTCTGTTCCCCAATATGCGATTAGCTGCTCATTTGCATCACGCATTTTAAGGTCTGCGTCAAAATCAAAAGTAACGAGTCCCGCTGCTTTTTTTGCAAGCCTTAAGCTTTCTTCACTAATACGTAGGGCTTGCTCTACGCTTTTGCGTTTAGCTACCGTATAAAAGGTAACCAATGTATAGGATTTTTCTTGATAGCTGATCGGGCTTAGGCCAATGTCTACCTCTAACTCTTTGCCTTCTTTTGTTAAAACAGCAAGCTCGTTACCACTACCCATCGGCCGTTTTTCTGGGTTTTGTATGAACTTTGTTCGGTGTCTGAGATGCTGGGCTTTATAGCGCTTGGGGACAAGTACTTCAACTTTGAGGCCAATAATCTCTTGTGCTGTGTAGCCCAGTAGCGAGAGTGCAGCTGTGTTGGCCTCTGTCACTTTGCCTGTGTCGCTAATGAGCAGCATAGCATCAGCTACTGCATCAAACAGCGTTTGAAAACTTAAACTTTGTAAGGGATCGGCCAAGAAAAGTCCTTTAACAAGACACATCTAACACGGCTATGTCAATGATTATAGATTAAAAACAAAAGGGTGTGTGCCTGTTAATGCCCACTAATAGACTAAGGGTTTGCTCGTATATGAGTCGCTATTTGATTGCAGTAGATTGAACACTTGGCAGCCAGGATGGCTAAGCAACTAAATAATAAGTACTTAATAATAAAACTGAAGCAGTTGCCAATCGACGCAGCTTTGTTTTTTTGATTGAGAGGAGATTTAAAATGAAAAAGCTATATTTAGGTATGCAGCGATTTATCAACGATGAAGAAGGTGTTACTTCTATCGAGTATTCCTTGATTGCCTTACTGATTGCGCTGGTAATTATCCTGGCAGTTACAGCAGCAGGTACACGTGTTTGTGAGACTTTCAGAGATGTTGCAACAATGTTAGGCGGTGCACCAGCAGCTTGCCCTTAGTAGAGAGAGCCGCGGGCGAAGCTGTGTTGGCGTTGCTATGTTGGTATAGACGGGTTGATTCTTGAGTGCATGAGTTTTTCATGTTCATCCTGCATTTTAAGTGGAGTTGCGTGATTAAAAATATGAACAAGCTTATGAGCCAGCTAAAGAAATGGAAGGGTTTTTAATTTAAACACCCTCTAAAAGACTAAGGGTTCGCTCGTATATTAGTCGTTAATCAATTGCAGTAGATTACGCATATCGGCAAATGAATCAAGCTGATAAAAGAATAATAAGCACTAGGGAATTTGCCCTTAAAGTGAAAAAGCACAAGAGAGCAGTAAGCGATTGGTAGTTTTGTATGACGTGTTTTTCAATAAAAAGGAGTTTTAAAATGAAAAAGCTATATTTAGGTGTACAGCGTTTTATTAACGATGAAGAAGGCGTTACTGCTATTGAGTATGCATTGATTGCGGCATTGATTGCAGTCGTGATTATCGCTGCAGTAACAACAACAGGTACCCGTGTGTGCGAAACCTTCAGGTCTGTTGCAACTGCCCTCGGTGGTGCTCCTGCTGCTTGTCCTTAGTGGGTAACAGTATAGGGAGGCAATTGTGGTCTTGAGGTGTTGTCCAGTTTGTACAAGGGTGATATCAGACATTAATCAAGACCACGGTTGCTAACCATTGTAGTCAGTTTGCAAGGTTTATTGAGTAAGAGAGAGATAAAAATGACACCGAAGCTGATGGGATTGTTAGCGTTAGTGCCCATGTTGGTGCTGATGTTATTGGCGGCAAAGCAGGATATTAGCAGCCATCGCATCTCAAACAAATTGGTACTAACGGGCGTGTTTTTCGGTGTGGTTTTAAACGGAATATTACCTGAAGGCTGGGGCTTTAATTCGCAGATTCCAGGTGCTTTGGGTTGGTTGGCGGCATTTAAAGGGATGGCGGTAGGGATGGGTTTGCTTCTACCACTCTACTGGTTACGTGCGATGGGTGCCGGTGACGTGAAGCTGATGGGGATGGTTGGCGCTTTTTTGGGTCCCAATGATGTTTTAGGTGCTGTGTTAGCAACATTGGTTACAGGTGGTGTGATGGCAATATTAGTGGTGATGTGGTCAAAACAGCTAAGGCCTATGTTGCAAAACATTAAACTGATTTTTTACGGAAGTGCCGTTAAGTTGAGTACAGGGCAGGTGCCATTGATGAATGATTTACCAGTTTCAGTAGGAAAGTTGCCTTATGCACTGGCAATTAGTTTAGGCACCTTTGCTTACTTGATTTGGCAGCGCTTGTACTAGTAGTAATGGTAGCTTAGTGCTCGTGAGGCAGGTTGATGGAGAGTGAATAAGCGCTATTTATGTATGTAAGTTTACGTATTGGTTAAGTGGGGGCGTAACCCCAAAAGAATAAAGATAATACAAAAATAAACAAATAAAATTAACCGAAAAAGTGAATGAAATCATGACAATAGGCATGGCAGAATATAAGAGGGAAGCGCATGGGGAACGCCGTCAGACACTGGTTCCCATGCAGCCTAGTACTATTGACGAAACGGGTCTAGGCTTTCAGTTCATTGTAGAGCTATTAACAAAAGCACTATTCTTACGTGGCCAGATGCGATTGATGGATCTGGTTTATTACGCAAAACTCCCAGTTGCAGTACTTGAGCCATTGCTCGCCTTTATGCGCACAGAGCGCATGTGTGAGGCAGTGCGCAGCAGTGAGGCTGAAACTGCGATTGCCTATAATCTGACGGAGTTAGGCAGATTACGGGCAGAAGATTATTTACGTAAAAATCAATATGTAGGTGCAGCTCCCGTCAGTTTGTTGGCCTATATCAAGCAAGTGCGTCAACAGTCTATTGTCAATATGCAAGTGACTCGGCCGAATCTATTAAGAATTTTTGATGGCTTAGTCATTAAAGAAGGATTACTCAAACAGTTTGGCGCAGCCATGAACTCCGGCCGGGCAATCTTTGTATACGGGCCCGCTGGTAGCGGTAAAACATTTATCGCAGAGCATCTAGCCAAATTGTTATCAGGTGACGTAGCGATACCGCATGCCATTGTCGTGGATAACGAGGTAATACAGGTATTTGATCCGCTCACCCATCGCCCGTCTGTACCAGCCGATGAAGTTGGTGGGCTGGGCTTAGATCGTCGTGTGATGTCTGATCAGCGTTGGGTGACATGTCACCGTCCAGTGATTAAAACAGGCGGTGAGTTGACGCTATCCATGCTGGATTTGGATTTTGATGAGAGCGCTCGCTTTTATCAGGCGCCTCCACAAGTGAAGGCCAATAATGGATTGTTGATTATTGACGACTTGGGACGCCAGTTGACACCTGCTGTCGATATTATGAATCGCTGGATTGTGCCGCTAGACCGTCATGTGGATTACTTAGCGTTACATACCGGCAAAAAATTCATGTTGCCATTTGATGTGATTGTGGTGTTCTCCACTAACTTAGCCCCTAGCAAGCTGACCGATGAAGCATTTTTGCGCCGGCTTGGTTACAAAATTTATGTTGGACCATTAAGCGAAGACGAATATCGCATAATTGCTCAACAGGTTTGCGAGGAAACTAATATTCCGTTTAGTGAAGAGGGGTTTAATTATCTGCTGCATGAACATCACTACAAGACAGGCAGGCCACTATTTGCCTGTATTCCTAGAGACATATTGGAGCAGCTTAGAGATATTGCACGATATGAAGGTAAACCAGCAGTGATGAGTAGAGAGTTGCTGGATTGGGCCTGGAACAACTATTTTGCCCACGATTAATGTATGAATGCGTCACGATATGTTGATGAGAACAGAAAATAAAGGGGATGACAGATGAAAAATCCAAGAGCATTTTTGATGATTGTGGTTTCAGTCGGCATAGGGTTAGGCGCTGTAGTGTTAGCCTCACGCTGGATCTCTCAACAAGCTGCTACGGTAGCTTCTAGCAAAGTGGTTGTGGCTGCTATCAATATTGATTTAGGCACACCGCTTACACCGCAAATGCTTAAGTTGGCAGATTGGCCAAGAGGCAGCGTACCGGTTGGTGCGGCTGATGATATTAAAACTTTAGATGCAAGGGTAGTAAAAACCAGCTTATTACAAGGTGAGCCTGTGCTGGAGTCTAAATTGGCTCCACTAGGTGCAACCGGTGGTTTGTCTGCGGTGATTGCTGAGGGAAACCGCGCAATGACCGTCAGGGTGAATGATGTGGTGGGTGTGGCAGGCTTTGCATTGCCTGGTAACTATGTAGACATTGTAGTGAATACCGAAGATGAAAGCGTGAGAGCTGAAAACGTGAACAAGAGCATTTCAAAAATTGTACTTGAGCACATTATGGTATTGGCTGTAGCGCAAGAGCAAAACCGAGATGAAACAAAACCAAAAGTGGTGAATGCAGTCACCCTTGAGGTAACGCCAGCACAAGCTGAAAAATTAGATTTGGCACGTAGTGTTGGTACTTTGTCACTGGTTTTACGTAATCAGACTGATAAGAACGTGGTGACTACAGAGGGATCAACCAAGAAAAACTTGCTTAATCGCGTAGATGAACCTCCAGCTCCAATCATGGCAGCAGCGCAACAACCTGTTGTTAAAACTGAGGTTAAACATGTTATGAAAAAATCTGCAGTACGTAAACCAGTAATGCAGAAACAAAGTTATGAACAGGTTGAGGTGGTGCGCGGCGCGACCAAAACCGTTGAGGAGTTTAAACCATCGGTTCAGTAAAACTGTGAATGTAGTCAGTGTAAGTAATGAAACATCTATGAATGGAAGCGCTTAGTTTCAAAACACAGTGAGATCGAGGAAGCGGTGATGAGTTAAGTCAATACTTAAGCAAAACCTAGCTCGTATCGAAATTTGAAAGAGAAACGGCATATTGTCAGGGAGAAATGAGATGAACAAGCACAAGATCAAACGTGATCAGTTTTTACACAGCCAATTAAGGTTCTGTGTCAGTAATCTTCTGGCTGCTATGCTAGGCATGACGCTACTTTCAATAGCACCGCTACATGCAGCCGAGCCTCAAGCAAATATGCAGAATATCTTGGTAGCTGCGGTAACGCCTAAAAAGGTAGCCAGACTTACGCCATCCTCTACGGAGATTGTGCCTAGCGTTGAGCTGTCTCTGGGGCAATCGCATCTGGTGAGGTTGCCTGCAGGGGTGAACTTGCAACGTGTGAAGGTGGATGATGACAAAATTGTACAGGTAGACGTCACCAGTCCTCGAGAGGTGGTACTGCACGCCAAAGCCATAGGCTCAACCATGGTGATTATCTTGGATAAGTCTGGTCAGTCTGCAGTAATGGATGTAAGGGTGGTTGCCGTGACCACAGCGATGGATGCCTCATCCTTACAATCAAAATTGCAACAAATCATGCCTAATGAAAAAGGCATTAAAGTAAGCACTGCGGCTGAGTCTCTGGTACTGAGCGGCACGGTAAGTGATGCGGTGAAAGCAGATAAAGCCATGGCGCTGGCAGAGGCATATGGCGGCAAAGATAAAGAGAAAAAAGTCATTAATATGCTACAGATAGCAGCGCCACAACAGGTGATGCTTGAAGTGAAAATGGCTGAAGTGTCAAAAAGCTTGGTGGATAAATTAGGCGCATCATTTGGTGCTTCTCGTGTGAATGGTGGTGTGGCCTATGCGATAGCATCAGGGTTTTTAAGCCTTACTGGTGCTGATCCATTATCTCCCGGTGGTTTGTTGACAATTACCAAGGGCAATACTGCAATTAAAATTGACGCTGAAAATAAAGATGGTGTCGTCAAGATTTTAGCTGAGCCTAATATTATTGCCATTAGTGGTCAAGAAGGCAGCTTTTTGGCCGGCGGTAAAATCTTTATCCCTGTACCGCAAAACAATACAGGCGGCGGTGCTTCTGTACTTACTTTAGAAGAGCGTGACTTTGGTGTTGGCCTTAAATTTACACCAACCGTGCTTGAAGAAGGGATGATTAACCTAAGAGTAGCACCAGAGGTTTCAGAGCTTACACAAGGTGGTACTACAGTGGGCGGTAGTGTATTCCCGTCATTTACTGTAAGACGTGTATCTACCACGGTGCAACTCCGTGATGGGCAAAGCTTTGCCATTGCCGGTTTAATTAAAAATAACGTGACTGAAAGTGTGAGACGCTTCCCGATTTTGGGTGATATTCCAATTATTGGGGCATTGTTCCGCAGTAGTTCTTTCCAAGAAGATAAAACTGAGCTGTTGTTCGTAGTGACACCGCGCTTGGTTAAACCACTACCACCTAACTTTGCGTTACCTACTGATAACTTTACCCCACCAAGCAAAGCAGAGTTCTTCTTGAACGGTAAGTTAGAAGGTAAACCAGCTGAGCCAGCAGCAGAAGACAGCCCAGCACAAAGTGCCCCTACACCTCAGCCTAATACGGCAGCGCCAGAGCAAAGTGGTGCTAAAGATGGCTTTGAAATGAAATAAGGAGATAGTCATGCACACCTCAACATTGAAATACATTCTATCTGCCTTGATCGCATCTGCCACGATGGTGGGTTGCGCCACCAGTAAAACGCCAGTACTGGATGAGCATTTTGGTGAGGCGGTAAATGCGGCGAAAGCGCAGCAGACAATTAACCCAGACGCATCAATGACTAATGAAGCTGTCTATGGCATAGATGGTGCGGCCGCAGATGCAGCGGTAGATCGGTACCATAAATCCTTTACGCAGCCACCTGCTACCACCAACGTATTTAATATTGGGGTTGGTAACACTGGCGGCGGTACAGGAAGTGGTGGTGCAAGTAGTAGTGGGACAAGGTAAGGCTTTGACGCCCACTGGGCAGCGAAGGAGAGCTACATGAGCAATCATATAAAATGTAATCCGCATGGCATGCAACGCCAGCGAGGTGCAGTAGCGTTAATCGTTGCAATCTGCTTAGTGTTGCTCGTAGGGATGCTGGGTTTGGTGTTAGATCTAGGTCACCTTTATGTGACTAGAACCGAACTACAAAACGCAGCAGACTCTTCTTCGCTCAGTGGTGCTAGAGAGCTTAACGGAAGAGTAACCGGCATTAATAACGCGATTACTAGGGCGATTGAAGCAGCAGGCAAGAATAACTTCAATCTTAATAGTACGGCGGTAACTGTTAATGCCAGCAATATGTGGGTAGGTAGCTGCCCAGCTGATGGCTGTATGGTGCCGATTAGTTCGGTCACCACTGATGCCTTAGCTGGCGATAAGACTTTTTTAAAAGTAGATACAGGTTTACGTACCATCAACACTTGGTTTATTCAGGTGTTGCCGGGGGTTGCAAGTACTGCACAGACATTTGGTATGGCGGTTGCTGGAAAATATGCCGTTGATATTACACCAATCGCTATCTGTGAACAGCCCGATCCAGGTACCCTGCATGAGTTGGGGTTTGAGCGTGGCGTTTCTTACAATATTCAATACGCTAACCCGCTTGGCCCAGGTACCTTGTTTTGGATTGATCCTGAGTCAAATGTTCCAGGGGTATGCCCTGTGATCAGTACCAATGCAACACTGCCGTACGTATGTACGGGTAAAGTAGGCTTCACACCGATTATAGGCGATACGGTGAACACCAACACTGGGGTATCTGTACCTCAATTGTCAGCACTGAACTCAAGGTTTGGTGACTATACGCCTCAAAATAAATGTGACGTAGCTACCGCACCGCCTGATACCAATGTCAAAGAGTATATTTATAACAATGCAGGGGTTGGATCACCTAGGGCTTGGATGGGAACAGACCCTGATAAGCAAAGCATTTTATTTGTTGATAGAGCGACCAATGGCACATGTAAACCTAATGCTCCTTGTAAACCAAGACCATACAGTTTAAGAGCCGCAACAGACTATGGTGTTTTATGGTCTGGCTATCGCAGAAGTGGTGCGGTTGTTTCAGATTGGCCAACTTTATATCAGGGAAATACGGCTACGTCTTACCCAGAGCCATCGCCTTATGCACAAGGGAGTGGGAACTTCTTTACAGCGCCGCCCGTGGCGGTTCAACCAGGCAAGGCTGGGCGTAGGGTGCTAAATATGGTGATTATTGATTGCACCACGGCAGGAGGCGTTTGCCGACCCGCTACCGTACTGGGGGTTGGTAGATTCTTAATGCAGACTAGATCTGTTCCAACGTCTAAAGATGTTTTCGTTGAGTTTGGTGGATTGTTGCCAACTCCTTTACCAACGAGTGATATTAAGCTTTACCGTTAATCATGAAAATCACACAACTAAAATTTAACAGTAGATTCGGGCTAGCAAGGCAGCAAGGCGCTGCAGCTATTGAGTTTGCCCTACTATTGGTGTTATTGCTGATGTTTGTAGCAGGGATTGTGGAGTTTGGCCGAGCTTTTTGGTACTACGATGCCTTAACCAAAGCCACCCGTGATGGTGCTAGATATCTTTCTAACACTAGAGTCAGTGCTTTGGTGGCGCTTGATACCGCAACACAAGATCAGGCAAAAACGATGGTTGTGAATGCAGCTACGCTGGCACAAGTGCCCAGTTTTACATCAGCAGACGTGACAGTGACCTGCGAGCCAAATTGTGACACGCCAGTTTATGTCATTGTTGCGATTAATGCGTACCCCATTACGATTGGTGGGTGGATTCCAATCTTCCTGCCAGTAGGGTCAACGACCTGGGCTACTACGCTATCGCCTTCTACTGCTATGCGGTATATGCATTGAAGGGAATTGATAATGCTTAACATGATAAAAAATTACAGCAGGCGACAACGGCAGCAAGGCGCTGCGGCGGTTGAGTTTGCGATTATTGCCTTACTGTTATTCACTTTACTGTTTGGCATTTTAGAGTTTGGGCGTCTGTTTTATGTTTATAACACTGTGCAGGAAGTGACGCGTCATGCAGCGCGTGAGGCTGTGGTTAGATGGGTTGATAACTCCAACACTAGTCCGGCAAAAATATTGGCCCTCTTTGGCGGGGCCTCTGTACCAGCTGGTGCTGAAATTACAGCAGCTAATATTGATATTCAATACTTGACGGCCAGTGGTGCCGTGCCCAGCCCGTTTCCATTAAGTGCATCAGACAATATTGCAGCCTGTTTAACAGGCCCAGCAGGTTGTATTGCATTAGTGCAGGTTTCTATTATTGGCGCAAATTATACGCCAATGGTTGGGTTGTTTCCGTTCCTGAATTTGCCGATTCCGGCATCTACAGTCACGATGCCAGCGGAAAGTTTAGGTTATACCGGTTCATAAACAGAATGGCGGCAAAAAAATGAAAATAATAGTGATTTCGCCTAACAAGGTGTTGAGAGAAGAAGTTCTACTTAGTATTAAGGGGGTAGATGCGTCTAAACACGCCTTAGTATTTGGGGATGGATTTAGTGGCTTAGGGCAAATGGTAGAGGCCGAACACCCAGATTTGATGATTATTGATAGCGTTTGTGTAGAGAACGGTAACCTAAGTATTTTAGAGGGGATCAGTCTGCGTGCTCACCATATATCAATCATTCTGCTATCGCAAAATTCCTCATCAGAGTTTTTAATGTCGGCAATGCGCAGCGGCGTGAAAGATGTGTTGAGTTTGCCATTACAGGCCAGTGATTTGCAATCGGCAGTGGGTCGTGTTGAGCTTAAGCTGAGACAATCTGCACCTAAAAACAAAAAAGGTAGAGTTGTTGCATTTGTGGGGAGTAAAGGCGGCAGTGGTGCTACGTTTCTGGCATGTAATCTTGCTTATATATTGGCCGAAAGCAGTAATGCTAAGGTGGCGTTGTTAGATTTAAACCTGCAGTTTGGTGATGCTGTTCTGTTTGTGAATGACCATGTTCCATCCAATACACTCGCCGACGTAGCCAAGAATATTAGGCGCTTAGATGCCTCGTTGCTTAAATCTTCTATGGTACATATTTTGCCCAATTTTAGTGTGTTGGCTGCGCCAGAAGATGCTGAATCAGCACAGGATGTTAAGCCAGAGCATATTGATGCGCTACTTAAACTGACAACGTCAGAGTATGACTTTGTGGTGTTGGACATTGGTAGAACGCTGAACTCCACTGGCGTTAAAGCGCTAGATCATGCAGATTTGATATTTATTGTACTGCAAGAAACATTGCCTTTTATACGAGATTCAAAACGGTTAATACATGCTTTTCATTCGCTGGGTTACGCTAAAGAAAAAATTAATATCGTGCTTAATCGGCATGAGAAAGGTGGGGATATCCGATTAGTTGATGTAGAAGCCGCGCTAGGTGTGAAAGTCTATAAAACCATACCAAATAGCTACCTAGCAGTCTCTGCATCCGTTAATCAGGGTGTGCCTATCGTAAAAATTGCTAAGCATGATGCGGTGACTAAAGCCTTACAGGAAGTTGCAGAAAGCTTGGTGGAAGGCTCTAAAGCCAAAAAATCTGGCTGGCTAGATAACTTTCTACATCATGCATCATAGCTTTGAATGTGGCTGCGGCATGCACGATTGACTAGATGTTGATAAGAATAAATGCTGAATTGAGGAAGGAATTTAATTATGTCATTACGTGATCGATTAGAGGATGTAAAAAATGATGCGGTGCTTGAGCCGCAGGGCAACCAAACTGATGGTCTGATGGGTAATAAGGTGTATCAGGAGTTAAGGTCACGTATTCACCGTAAGCTACTAGATCGCGTTGACCTTTCCATGATGGAAAACATGCCACCGGAGCTATTAACGGCTGAGCTAAAAACGTTAGTAGAGCGCTTGCTTACAGAAGAGGCTGTGGCAATTAATGATATAGAACGCATGAATCTGGTGCGTGATATTCAACATGAGGTACTAGGGTTGGGGCCATTGGAAATCCTGATGGCAGACCCAACAGTCTCAGATATTTTGGTCAATACTTATAACCAGATTTACATTGAGCGTAAAGGTAAGTTAGAGCTGAGTGATGTGCGTTTTGAAAGTGAAGCGCATTTGCTGAAGATTATTGATAAGATTGTTTCAGGCGTGGGGCGGCGGGTGGATGAGTCTAGCCCGATGGTGGATGCGCGCTTACCAGACGGTTCTCGTGTGAATGCGATTATTCCGCCTTTAGCTGTTGATGGCGCAATTTTATCCATTCGCCGTTTTGCCATCACCCCCTTGATGATGAAAGACCTTTTACACTATAAAAGCTTAACGCCAGAAATGGCGGAGGTGCTTGAAGGTTTAGTCAAAGCCAAAGTGAATATCTTGATATCTGGTGGTACAGGCACTGGTAAAACAACATTGCTTAATGTGCTCTCTGGTTTTATTCCAGAAAGCGAGCGCATTATTACCATTGAAGATGCAGCCGAGCTTCAATTACAACAGCCTCATGTCGTACGCTTAGAGATACGTCCTCCCAATATTGAAGGTAAAGGCGAGGTGACACCACGCATGCTGGTGAGAAACAGTTTGCGGATGCGCCCTGACCGTATCATCGTTGGTGAGGTGCGTGGTCCTGAGGTGGTTGATATGTTGCAGGCCATGAACACCGGCCATGAAGGATCAATGGCGACCGTGCACGCCAACACGCCGCGCGATGCCTTAACGCGCCTAGAAAATATGATGGGTATGGCTGGTTTTAATCTGCCAACCAAGGCAATGCGTGAGCAAATTAGCTCTGCACTGACTGCCATTGTTCATATTACTCGTTTAAGTGATGGTCAGCGTAAAGTGACCAACATCAAAGAAATTACCGGCATGGAAAGTGAAGTGATCACCATGCAGGACATTTTTGTTTACGAGCAAACAGGCGTGTCTGAAAAAGGGGTAGTACAGGGGCACCTCAAAGCAACCGGTATCCGCCCGAAATTTATCGAGCGTCTGCGGGTGCACGGTGTGCAAATATCAGACACTCTGTTTGACCCAACAAAACTGTATGAGTAGGAGAGGAGCTTAATATGGACTATCTCTACTATCTATTTGCGATATTAGCGTTTTTGGCGGTAGTGCTATTTTTAGAAGGCGCGTACATGGCTTGGAACGCTTACAAGGGGCCGGAAGCAAAGCGCATTGAAAGACGTCTGGAGGCAATGGCACTTGGTAAAGAGCATGAAAGCAGCTTAGTTAAGCAACGCATGCTTGCTGAGTCGCCTGGCATTGCCAGTCTTTTGCAGAAATTTCCGAGGGTTAATCAGATAGACAAAGTGCTTTTACAATCTGGGCTAAATTATAGTGTGGCAAGGTTTTTAGGTATTTGCTTGCTACTAGCGGCAGCAGGGTTTGCAGTAGCGCTGTTTTTTGGAACAAATTTAACTGTGGCACTCATTATTGCAGCTGTCTTTGCATGCTTGCCGCTGATTTATGTGTTGAGTGCTAAGCAAAAGCGCATTACGACGATTGAACAGCAATTACCAAGCGCACTTGATTTAATGGGGCGGGCGATGGTGGCCGGTCATGCTTTCCCTAGCGCATTGCAGATGGTTGGCACTGAAATGCCTGAGCCGATTGCTTCTGAGTTCCGAATTGTGTTTGATGAAATTAATTACGGCATTCCAACATCAGAGGCCTTGATGAACTTAGTCCGGCGTGTGCCAAGTACCGATGTCAGTTATTTTGTGATTGCGGTGCTGATACAGCGTGAAACTGGCGGTAATTTAGCTGAGCTCTTGGGGAATATCAGTGATTTGATTCGAGCTCGTTTGAAATTGCTAGGGTCTGTACGTGTTTTATCTGCGGAGGGGCGTTTATCTGCTTGGATTCTAACATTGCTACCATTTGCGTTGGGTGCTGTACTGCAGTTGGTCAATCCTAAGTTTTTGAGCGTGCTGTGGACAGATCCCAATGGTCTGAAAATGGTGATAATGGCACTGATATTGATGGTTCTTGGTATTTTTGTGATGTGGCGGATTATCAAAATTAGGGTCTGATACATATTAAATAAGTGAGAACATCATGAACACAATTCAAATAATTTATCTGGTTCTTATCTTTATCACAGTTTTTATTGTTGCGATGGTCGTTGTTGGCCAGTTTAGCGCCAGCCCTTTAGATGCTAGGCTAAAAATATTAAAAGATGATAATTCTGATTCAACAGAAGATGATCCTGTTTGGATAAGTCGTATTGTTAAGTTAACCGGGCCAATTGCCAGACTGTCTTTGCCAAAAGAGGGGTGGGAGCAATCACAGCTACGTATTCGTTTTATGAATGCAGGGCTGCGTAGTGCAAGTGTGCCAATCTTGTTCTTTGCGGCTAAAACCATTCTTACTTTTGCGTTGCCAAGTTTGTTTATTTTATACACCGTGATTTCTGGCGCTATCGTTAAGCCTAACAACCTGATGATGATGCTAATTCTACTGGCTGCGATTGGTTATTTTCTGCCAAACGCAGTGTTGTCGCATCGTATTGATAAACGTAAACGTGAAATATTTGAGAGCTTTCCAGACGCACTTGATCTGATTATTGTGTGTGTAGAAGCAGGCTTAGGGTTAGACGCGGCGCTGGCTAGAGTGGGTGAAGAAATGCATGTAAGAAGCCCGATACTTGGCGAGGAGCTGCATTTAATTAATCTGGAGCTGCGTGCTGGTAGCTCACGTGAGCGTGCATTGCGTAATTTGGCATTGCGTACAGGTGTGGAAGAAATTGATACGCTAGTTGCCATGCTGGTGCAGTCTGATCGTTTTGGTACCAATATTTCAGATTCACTAAGAGTGCATGCAGATAGCTTACGCACTAAACGCCGTTTAATGGCTGAAGAGGCCGCGGCAAAAATTGCAGTTAAATTGTTATTTCCACTTATCTTCTTTATTTTTCCGTCCATGTTATTGGTATTGTTGGGGCCAGCCTTTATTAGCATACACAACATTTTGTTACCAACACTTGCCGGACAGTAAGTTGATAAGCCAAGTTAGTTAAGTTGTAGCTTAAGTGGCAGTATGGAGGTGAATGATGAAAAGCAAACATAAAGTCTTACCTGTGGCGTGTTGTGTTGCAATACTAAGCGCATGTGCATCTAGCCCGCAGGTGAGTGAGGCACCACCCTGGGTGATTAGCCCCAATATCAAAACAAGCAGCGCACAAGCCAGTGCGAGCGCGATGTATAAGTTGGGCCGATATTACCAAGGGCAGCAACGTGATGGTCTGGCGATTGAAGCTTACCAAAAATCTGTATATGCAGATCCAAGCTTTGTAGAAGCTTACAATGGCTTAGGTGTGATTTATGCAAGGCAAGGCAAGTATCAAAAAGCCATTGAAGCATTTAAATCTGCACTTAATTATGCGCCGGTTGCAGCGCATTTATATAGCAATATGGGTTATGCCTATTATTTGCAAGGGCAATATACAGAGGCGGTTACCTCACTAAAACAAGCCACTACGCTGGATCCATCTAATCAACGTGCGCTTAATAATCTAGGCATGGCCTATGCTAAAGCTGGTAGTCAGGGGGAGTCCATTCAAGCCTTTACTCAGGCGATTAGTGTGGAGGCTAAAGCCGCTGGTTTGGCAGCGCCTGCACAGGATGCATTACCACAAGAAAGTATAACTGATTCAGCCGCGCCAAAATCTGCCAATGTTTCTGAGATTTTTACTGCGAATGCAATCACACCACAGGCGGACGTACAAGAGCTGGCACTCCCTAAAAACGAGGGGGTGATTAGGCCTGCACCTTTACCTGGCGAAGTACCAGTGGTGGATAGCAGTGTTAAGCTAGTGCAATTGTCCCCCAATGTGTTTGAACTGCAATCACAGCAGTTGAGTGCAGCGCCAGTGCAGGAAGCGGGGCAGCCTGTGGTGGTGAACTGGGCGCAAGCACACGTAGAGGTTGCGAACGGTAATGGCGTGACTGGTATGGCCGGGCAAGTAGGTAAATTCTTACTAGGGCACGGCTACCCAGTTACAAGGTTGACTAATCAAAAACCATTTATCGTTAAAAAGTCACAAATTCAGTATCGAGACGGGCACCATGAGGAAGCCCAGCTTTTAAAAGATAGCTTACCTGATTCTCCACAGCTTGTTCAGCGTAATGATTTACGTGCAGACGTTGGCGTGAGGTTAGTGCTTGGTAATGATATGCGTACACATATTGCATATTTTGGCACTAAACAAGAGGCAACGCAGATAGCTTCGACATTGAATAAACCTAAAACTTAAAGGGAATTTAGCATCCATTAATCTGTAGTGGTAGTTGGTTTTGTAGTGCAGTGTGGTTGGTATGTTGTTTAACTTGATAACTTAAGGGAGTGAAACATGGCTAATATGGATAACATGATTGAACCAGGCAGACAAGGTATCTGGGTTGCCGCAACCTTTGTGATGGCATTACTGGCACTGGTGGTAGCAATCGTTGGGGTCAGTCGTAATAATGACTTAATGTACATGACACAAACGGAGCTTTTGTTAATAAATCAAAAAATTGAGGCGCTACAAGGAGGCAAAGCACCAGCGGCTGCACCTGCAGCGCCAGCTGCGGCTGCCGCTGAGTAGTTGTGATTGGCAGTGCTGCCCTATTTGGCATGTTCTAAATACTGCCTATTGGTAATTTTAGAACATGCTGAATACCACAGTGCGATGTATCTTATCCCTCTAGAGGGTAATCTTTAAGTGTCTTTGTGATAACCTACGTTGTAGGTATAGTTAGATACTATAGAGAGGTAGGAGATTGATGATGAAAACACCTGTTTTTAAGTTAAGTTATATTCCCAAGGCTTTATTATTAGGTCTTGTTTTTTCTGCTGCTATAGTTCCCCCTCAAACTGCGTTTGCTAAAAAGCCATCTCAGAGTTACGAGGAGCAAGATAGAGATTACAGCGGTGATCGATATGATCGCCGTGACAGTGGCTACAACCGTGGTGATGATACCAATGTGAGTGTCAGCCTCCATTTTGGCGATAGGCAGCGTACTGTTGTGCATGAGTACTATGACAGAGATCGCAAATCAGGATTTTGCCCACCAGGCTTAGCTAAAAAGAACAACGGATGCATGCCTCCAGGTCAGGCCAAAAAGTGGAGGGTAGGCCGTCCGCTTCCTAGAGACGTGGTATATCAGGATTTACCGCCACGCTTAGTGGTTGAGTTAGGCGTTCCACCTTCTGGTCATCGCTATGTCAGAGTCGCTGCAGATATCTTATTAATTGCGGTGGGCACTGGTTTGGTGATTGATGCGATTGAAGATTTGGGTAATTAGCCATAGGGTTTTTATTCCAATAGCTGTTGTAGGCTTAATGCTTACGTGTTCACCCGTATGTACCAAATACATCAATCAGGTTAAATTATTACCCGAACAGAGGCAACGCTAAATTAGGTCAACAACTTTAATTTAGTGGTGCCTTTGGTTTTTTAATAGTTTAATCAAGGGGGTCATGGTGCTTACAGCAAAAGCCACTAAGGTAAAAAAATCTCCCCAAGATCCCATTAGCGAACTGTCTAAGCCAGCTAGTCCGTTTGCGTCTCAGCCGCCTATAAATAAGACGTCACCTAGAGATGAAATATCATATAGCACAGATGGGTCGTGTTTATTTCCGCGCATTACTGTGATTGCAAGCGCTACAGCGGAATCCTATGGGTTTGAGTTCGGACGAAAGATAATGACCTGGCTAGCACTACAAACGGAGACGGTACAATGAACGCGTCATCAACTGCACATCAAGTTAAAGGCATACTTGCAACTAATGTCTTAGGTAAGCACGACTATCATGAGGATACAGGGTTGAATCTGCCAGAGTTGACCATTTATGACAACGGTATGATTAGAAGTTGTAGTAAAGCTGCTGTTGAGCTATTGGGGTACTCATTCGATAAACTAAGGTGGCGCCATATCTCCATATTTCTTCCGCAATTGTCAGAGGTGGCCATTACAAAAGGCGGCCAAATTAACCCTAATTTACGATTCTTGTCGCACATCGGCCATCACTTTGATGTGATTAATATACAAGGCGCACACATTGCATGCGCCTTGTTTTTTAATGAGATAGAGCGCTCTGGTAAGCATTATTTAAGAGTGATATTCCGTCCGGTTGAGCCTCAATATTCTGTGCTTTAGCTGTGCCTACATACCAATTGATAATATTGCAGGAGGTTGTTGTTTCAAATGGGATGTTTATTCTTTTCTGTAAACACCCTCATGGTTTAAAGCATGGTTAATAGTTGCGATGCGTTTGTTGTCTGTGGATGATGATTGGTATATGGTGCTTATGCGAACTATAAATGAATTAAAGTTTGATATATAAATCAAATATCTATGATATAGAATGGTTGTAAGCTTTTACTGCTTTTAATATTAATAAGGAGAATACTAATGAACTATTTAAAGCATACCATCATCGCCGCCATTGCACTTGTAGCTGTATCAATCTCAATTGGTACGTACGCTTACACAGTAGTGCCAGAAGAAATGGTACCTGAAGACGCTGCAGAACCTGACATGAGTGCAGTAACCCCTGTGACTGTGGGTGATGTTACTTATCTCTCAGGCGGTATAGGTAAATCAGAATCAGTTGCCATGCGCGGCAATGCTAAGAATTATGCACTAGAAGCTGTGTTTGTAGAAAAGTCTGGCGCCTTAGAAGAGTATTTATCAGAAGTTAAGCTGCAGATTCAAGATAGCAGTAAAAATACTGTGCTGGATATTGACACAGAAGGGCCGTATTTTTTAGCAAACTTACCACAAGGTAGGTACCAAGTGAGTGCCGAGTATAAAGGCGAGATTAAAACGCAATTAGTCACCATCAGTAAAAAGAAACACGCCAAACTGGTATTTTGGTGGCGTATGACAGAGTGAGTTTTGCATTTGCGGCAGCTTTGATATTACGCAAAATAAGTGACGCTAATCATTATGATAGCCATGGTCTTCAGTCTAGCTTTTAAGGTCATGGCTAGGCACGCTAGATATACTGGCGTGAACTTAGCTGTTACTTGCCGGGGCGGCCATCAATTTTGCAGTTTGCATCTTTGTATGGTCCACTAGACAGTACCCAGCCATCACCGGGACTGGTTTGTGTGCACCACACTTCACTGTTTAACTTACTTTTCCATTTATACCAAGGTGCGGGTGCAGCTAGTACGCTGAGCGATAGCAATAAGCCTGCTGCCAACAATACTATGCTTTTTTTCATGGTTTTAGATTTCATGGTTCTGGCGTGCCGGTATCTTTATTGCCAAGTATTAGCTCTGAGCGTGCTGTGGCCGCAAGTGCTTGATACTTCGTCTTAAATGCATCTAGATTTTCTTCTTCAAGCTCTTCTAAATCAAGCAGGGCGTTATGTGCGCCTTTAGTTGCCCTAATCAACTCATCAAGTTTGAGCTGGATAGCCTCAGTATCGCGGTTTTGGGTATTTTGAATCAAAAATACCATTAAAAAAGTGATGATGGTTGTACCGGTATTAATGACCAACTGCCAAGTATCGCTAAAGTGAAAGAGCGGGCCAGTGAGTACCCAAATCAAAATCACGGCAACCGCCATGGAAAAGACACGAGGGCGGCCGCAGTAATGTGCAGCAATCTTAGCAAAACGGGAGTACCAAACACTGTTACGCATAAAATGACTCTCCTTAAAGTTTAACGATGCAATCTGGCGCTAATTTTCATCCAAAATAACAGATTGGGCATGTGCCTAATGTGCTGTAGATTTAGAAAAAAAGTTAAGTATCACAACCCCAGCAATAATGAGGCTGATGCCAATGATGGCTGCTGTATCAAGTGGCTGGCGATAGACAAACCAGCCAATAAGCGAAACTAGAACAATGCCGATACCTGACCATGCTGCATAAGCAATACCAATGGGGAGTGTGCGCAGCGTGAGCGATAGAAAATAAAACGCCGCAGCATAGCCTACCACCACTACTATTGAGGGTACTAACTGCGTAAAACCTTCTGCCGCTTTAAGTGCGGATGTGGCAATAACCTCTGAAACTATTGCGATGGCTAAATAAAACCAGTTCATTGTGACACCTATCTAACGTTTGATATAAAGCGTGACCTAGCGCCACCTAAGCCTAAAGTTATTATCAAGCCTGAAATGATTATAAGGCATTCAAAGCATTGTAGCGTTCACCGCAATTGATAACACTGGTTACGCACCGACCAAGGCGCTAATAAAATGTGCGCCACTTTGTGAGTACATTAACCATGTGATGACGGCACAGTTTATGATGATAGTGACGCAGAACATTGCTTGAAATTCTTTTTTTACCGACTTATGGCGCAATATGCTTTGGGCAACTGCGGCACCAGGCCAGCCGCCAAGCAAGCTCAATAAGTGCAATTGGCTTTCTGGCGTTCTTTGGCGGCTATTCTTAGCGGCTGACTTATCCAAGGCATAATTAATAAACGTAATCGTACTTAGTGCTAGATATATCATCAATATCGCTAATGGAGTTTTACCTACCAGTACCGTGAGCGCTAAAATCGCCAAAAAAATCACGGAGAACTTAACGCCTAATGTGCTATTTTTATTAAGTGAATTTTGTATTATTCTGCGTCTTACAAATGCAATGTTTTTGGCAAAAGTGCGTTTTTTCTGATCAGTACTCAGCTCGTATGTAATTAAATCGCCATTAATCGGCCGTGGTGATGCTTTGGAAAATTGCTTAATATGCACAAATACTTTTTGGCCACCGCCATTGGGCGCAACGAAGCCATAGCCTAAGTCATCTTTCCAATCTGTAATTTCCCCCTGATGTCGCATTCTGTTGCCTAAATGATAATGAACCTTAAAAGCTCGCACTACAATTCAGTGCTCACCGGTGCTGATAACGTATTAGCCGCTTTTGGCTACAATGTTGGTAGGGGTGCCATCAATACTCAATTGATTTTTATCTGCCCAATACTGTTTGATGCCGTCATCACCTTTCTTGGTGGCCCAAGCCGAGAGCTGCTCTCTATCGCCATCGTAAGACAAATAAGGCACCGCCATACCACAAGAGCTCTGCACAAGATCAAGCGTCACATCTAAAATTTGGCGGGCACCAGGTAATGGCTGGAACAAAGGGAAAACGTCATTCCACTCCGCATCGCCCTTGTGATAAACCTTTGCTGTGCCATACAACCGTAAAATTAAGGGGGCGCCATCAAATGCACAAAACATAATAGTCATTCGAGGATCCTGCTGCACATGCGCAGCAGTTTCATTACCGCTACCAGTCACGTTTAGCCAAGCAACACGCGTATTATTGATTATCCGTAATGAATCCATCCCCTTAGGCGACACATTCACACGGCTATTGGCGCAAGCTGTACCCACAAAGAAGATTTTTTGCTCAGCGATAAATTGAATATGTTTTTCAGATAGCTCGTTAAATTGCTGACCCATTACTACTCCGTGCTGTTATTGACTGCAAAATTAGTATTGAATCATTGTAACGTAGCAGATGCGAAGCTGATATAGATCAACCGATTGAGAGTGCAGTAATTAAGGTAATACTTTTGTTTAGCATTCTAACTTATCACATAAAGGGCGCGTTTTCGCAATCAACTTGTTGCTTTAGTGGCTTAGTAGACTGGTGAAGACCTTTCGGACTCAATAGTCCCAACTGCGTGGTGGGGTAGGCTTTGATTTGGGAAAAGGGATTAGTCACTATCAGTAAAAATAAACACGCCAAACTAGCATTTTGATGGCGAGCGCTGGAGTAAACTTAGCATATCAGCTTCTGATGTTAGGTGCAGCCCTGATGGTGCTCAAGTGCATTGCGCCATATTGTAATCTTCTGTTCTAAGGTTAAAGTGTGTGCTGGGCTAGTGGAGGGAAGGCGGACGAAATTAATACCCTTTATGTTTAGCTGTGGTAATGATAGTTTGTTAAAACTTTCCTCTGCCTTTGCTCCATTAAACCCAACAAGCTCAATATTTGGGTGTTGTTCAAAAAACAACGTAAAGTCATTCGCGATCTGCGAGCTATTATCAATCGCACTATCAAGGCTGCCAGTGCGTACGCAAGTGTGCAAAACATCCCAAAGTGCAATACCTGATGCTGTTAACCTCCGAACTCTATCCTCATAAGGTGAATCAGCATCAAAACCATAGATGCTAGCCATGATGCGCCAAAATGCGTTGCGCGGGTGCGCATAATACTGCTTAGCTTTAAGTGAAAGGACGCCTGGCATACTACCCAAGATAAGAGTGTGTGCAGATGTTTCTGCAACAGGAGGAAAGCTAGTGACGGTATTCATGTTAAATCCTGATTTTGGAGTTAAGCGGCTACCAGAGTAGCGCAACTATCTCGGAAATCCAAGTGTGCAAGATCGTTCGTTTATGCGCGTGATTAACGTTCAAATTGAGGGGCGCGCAGCTTTTGGCGCGTCCCGCTCGAATGCTATGTTAGGGCCTTTAGAGTTGCTCAAAGACATATGCCATAGTTTTGTCATTGCGCTTGTACTCTGGGCGGGCCGTGAACGTGGTATTGGTCAAATGCAAAGAAAACACCTCACGGACTTTGAGAAGTTTCCACCCAGCACGCTCACCGCTCTCGCTACCGCCTGAAGTTTGATAACAGCGAAGAATTTCATCGCCATCTTTATCTCGACCGTATGCATGTGGTTCAACAATTCGCGAGTATCCGTGATAGCGAAGCTCTAATACCTTTCGTTGCTTAATGGCCTGCATAACAGTGGGGTTCATGATTCATGTCTCCTGCGTGGGCTGACCACCCGTCGATGGTTGAATTTCGCCAGCGAGGCGTCCTTCATACTGGTGACCACAGGATGTGCAAACTCGAATTCGATAGTTCTTTGACTCGTGCACAAGCTGTCGCTTTTTATGCTCATTTTCCCAACATCGTAAACAGTAAGGCACCCCGGTCGGTTCACCGATTTCATTGGCTGTGTAATATGCGTCATAACGGCGAACGAGAGAATCCTTACTTTGAAAAGCCTCTTCTAATTCTGCAATTCTCTTGTCTTTTTCTACTAGTGTTTCCTGTACTTCGACTAATTCGACCTTCGCATCGGCAAGAGAGCATAAAAGGTCAGCCAGCTTTAATTTCAATTCTGCACGCTCAAGCGATAGATCGCTCTCACGCAAAAATTTGACAATATCTGTTGCTGTCTTAAGGCTGGTGAGCGCTGCACCAATTGTTGCGAGATCAGTCATTGCTGTACTCCTGTGGTAAAGCTCTCACGTTTGAATTAAGATACCGTCTTACCTGTCAAGCATTCTTAACAGCATAATTAGCATCAAAGGGTTTGCCTGACTTCAGCACCCCATAAATAATATGCAGTAACTTACGCATTACCGCGCCAATAATCAGC